>CEPU01027203.1_pt1 | contig 9902 bp, 14 predicted proteins | sample 530471 | NCBI WGS metagenome assembly CEPU01 (sample SAMEA2620194, study PRJEB7988) | marine metagenome | biome: marine biome (ENVO:00000447); feature: surface water layer (ENVO:00002042); material: "saline water (ENVO:00002010), including plankton (ENVO:xxxxxxxx)" | depth 5 m | reverse complement strand
AAATCATTCTTACCATCTTCATTATATTCCTCCCATATACTTGGTCTGGTATAGACCATTGTAGCTCTACGACCATCTTTATTAGTAAGTAATTCGTCGAGAACTCTGCCAAACTGATGATGGTATTTATCTGAATAAATTATATGTCCATAATTAGAATTGATTTCACCATAAGTATTTGCAGCATATTTCCACGCTTCAGGTACATTTCTATTGTAAGTATCAGTTATCCAATTAACGTTGGTCGACTGACTTTCATACCAAGCTTTTTCGATCTCAATGTAAGATTCGTTTGGAGTACCAAATATCGCTGGTTCATCGGCCAAGAAGGTAGCACCTAACATTTCAATAGTCTTTTGGCCAGTTCTATCAGTAACAAACTCTTCGTTTTTAAGACTGTTAATAAAAGTTTTAGCGATATCACGCGTTGTATTCATAACCATTCTCCTTCAAAAAATCTCGTACATCAATGTTTGGTTTCCAGCCTAATGCATTTAACTTTGCAGTATTAGCGCATGTTCTCTGTCTTTCACCGACAGTAGAAAGTTTGACTGGTAAGTCAGGTCTTATCTTGTCTATTTTAACTGGATTACCTGTACCTATATCTATAGTACCAACAACTTTATTTGTGATGATAGTATCTATAGCTCTACATAAGTCATCAATATGAATAAAGTCTCTTTCATGATTAGTAACGTACTCGAGTTCATTATTTAGTAATTTATCAAAAAACATTTTTGCTCTTGGATTAGGACCATAAACAGTATGAAATCTCATAAAGCATACCTGTTTATGTGGAATATATTCTATTAAGTGTTTACTTGCTGCGTATGGATTTAGATGCGGTTCATACTGAGAACTAGAACTAGCAACTAATACGTAATTATTTTTAAAAAAACTTAGTATCTTTTTAGTACCTTCGACGTTAGTGTCCCAATATTTTTTAGGATTTTCAAGACTTTCTCTTACACCACCAATACCAGCAAGATGAATTACTAAATCAATCTCATGTTTATTATGTATGACATCACTTAAATTATCTTTTGTAATATCAAAAGACCTGACGTCATTTGCGTCAAGACCCATAAGTTCATTATCATTAAACTCACTGAGATATTTCCATAAACTTTGACCAATAAAGCCAGTATGACCTGTGATTAATATCTTCATGGTTTTTTCCGGTTAAACATATCGTGACCACTAGATTGACCTTCCATCTTGCCACGCATATATGATACTGCAAAAGAGCAATAGTTTATCATATCTTTGTAAGTATCTTCGAGAGACTCAAAGTTTGGATTATTACCAGACTCGAGCAAAGAGGTAGCTCGAATAACTTTGCCTAAGATAATATCATGAATCGTATCGACACCACGACGATAATGCATGGCTTGAGTAATATTGGAGCCACTGCTTTGATAGTCTTCAGACTTGCGAAGTTGCAATTGCATACATTCTTCTAAGACTTTTACTGATTCTTTTCTATGCATATTTTTCATAATTATCACCTCTTTTAGTTCCAATGCCGTTTTTCCAAACCCACTTAGTTGGTGGGTGAGGTACAGCACTATTTTCTTTTTCCCAATCAAGAACTTTTTCATCCATCCAGTGTTTGGAAACACCTTTAATTCTGAACTGTGGACCGTCAAACTCATATGCTTTTTCGATCGCCTCATCATCATTATGAGCGCTAATGTAAATAGGATCTAAGTAAAACCCTGTTTCTCTATTAATAATATCAATTTGATAAAGAGTTTTACCGTTTAACTTAGACAGATTTTCTTGATTTATATTTTCTAAGCTCATTATTTAATCCCCTGTTCTTTAGCCGCAGCTATAATAATAGGAGTCATTATCTTTTCGATGTGGTTTTCCCACTGTTCCCAGCTAACTTTAGTAAATCCACTGAAACTTCTGTAAGTAGGAATATTCCAAGTGTCGATATCTTGACCAAATATATTAATGAATAGTCCTCTTTTGTTACAAAGACCATTGTTAAAGAAGTCATAAGCTGCGTTTTGAGCTCTTCTAAACTTTTCTAAATGCTTATTATCAGACATTGGCTTTGAACATCTACCTTGCACTGGTAGAAGACCATGTAACTCATCTGCTAATCTTCTAAAACCTGAATTAACACCCCAGCTACTTGTAAATAATTCTAATTGTACCATAATTTAACTCCTCATTATTAATTTTTATAAGTATATTATATACTAAAAAAATCACTTTGTAAACAAAAAAATCACCTAAAAGTGAATTTTTTTTCTCAAACGAATAATTCACCATTCCACCTGTATGCTTTGTGAAAATGATAGTCTCCACTAGATTTATTACCAATAAACATGTAAACTATATCTGGAAACTTACGCCACTTTTCTAGTTTATAGTCTACACAAGTTTGAAGCATATACGGTACGTTGCCAACATGATTAACTACCTTTACTTCTACTGGAACATTTTCATAAATTAGATCTTTATATGGTCTTAAGTCATCTTTAAAATTATATTTTTTTATTAGCCAACACTCTGCTGCATGACCGAATGCTGTAGTTTTTACGATTTCTTCTAAAGATCTACCACGTCTTGGCCCTGGCTTTGAGTGGATTAATTTGGCTTCTTTTTCAGCTCTATCTAACCAAAAAGCTTTATCTAAATCTTTATAACAGTTAAATGCCTCTATAGACGTATTCAATTGCACGATCTGCCTCCTTTTCCATTGGCCTGTTCTTGTACCAGTTTCCAGTTTCGCTGTCAAGTTCTCTACATAATATAGTAATTTCTTGAGCTGTGATTGGATATTTGTTTTCTACAGCTCTACCAGCTATAGCAACCATTATCTGATACATCTTATGATACCAACCAGTGTTAGTAATTAATTTGTACTCTTGTACGAGTTGTTTAGGAAGGAACGGACAGTTCTTATATGAAGACCAATTCACATTCACATTATCTAATTTGGATTTTCTATGTTCAATTATTTCTCTTTGCATATCTTCAGGCAACCTATCAAAAAAACTATTGCCACCTTTTTCTCGATAGGGATACTTACTCATCAAGGTATCAGGATCGATAGGATTACCGTCATGACTAAAAATAAAATTGTAAGCATTATCGTATTCTGCTGGTATATAATACATGCGAGAAAAGTCTTTGGTCTGCTTATCTCCCAGGTCTCCAAGTTCTGTTTGGAGAGCATACCAAAAATGTCTAATCTTTTCAGCTTGTACATTTTTTGTAAGTGGGAAGACAAGGCGAAACTTTGGAGTAGATTGTGTACTACTAGCAGTAGAATAACAAACATACTTCCAATTACTAAACCTATCATTAAGTGCGTCATTCAAGTCTCCTTCAAATTCAAAATCATCGACATCAACTGCACACCAGCCTGCCCATACCGTAACGTTAGCATTCGCGCGAGTAGTATCAGGTTTGTACTGCGCAGGAGACATAAGTGGAGCGTCTTTTTTAGATTTAATTTTTCTTTGAGCTAAACCATACAAAGCTTTTTCAAAGCCATCAAAGTCTTTGAATGTTAGTCTTTGCGTAGTCTTATTGTCAAAGATACTATTGAAAAGAGTCAGTGATATTTCCACAATTATCCTCATGTACTGGACCTTCCCAACCGTCTGGCTTTACCAAATCTGGTAATCCAAGTGGATTAGGTCTACCTTCTTTAATACCAACTTCTTTTGACATGTTGGCTCTATATACTTCATCCCATGCTTTATTGGCATCAACTCCAAATACTTCAAGAGTGCCGATAGCGAAAACGCATAAGTCAATAATACCATCAACCATTTCAGGCGCGTCTTTTTTATCAAAGGCTTGTTTAGTTTCATCAAGTTCTTCTTGCATCATGCCAAGCCTAAACTGCATGAACTTATTAATCTTTGACCAATCGCCTTTTTCAGCTTCTTCTTTCATCCATTTTTCTACGCCATATTTTTTATGCATGTCTTGCATGTCTTTAAACCAATTTGTACTCATGTAAAAAAGTCCTCCAATGTTGCTTGTTCTTCTGTCTGCCAACCAACGGCATCCAGTATTAGTTTAAGTGGTTCAATAAAAGTCTTTTCAAACTGCGTATCATGATCGACGTACTTATGTATGTTTAGTTCTTTTGGTAGCGCTTCATGAAAAGATATTACGTTTTCTTTTATAGGGTTCGGCAGTTTTAAGTAAACAAATTTAATTCTATCACCGCCTGTAATTAGTTCATATTTATTTTGTAACTTTGCGTCTTTGACATACTTATTGAAGAGTAAAGAACCACGCACATGTATAGGACAACTCTTTTTGTATATTGTCTTTCTGTCATACCAATCCGATATATTGCTTACTCTTCTTGGAAAGGCTATTTGCTCAGGTTGAAATGTTCTAAATTCTTCTTTAAAGTCTTGAATAAACTTTTGAGTATCAGATTGAGAACCTGATATAATCATTTTAAACACTTCTTTAAACTTACCACGTACGACTTCAGGAGTAGAAGACTTAATAGCTTCAATACCCATAATCTTAAGTTTAGGTTCTTTGTATTGTACACCTTCGTTGTTATGTACATTTAGAATATATCTTTTCTTTGCTGTCCAAATACCTCTGTCGGATATACCTTCACGAGCCATAGTCATTCTGTTTTTATGAGCATTCATATTATTGAATAATGTAGTATATGCTTTTTGAAGTACTGGTTCAAAGTGTTCATTACAAATCTTATCAAGCCATTTGACTGGATCTTTTGGATTTAACTTTTTAACTAATGGACCAAAGTTTACGTATAAAGAATCTGTATCGATAGCAATAACATAATCATCTTGTGTGCCTAGTAACTCGTTCATAGATGCGTTTAATGCTTTTTCAGCCCATTGAATCGCGAGTTGGCCAGATAAAGTAACGCCTTCAGCTAATCTCATATCAAAATAATGAAAATAGCGATTGCCAAGAGCACCATAAAGGCTATTAAGCAAGATTTTAATAGCCATTTGACGATTTTCCAAAGTGTTGATATCCCTTTCCAAATCATAACTATATCCTTCCTGTATTTGCTTTTGAGATGCAATCATCATCTTTTTGACTGATACACGTTCATCATAATATTCTTCAATAATTTGTGGTATGATACCATCAACATCTTTTCTGTATCTTGAACCATTAGCAGCAACTGCAAAGTTACCTTTTACAGCTGAACCAGCAAGATAATATTGTACACCTTCAACTTCTGACTGATCAACAATAGTTTCAGGTGACATGTTATATTGTACAATTAAGTTAGGATATAGAGAATTTAAATCAAAAGATACTACCCAATCATGTCTACCGATTTGTGGATCTTTAACATAACCACCTGCAAAGTCACGTTTTGGTGGTGGAGGATCATTATTGATGTCAACCACTTTATTTTGTTGATTTAGTCTTCGATAGATAATTGATTCCCATATAGCAGTAACACCAAAAGTATCTTGATAATTGACACCACCTTTATATGCCATAGTCATGGCCAATGTAATAAGCCCCATTTTGTCTTCAAGGCGATCAACCAAATCAACATCTTTCATATTATAATCAATGTACTTTTGATGATCGTCTTTATAAAGATTTTTAAGTGAACCTGATTCTTCAAACGATAGTTTCTTTTCGCCAAGAACTACATACGCGATATGATTAAGAGCATATGATTCTTGAGGACCGTAAGAGTAACCAAACTTTTGGAATAGTTCCATATAGTCTAAACATTGAATGCCTGGGATTTCATATACAGTTTCTGACTTACCACGCCTAAGAACATCTCTAGCATCTGGTTGCATACCCCATGGAGAGAACTTAAATATTTCTCCAACACCTAATACTTTTGATACTCGAACTATTAGGTAAGGAATATCAAAGAACCTAACATTCCAACCAGTAATTACATCTGGTGTATGTTTTGGATTTGACCAAAATTCAAGAAACTTTGATAGTAATTCAGTTTCATCTTTACACTTATAATATCTTACAGGTTGAATTAAAGACCTTGACTCATTGAAGTCACCATAACCCCACACTCGATATAATTTACTCTTAGATGATTTATATGTGATAGACAGAATTTTTTGACTTGCCTCACTTGGTGTAGGAAATCCATTGTCATAATCTGTTTCAATATCAAAAGTACCTACGTCGATATCGTCACGATTGAATTGTATATCTTTTGGAAACTTATCAGTAATGTATTGTTGAATAAATTTTTTGTTGCCATATATGGTTCTACCTGAAACATCAATGTTTTGTTTTAGCCACTGGTTCGCCTCCCACATACTTTCAAATGATACAGAACCAACAGACTTACCATCAATACTGTAAACGCCAGTATCTTTTTGAGATGTTACATAGAACTTTGGTTTGAAGTGGTCTTTGCGCATGACTTTTTCGCCATTGCTATAGCCACGATAAAGAATATTATTTTTAAATCTTAGAACATTTGTATAGAACATCATAATATAAGTATTATACCACAAAAATTAATGAATGTAAAGGAAAAAGTGAAATTAAACTGCAAAACTTTCACCGCAACCACATTGTGCAGTTGCATTAGGATTTATTACTTTGAGATAAGAACCGCCAAACTCCTGTACATAATCTACTGTACAACCTATGACGAACATCTCGGCTAGTTTATCTAAGACAAGAATGTCCTCTATTAGGACACCCTTGTCTGTTTCGTCTGTCATTTGCCATTCGTACTGAAAACCAGAGCAGCCACCACCAAGAACTCCTAGGTAAGCATATTTCTTACCGCTTTTCTTAGTAGTGGTACTCAAATAGTTCTTAGCACTTTCTGTCAAAGTAATCATTGTGGTACTTTTGCATCGATCCCTTTAACATATTTATTCATGCCAAGCAACTCTCCGGTAGTATATTTTCCACCAAATGGATCAAATGTTCCATTTTTTATGTTACTTTCAAGTTGAGCTGCTAAGGCAGCAACGCTTGGTGACATATTAGTATATGGTGCCATTTTGACCATTCCACTTTTCATGTCTCCCCAAGTGTCTGATTTTTTCCAAGTTCCATCCATTACAGCTTTAACTCTTTCCACATAGTATGGAGACCAGTCGTCAATAATGGCTGTAAGTTGAGCCTTTGGAGCAAAGTTAATCATATCACTAGCTTGTCCAAACGCATATACACCAGCCTTTTCAGCTGCCTGTAAAGCTGCTGGACTGTCAGTATGCTGTGTAATAATATCTGAGCCTTCAGCGATTAGTACCTTAGCCGCATCTGCTTCTTTTACTGGATCATACCAAGTGTTAACCCACACGATATCAAGATCGAATTTTGGATTTACCGACGTAGCACCTAAGTAAAATGCATTGATTCCTCTGATAACTTCAGGAATTGGAAACGATGCAATATAGCCTGCTTTTCCTTTTTCACTCATATGACCGGCAATAACACCTTGAATATATCTTCCTTGATAGAACTTAGAAGAGTATACTGACATATTGTCATTAGTCTTATAACCTGTTGCATGCTCAAATTTTACGTTTGGAAACTCTTTAGCTACTTTCAACATTGGTTCCATGTAACCAAAAGAAGTCGCAAAGATAATATCCATACCAGCATTAGCCATATTTCTTATAGCCGATTCTGCGTCTGGACCATACTTTACGCTTTCCATATATGTAGTTTCTACTTTATCGCCAAAAGCTTTTTCAATTGCTTGGCGTCCTTTATCATGCATGTAAGTCCAACCATGGTCTCCGACCGGTCCTACATAGATGAAACCAACTTTCAGTTTGTCTGCGAAAGCTGGAAAACAGAATAAAAGTGACAGTGATAGCACTGCCAGTGCGTGCTTTAACGGTTTCATTTTTACTCCTTATCTTACTCTTGAAACAGAGCCGTTTGGTTTAGCTAAGAATGCTTCAAAGCTAACTCCGGGGTAGTTATTTTGTAATGATAGGAAAGCTTTTAGATTAGATTTAGCGTCATCAAATAATCTTATTCTTTTGAATATTTTTTGATCTAAATATTTTCTAAAAATAACTTTCTTGTTTTCTGCAGCTGGACCTGTACCGAGGTTGCCAGCTCTTTCAACATAGATTTTATCTATGTCGATTCCTTGATTTCTAAAAGTATCTAGAAAAAGATCTTTGTTGTCAAAGTTAGGTCTTGCCGTAACAATTATTACTCTTGAGCCTCTCTTCGTGGCGTTCTTAAGTATAGCCTTAACTTTGTTAATCATTCTTGCAATAGGTGTGGAAGTTTTATTAAAGATTTCAGCATTTGTAAACTGGCCAAAATCGAACTTTTCGCCAGTTTTAAGTTTGTAGTTATTAAATTGCTGATTGTCGAGTTTCTTTATAGTCTTACCGTTCTTTTTAACTTCAACCTTAGCAGAAGTCTTAAACATGGTTTCATCAATGTCAAAGATAGTTAAACCTTTTCCTGATTGTTCTTCTAAAAATTGTTTAAACTTTACCATTGTTTATATTATAACATATTCGACGGAAAAGTAAACAAAAAAATCACCCTCGGTAAATTTTTTGTATATGGTCCTCGAATTGCTCTACCTTTTCTAAACGGTTAGGCCAAAGAATATACTCTTTCTCTGGATTAGCTTTTAAGTTAGTAAGTAAAGGTGTTATAGCATTAAAAAGTCTATCTAGTCTATCTTGTGTAGTCTCAGCAGCTTCTTTAGCAGAAGCAACTTCAGTAGTCTTTTTTGTTACAACTTCAAGTTCATCTTCAGTAACTGCGGTAAAACCAAAATCAAAGAAATCGTCGTTAGGCAAGGGCTCTCATCCTCTCAACTAATCTATCTGCTCGATTGGTTACTTGTTTATACCATCTGGAATCAACCATTTCGTCAGCAGCTTTATTCCAGTCTTTAGCATCAACACCAGCCTTCATACCTTTAAACTTAGAAAGTCTAGGTAGGCCCATGTTAAACATCATGTTAGCTACAATTAGCTGGACTTCTTCTGGTAAATCTGACCAATCATCGTAAAGTTTTTGACATTCGGCTAAAGTAATTTCAATATCTCTTTCAAAGACTTCTATAACTCTTTCTTCAGAAACTGGAGTACCAATTTCCATTCCTTTTTCTGGATCAGCCTCAGTTACTAGGTGGCCAATGCCAAAAGTTGGATAGCCTAGATGGTCTTTATAGATTTCGTATTTACAACCTTCGTCTACAGTCAGCTCTTCTCTTAGCTTATCAATATCCATTATTTTACTCCTTAAATATCTATTTATAATGGAAAAGGCGTAGACTGACGCCTACGCCTATTGGGATTTATTTTGACAAAAAGTCATTTTCTTCTTGAGTGTAAGGCCACATATTAGTATCTCGAGTGATATTCTTCAATGGTTTTATCATTCATCTTTTGCAAAATTTGCTCATACTCTTTTTGCTGATTATAACCTAAGTGAATCATTTGTCTCGCGACTTCTCTATTAGCAGCCATTTGTCTGGCAAACTGATAGTTTTTTAGTGTCCTCTTAAAGAAAGAAGAAATAGATTCGCATACTTTGCATGCGAACGCTGGTATTGCTATTGTAGTCATTAGTTCCTCGTTTAATTAGTCGATATTAATTGTACGAGGCTGCTTCTCTTCTGGTAGAATCACTTCTAGTTTGACAGTTAAGATTCCATCCGTCATGTCTGCACCAGTCACTTCCGTATATTCGGACAGTCTGAATGACTTGGCAAATTTACGTGCACTAATTCCTTTATGCACGTACGCGTCTGCTTCTCTTCGTTTATCTCTATTTCCTTCGATGGTTAGGATATGTTCCTTCACCTTAATCTCGATGTCAGATTTCTTGAAGCCAGCAACAGCCATTTCAATAATGTACTTATTGTCTTCTTCTCTTACAACGTTATGTGGTGGGTAACCATCGTTTGCATGCGTATGAATATC
>CEPU01017755.1_pt1 | contig 9924 bp, 9 predicted proteins | sample 530471 | NCBI WGS metagenome assembly CEPU01 (sample SAMEA2620194, study PRJEB7988) | marine metagenome | biome: marine biome (ENVO:00000447); feature: surface water layer (ENVO:00002042); material: "saline water (ENVO:00002010), including plankton (ENVO:xxxxxxxx)" | depth 5 m | reverse complement strand
CCTGCGTCTCCATCATCACCTGGTTCAGAGTTTGAGCCAGCAATTGCAGGGATGAAAACCTTAGCAAGAACGACAATAACGCCAAGGAATACACCATATGAAGTCCAAATAACTGATATGTAGGACGATATTGACCGTTTTCTTTCCCCTTCTAAGAACTTGATTTCCCTGCTGTCGTTTGCTGCTGTAACAAGAATATCAGAAATCTTGCCTCCGGCTCTATTAGCTTCAGATATCAGGGATATTGCTCTCATTACAAGAGGTGTGCCGACTCTTACTGCAAACATCTCAATGACATCCCCAAACGCTACACCCCAAGACAATTGGTCACTCATTTTTTTGACTTCATGATTCAGGGCACCGTATTCACTCGTCGCAAGTGTTTGTACCGCTACAGTCATCGACAAGCCGCCCTTCCAGTATTCTGCAAGGTCTCTTAGGAAATCTGGGAATTTTTCTTCCATTCGGTTTGTCTTTTCTTTAACTCTGTCCCAGTAATATGAAGCCGGCCAGAATGTTACGAAGAAGCCTAACCCGAAGAAATTTAGGAAAATTGTTGGCCGTAGTGAAAATCCTCCTAAGTTTACTTCCGGACCAATCCACTGAGATTTGTTATTCATATTCTCAGGGATTCCGTCATAGTAATCCATTTCCAGTCTGTATGTTGCTTCTTGAACGACCTCTTCAGAAATGATTACTATTTGGTAAAGGTTACCCCTTTCCATGTTATCATATTCAATGAAACAATCATCTTGGTCAATAGACTTGGTTCTTCCCTCATACCTAGCAAGTGGCTTTCCATCTGGGTCGTAGAGTGTAAAGGAATAGTCGGATGGTATTGCTGTAGTAATTTCGCATGTTCCAACAAGTGGCTGTGGAGGCCTTACATCCGAAATATTCTCATCCATACCAGGCACATCAAACATTTGACCTAATCTAAGGAAGTCAATCCATTCTTCCTCCGGGGTCATCACAAGAACGTCTGGTTCATCTTTTAGAATAGGACATGATTCATTCATTTCGAACGTTGGAATGGTGTTTGGGTCATACTTACATACAGTGTTAACGAAGAGCGGTTGGCCATTAGGTGCGGTTGTAAAATGAGAATTTGTTACCCAGAAAGTGAAGCAAGCAAGCCCAATAAAAATACTGACTGCCAAGATAGCATACAGTTTAGTTAGAGTTGTATCGTCTTTTGGAAGATCCAACTTGACGATTATTTTCTCTTTCTTTTTGCGTGCCAATTACTCACCTCCCGATCACATTTTTTGTTCTTCACTTGAGGACCACACAATGAAAGCAAACATTCCGTGAATCATTGGTAACACTAGTAGGACTACAGCATAGAGAGTGCTCTCCTCCATTTGAGCACCTGCACCACTTACCCAGAACATAATTACCAGCATGACGATTAGGAAAAGAGGCATTGCTACAGCAACGACAACGTATGATTCCGCTAACATCGCAAGTGACTCTAAGAATTCATGCAGGCGAGTCCTATTTTCACGCATGTAGTGTTCTGCGCGATTCAAGAAATACAACTTGAGAGAACCACCAGCAGTAAGAGTACCAACCATTCCCTGGAAGAACTCAGTCATCCAAGGTGACGCTGCTCTGTCAACGGCCATTTTCATTGCAGTAAGTAGGTCATACCCCAATAGAGAGACATCCCTGTAGATCATAGAAGAATCGTAAGCAATCTCTCCATAAATATCGCCATTTAGGGCGAGTGATTTGAAAATCTTGTGTGGTGTAGCGTTTGCAGCTGCCATTGCAGCGGTATAAGAAGCAGCGTATGGAAGATATTTCTCTAGCGCAACTCCACGCATCTTTGCTGCTCTTGCTGCTGATCCCTTGAGATACTTGTATGTCCCGAAAGGCGCTACAAATCCGAGTAGAACTGGAATCAAGATTTTTGCAAAGAATGGGAATTCCATGTATGCGAAGTATGGACATCCCTTACTCTCGAGAGTTTCATCGACCAAGTCCGCATTCCAATATTCCCACTCGAAGCAAGCAAGTGCAAATGCAGGGTCAGGTCGTGATTCGTACCATGCAATCAGCCCAATATCAGGGAGGAAAATTGCGGTAAGTATCATTCCACAAATCGCAGAAACCGCTACAGTTGTGACGAATACTTGTGCGAGGTATACTTCAGGCATAATCGGCATATTTCCCTTGACTAAATCGTCAGATAAGGTTTGATCATTACGACCTCTCTTTTTGAAAGCACGACCTAAAATGCGGTGACAAATCTTTTGCCATGCGGTTAAATCCATATTTTAGCCCCCTCAAGTAGATCAACGCAGACCATCAACACGAGCCAAAATCTCAAGTGGCCGTACGTAGTACTCTGTGATGATTTGACTCACTTGGTCGGCTTTTCTAATATCGTTCAAAACCATCCATTCTAAAATTCTCTTTCTGGTTCGTAACTCTCTTCGCATCTCATCTTGGCTAAAGTTAATTTTGACCATAATCTTCTCAAGAACGTAAGACTTTCCAGAGAATATGAAATCATCATTTGCCACGTTCCACCTAAACACTTCATTGGTGATAACTTCCAAAGAGTTAGGGTCAATACCTACAATCTCTACGATTTGTTTAGTTCTTCTAACACGCCTACCGTTGATACGTGTCTGAATCTGAATTGCGCATGCCTCTAGAGCAGGAAGCAATACACGAGGAATGTCAATCGGTTTGTTTTCAAGCCTGTGTACGAGAGATGGAACGGAATCTGCGTGTACTGTGGAATATGCACAGTGACCTGTTGCCATCGCCTGGAACAGTACGTACGCTTCTGCACCACGTATTTCTCCCACAATAATGTACTCAGGGCGTTCACGCAATGCTGCTTTCAACAATTCGAACTCTCCGATTTCACCTTCATTAGACTCGCCCCCGAAACCTTGTCTTGTAAGACCGGGAACCCAGTTTGGTTGTGGAATATTTACTTCACGAGTGGACTCGATACTGACAATTTTCATCTGCCAGGGGATGAATATACACATTGCGTTCAATGTTGTAGTCTTACCTGATGCAGTACCGCCTACGAATAGCATCGGAACTTCATTCTGGAAAGCGACCCAAAGATACGCACCCATCAGAGAAGATAGTGTTCTAAATGCAATGATGTCACAAGGAGAGAACGGATCATCCTTGAATCTTCGAATACAAAACGCAGAACCTCTGGTAGACACCTCGCGACCGAGCTTCATGACAATTCTCGAACCATCCATTAGGGTTGCATCAAGTAAAGGGTCAGCTACAGAAATGTGCTTACCACACCGCTGTGCTAGCTTGATAACATAGGACTCAAGTTCCTCATCTGTCTCCCAAACGCATGTAGTTTCCACGGATTCGAACTTCCTGTGATATGCGAAAATTGGAACATTTGTTCCGTCCAATGATATGTCTTCCACGTTAGCGTCATTCATCAGCACGTCCATCTTTCCGTATCCTACCAAATCTCTACGAAGATAATAGAATAGCTTAGACTTCGATTTCTTGTTAATCTTCATTCCATATGCTTTGATTACCTTATCCATTGCAGTCCTTAGATAAGCGGTAGGGTCTGCATCGATTTCTTCGATATTTGCTGTTAAGGAGCGGATAAAGATATCCAGTAACTCATCTCGCCATTCCTGTTCTTTCTTGTTTAGTGGTGGTTCTATAATCTGATAAATAATGTTCAATGTTCTCTTATCGCGAACAATTCTTGCAAAAGCATGTGGTGGCATGACTGGATATTTGTCCAGTTCATCATACATTGCGCGCTGTTGGTTTCTTTGCCTTTTCTGGCCACCACCTCTTTTTCTCGCCATATGCAGAGCCCCCTAGCACCACAGACACTGTCACACTCGGTTATGACCTTTCGCCATTGTGAGGGGCCCTACGGGCCCTCTCACAGGTTATCTAGCCATGCGGAAACTTGCGATTTCAAATCCTCCAAATCGGACTCATTAGAAAATGAAAAATCTGCATCTTGAATAATCACATCAAGTCCCCAGCCTGTTTCTCTTTTGTCCCTGGTTTCTAAATCGGATAAATCACCATCTTCCGAGCGAGCTCTGGATTGTACTCTTTCAAATCTCAATGCCTTTGATGCTGTAACCGCTGCCACTAGGAAATTTACTCCCCAGTGTTTGGAAAACACCTCTCTTTCGGCAACTCCTCTAAGCCCTTCGATTAACACAATTTCATTATCGACTAAAAGTTCGTCAACTGCTTCAGTCAAACGTCGTGCAAGCACGTCATCTCCATACTTCGCCCGTAGATCGCTAGCCACTTCACCAAAAACATGAGGCGCTTCTTCTATACCTCTATCCCTAACCTCAGCCCGAACCATGTCCCCCATGGAGCGAACAGGTATTCCCCTATCGGCAAGAATTGCTGCAAATTCACCCTTGCCTGCTGCAGGCATACCGCTTACTGCAATTACAAGGCCCATATGTAGACCCTAAGGGTTTCAATTGTTGAACTCTGCCCTTCCCCATTTCCTATCGAGCAATTTCATCAACAAAACGGCGGCTGCCACCAAGCCCGCACTAACCCAAAGAATACCTTTGAACCCTGCTGCCATCCTTTCGTTATCAAATTCAACAGCTTCTGCCTGTAGTCCTCTTTCGCTAACTTGGTCAGCCCAATTCTCATAGAATGAAACATCACCTTGGGAGAATGAAAGCAAGAATAAAGTCAACAGCGGAAGGACTGTCCCAATCCAAAACCACGTCATGATTTTAGCATCAAATATCGCTTTGTTTGGAGCAAGTCCCATCAAAAAAGCAGTTAAGCAAACGATGTAAATGCTGTTTGCCATCATCACTATCAATCCAATTGGAAGTACAGCCCACTCATCAAGTCTCCAAGCCATTAAACAAAGGAAAATTACAGAAATCCATGTTGTGGCTAGGAAGTAAACAGTGACTTTTGCACGAATTAACTGAGGAACTGAAAGCGGCAAACCATTCATGTGTTCCGGAGAGTCGAGGGCGGTTAACCATGAATAGAAATTGAAACCGAAGAATCCCAAGAATGGTGCATATGATAGCAGATTAATCGGTATAGGTGCCTCGGCAAAATCGACCAACCAGGCCATCATTAGCAGAACAATCAGTGGAACAGAATATGATACGATCATTTTCTTTAATGATCCAGAGCGGATTAGGTCAACCGCTTCCTTTGCAACAAGAAGACGAAGCGAGCCTTTTCCAAGGAAGGACAGTCTTTCATAGGCTGGGATGAATATTTCTTTTTTCGAGACTACTTTCACTTCAAAATCGTCTCTGACTAACTGCGACGCTATCCATGCCAGAAAAATAGATGCTGCAATTGTAGGAATTGCAACTAGCATACCGTCTGGTTGTTGAGTTGCAAGGCCCCAAAGAAGGTATTGTCTTGGGAATATACCCAACCCGATTGAAGTCCCAAGCCCAATCACGAAAACAGGAGTCAACCTGCTAAACCAACCTCCAAGAAGCCAGAGAGATGATGCTATGAATGAAAATGCTAATCCTTGAGCTAAAGTAACTACCATAGCAACCCATGTTCTAGGCAGACTTGAAAACTCGAGAGGTGTGCTTACTGAAGTGAAACTCTCCAGCAATATACCAATTGCCATGCCCGAAATAACAGGGGTTAAGATCAGCATCACATAATAAGATAGGTCCTTGACATAGTACGCAAAGTGAGCGGTTGGATTTGTTAAAGGTTGGAGAGCTGGTGACGCTAAAAGGTAATTTTTGGTGCCAGTACGAGCAAGTACCTTTTCTCTACCTAGGAAAGCAAATGAACCCATTCCAAGGCTGAAGAAAAGAAGAGGGAGGTGCAATGCAAATCTCATTTCTTGCCACGTAAATGCTTGAGAGTCTGAGATTGAATCTGTTCCTTGCGCCGCTCCTTCTCCCACTAAAAATTGAAGACCGATTGTTGCGACCATGGTGACTAATGCAACGAGTAGCGGGAAGAGAAGAATTCTCCTTTTTTTTGCGAAATCTAAATTTTCTCTAAATTCTTCGATGAACATTACTTTGAATGTTGCAGAAAATGCTTTCCAGCCGACTAAAGGAGTGTGTAACTTCATTCCTCCATTAATTGAACCAAGAGTGGCAGTGATTTCGGGTTTAGTAACCTCTGACCAATCTTTGCTTACTATGGATGCCGACAGAATCACTCCTCCTCGCTACTGCCTTCATCACTAATCCTTTCTGCTTCTTCAATCGAGTGACCTACCAACCTGATGAATACATCTTCAAGGGTTTCATCATCGCTCTCTTTCAAACCCTTTACCGTACCAGCAGCGAGCACCTTTCCGTGATTGATGATTGCCATTCTGTTGCACATACGCTCTGCCATCTCAAGCACGTGTGAACAAAGAAAAATTGTTCCTCCGTCTGCGACCATGTCTAACAGCCACTGACGACATTTTCTCTGGTAAATTGGATCTAGATTCGCAAACGGCTCATCTAAGAATAGTAATTTAGGCTCGTGGATAAAAGCGGAAGCCAGCATAACTTTTTGCCGCTGCCCTTTTGAGAGGTCCTTGCACATTGTATCCCTTTTTTCTTGCATCCCAAACCAATCCATCCAATGCTCAACTTTAGAATCCAAATCTTCGACACCACGCAACTTACCAACAAATTGCAAAAATTCACTCGGGGTAAGATAAGACGGTGGCGATTCTGATTCGGGTACGATTCCAATATTCGCCTTGAGTTTCTGAGGATCTTTTGCAGCATTTATGCCCAATACTTCAACACCACCTATGCTTGGTCTCAACTGACCAGTAAGGAGCTTGATGAAAGTGGATTTACCCGCACCATTCGGACCAAATACTCCGAAAAATTCACCCGAGCTAACCTTCACATCAAGCGGATGAAGCGCAATAAAATCCCCATATCTTTTTCCCAAATCCTTTGCAACAACTAGGGATTCATCGTTGTCGGGCATATATCTAGGGAGGGATTCATTCTCTTCAATGTGTGCTTAAGGTTTGATTTGGGAGGACCTTCTCGGGTATAATATGAGCGAGGTTCTAATCATCGAAGAAATCGCAGCAACCTCCGGTGACGGATTTATTGCTAAAGTAACGATTAACCGACCAGACAAATTGAATGCTTTAAACCAAGAAGTGGTTGGAAAATTGAAAGAAATGTGTGACTATATCGAGAGTAATGATTCAATAAGATGTGTTGTTATTACTGGAGCTGGCCCCAATCCAGCACCAGAAGGAAAGAGACCTAAACCCAACTCATTCGTTGCAGGTGCTGATATTACAGAATTTGCTGGTAAAAATTCTGTTGAAATCAAAGAAATGTTTACAGATAATGCAATAGAAAAAATTTGGAACCTTTCTAAACCCACAATCGCAATGGTCGATGGATTCGCTTTGGGCGGAGGTTGTGAAATTGCATGCTCTTGTGATCTCAGGATCGCAAGCAGTAGGGCTATTTTTGGGACACCAGAGATCAATCTTGGCCTTATTCCAGGATATGGTGGTACACAAAGGCTGGTTCATCTTGTAGGTTATGGAAGAGCAATGGAAATGATGATGACTGGAAACAACTTATCTGCAGAAGATGCCTACAGGATGGGGATTGTAAATCATTTATGTGAACCTGAGGAACTGGAGAAGAAGACTATGGAAATCGCTCAAACAATAGCTGGAAAGTCTATGCACACTCTAAGGGTAGCAAAGAGGACCATTAGAGCCTCCCTAGATAATGGACTAACAAAAGGCGTAGAGATGGAGGCTGTTGAATTTGCTAATCTATTTGATACTGAAGATCAAGAGATCGGAGTTCAAGCATTCCTAAACAGAACAAATGCTGAGTGGAAACATCGCTAATCATCGTTAGCCATTTCGTCCCTAAGTGCAGCTAATGCACCCGATGCCGCAGGTGGAGGAGGAAGTGCAGGTAATCCCAATTCTTCGGGTGAAGGCAAACCTTCTGGAAGAATAGGAAGATCATTAGTTGAGATTTTTTCGCCTTCTACGGCAACAAAACCAGAATCTAACGGAACTCTTAATTTCAGTATTGAAGACTCATCGATTCTTACCAATGTCGCACCATAAACGTGGCCTGCTTCAGCGTTTGCGGGTTCGATTAAGATATTGTGGCCGTGATTTTCGGATTGTATCAGTCCAACTAGGTCCTCGCCAGAACTGTGCTCTTCCCACATCTTGGCGGTTGAGGCTCTAATCTCTGCCATTTGATCTCGCCTTCTCTCTTCTATCCTTGCCCGAATACGAGTATGCCTCTCTCTCTTTTCGCTGATGTGCGCAGAAATGTTTGCATCTTCAATCGATTCTGGTGATGCTTCGACAATAAATTCATCTGCAACGTGTACTTCTTCTACAGTAACTGCTACCTCTTCAAGATCATCATCAGGCTCCACAGTTATTTCGCTTTCAGAATCTGCTTCTTGGGCTGCTGCTACTTTTGCCATCTTTCTTTCTCGAAGTGTTGCTCCATCCAAATCATCCTTTGTCACAACTTCGGGAATATCTATCGAGGTTTCTTCTTCAGCTGCGGATTGTTCAGCCTTGGCTGGTGAACGCTTCCTTTTTGGTGCATTATTTGGTTTGGGAGAATCCCCCAAAAATACCCAGAGTATCGCCAAAATTATCGCTGTAGCGACCAAAGCCCATCTACCATTTTCGTCAAATTGATTCTGCATAGTGAAGAAAACCAGTATGTTTCCAATCAATAGAAACATTACAACTAATCGAGATGCCTTCATTCTGCTCACTTTACCCCAAACCGCTCACACTCAAGAAACTCACCCCAAGTTTCCAATCAAATGTAATAACTCGGATATGGCTCTTCGTCTGTGAGAAAACTCTTGTTTCTTTTCCAGACTTATTCCACCAAATGGAGTCCCGTGAGTGCTCACATGACCCATTTCTCCAACTTCTAAAGCCTCACCGTTTTCATCCAAATCCGCTGGAATAAAAATTGGGTCAAAGCCAAAACCATGACCTTCTGTTGGGTTGTGTGCTATTCTTCCTGGACAGACTCCTTCACCGATGAAGGTTTCACCGTCTTTGTAAAGAATTGCTACAGCTCTAAATTCTGCTTTCCTCAATGATGCGTCTTGAACGATGTCTTCGCTTTTCAGATGTGACATTAGTTTCAGTATTCCATGAACCCCAATGGTCGAGAGTGCATAGGATGAATAAACCCCAGGGAATCCATTTAGAGATTCAACAAAGAGTCCTGCATCCTCTACAAGTATCATATCGCCCTCTGCTGGCAAATGAGGTATTGCTTGTTCGATTTTAGACAATGCAACCTTTTGCAAATCATCTTCTTGTGGCTCAACTGCCTCAAACTCAAACTGTCTAACTGGAATTCCAAATTTCGAAAAGTGTTCTCTGGCTTCGGTAACTTTTCCCATATTTGAGGTCATAAACCAAATTGTCATAACCCACTGCAAATGGTGGAGGCTATTGAGTATGATTGATAGAGTACGGAAAACTAGAGCCGTTTGTGAATTCATTTCTGGCAGTAGCCATTGGCGGGGCGGTAGGTGCTGTGCTACGTTTCGCAGTTAGTGAATGGATAGGTTCCATTTATGGAACACTAATCGTGAATGCAATTGGTTCATTCTTGATTGGAGTATGCATGGCAGCACTAGCAAGTGATCTAATTTCAAAAGACGTAACGATACTACTCTGTACCGGAATATTAGGTGCTTTCACGACGATGTCTACATTCTCTTTCGAAACTATTGAATTGTGGAATGAGGACAAAATAAAAGCAATTGGCTACGCTATTTTTACAGTGATGATTTGCCCAATCCTTGCATTTGTAGGATGGCGGATTGTCGAGTCTACTTCTTGATTGATAGCATCCTCTCGAGAGCGATTTTAGCACCTGTTTGAACAGATTCTTCGACTATTACCTGATTTGGTATTTCTCC
>CEPU01029214.1_pt1 | contig 9931 bp, 8 predicted proteins | sample 530471 | NCBI WGS metagenome assembly CEPU01 (sample SAMEA2620194, study PRJEB7988) | marine metagenome | biome: marine biome (ENVO:00000447); feature: surface water layer (ENVO:00002042); material: "saline water (ENVO:00002010), including plankton (ENVO:xxxxxxxx)" | depth 5 m | reverse complement strand
AAACTTTTTAAACTTGCTCTGTTCTTACCTTCAACTAAAACTTTAACTGTTCCGTCAGGAAGTCTGAGCATTTGAACAATGGTACCGACGGTACCAACCGAGTAAATATCCTCGGGTCCAGGATCATTAGTTTTTGCATCTTTTTGTGCAGAAAGTAAAATCTTTTTATCATTTTTCATAGCCTCTTCAAGAGCCCTAATTGATTTCTCTCTTCCTACAAAAAGAGGGGCTACCATGTGCGGAAAAATAACAACATCTCTTAACGGTAATAATGGGATAGTATAGACAGGGTTACTCATAAAAAACCTCCAGAGTTTGAAAGTTACTCTATACAATCAAAATAACCATTTATATGTTTTATGCAAGAAAAATACAAATATAAGACAAAAATAACAAAAAATTAACTATTTTTTAAGGATTAGTGGTAGTTTTTTTACTATTTTCAAAGGATAATAGTGGTTTCTTGTTATCGGTTATTACCTCATCAGTTACTAAACATTTCGTAACACCAGGCTGATTTGGTAAATCATAAATGATATCCAAAATAGAATTTTCAATAATTGATCTTAAACCTCTGGCTCCAGTGCCCCTCTTCAAAGCCTCTGATGCAATTGAAATTAAAGCATCATTTGTAAATTCTAATTTAACATTATCATTCAAACTGACTAATTTTTGATATTGCTTAATTAAAGCATTTTTCGGTTCTGTAAGAATTTTTACTAGCGCTTCCTGATCAAGTTGATTTAAAGATGTGACTACAGGAATCCTACCTATGAATTCTGGAATAAAACCGAACTTTACTAAATCTTCAGACCTAACATCAATTGCATTGTCTTCTTCTTCAATTTTTTTAGATGAAAAACCTATAATATTTTTTCCGGTTCTCTCGGAAATTATTTTTTCAAGTCCACTAAAAGATCCACCCAAAATAAATAAAATATTACTAGTATCAATTGGAATGAATTCTTGTTGTGGATGCTTTCTTCCTCCTTTTGGAGGTACATTAACAATAGATCCTTCAATAATTTTTAATAAAGCCTGCTGTACGCCTTCTCCAGAAACATCTCGTGTTATGGATGGACTATCGCCACTTTTACGAGCTAATTTATCAACTTCATCAAGATAGATTATTCCTTTCTCGGCTTGTCTAACATCAAAATCTGCAGCTTGAAGTAGACTTACAAGCATACTTTCAACATCTTCACCAACATAGCCTGCCTCGGTATAACATGTTGCATCAACAATGGTAAATGGAACGTTCAAATATTTTGCTAGGCTTTGCGCCAATAAAGTTTTTCCAGAGCCTGTGGGTCCTATTAACATAATATTACTTTTTTGTATCTCTACATCAGACAAAGGGTCATTCCTCTTCTTTGGTAACGAATTAAACGAAATTCTTTTATAATGATTGTAAACAGCTACTGAAAGATATTTTTTTGCTTCTTCTTGACCTATGACATAAGAATCTAAATGTTCTCTAATTTCAAAAGGCTTTGGAATTTCCTCTTCTAATTCAGATTCAATATCTTTTACATCTTCGTCGTCAATGATTTCATTACACAAGTCAACACATTCATTACAAATATATACGGTTGGTCCGGCAATTAATTTCTTTACCTCTTTTTGTGCTTTACCACAGAAAGAGCAATGTAGATTATCCTTATTATCAGTTCCCATTTTTATCCTCTTTATTACTAATGATAGTATCAATAAGTCCATATTTCAAAGCTTCTTCAGCCGTCTGATAAAAATTTCTTTGAATATCAGCCGTAATTTGATCAATTTTCTTTTTCAGATGTTTTGATAAAATTTCTGATATCACTTTTTGCTTTCTCTTTGTCTCTTCCATCTCTTTTTCTAAATCATGATATTGTCCACCAAGTTGTGTCCCTACTGAATGAAGCATTATTGTAGAATTGGGCAAAGAGAATCTTTTTCCTTCAAAACCACTTGCCAATATAACAGCTCCCATACTTGCTGCCATCCCAAAACACATTGTAGAAACATTGTTAGAAACATATTGCATAGCATCATAAATTGCTAATCCAGCAGTAACGCTGCCCCCAGGGGAATTAATATATAAGTTTATATCCTTTTCCTTATCGACCGACTCGAGAAATAGAATTTGTGCGACTATGATATTTGCTAAATTGTCATCAATTGGTCCACCAAGAAAGACAATTCTTTCATTCAAAAGTCTTGAATAAATATCAAAAGCTCTTTCGCCTCTAGAGCTTTGCTCAACAACCATGGGTACAAAAAATGAATCTGTCATTATGTTGATTGTAATTAAGTAAAAACTATAGTCAATTAAGCAATTTTATTAACTTTTATCTTTTTTTTGCTTTTTCTTTTCCTCTTTAGGTTTAACTTCATTAATCTTTGCATTTGAAATTAAAAATTGAATAACTTTTTCATCTGTGAGCTTAACTTTAACATCGTTCAGCAAATTGTTATCTTTATAATATTTTAATACTTTATCTACAGGTACTTTTTGGGATGAAGCAAAAGCAGCTAAATATTCACCAACTTCTTTATCTTCAGCAAAAATATTTTCCAATTTTGAAATCTCTGCAAAAATCAATGCAATTTTAACATTTCGGAATGCAGAATCATCTATAACTTTAAGTGTTTTATCATCAAGATCTTCAACCTTAATACCTTGTTGTGCCATTTTGTTTTTATAATCTTGCATCAATCTTATCTTTTCATCATTTACAAAAGATTGAGGAAAATCAAATTCATTTTGGTCAATTAATTTATCAAATAAATTTTTTCTAATAGATGACTGGGACTTTTGCTCTAAGGATGCATTAAGATCTTCAGAAATCCTTTTATCAAAATCATCTTCAGTTTTAAAACCTATCTTTTCCAAAAAATCTTGATCTATTTTTGGTATCACTTTTTTTAAAATTTTATTTATCTTCAATAAGCATTTTACTTTCTTTGATGCGGCTTCTTCGATTGGAAAATCTTTTGGGTATGTAACAAAAAATTCAACTTCCTTATTTTTTTCAGTATTAATAATCTCATTTTCAATTTCAGGAATTAAAGAACCATTTCCAATTTCAACTATAGCATTTTGTCTTTTTAACTTTTCAATTTCTTGACCCTCGATAAAGCCAGAAAAATTTATATCCGCTAAATCACCTTTTTTTAATTTTTTTCTTTTTAAAATTTCTTCATTAGTAGCAAAATTATTCATTACATTTGATTTTGCTTCACTTATTTGTTTTTTAGTTAACTTAAATACTTCTTTTTCAATACTTATTTCTTTGTAATCCTTAAGTTTAAATTCTGGAATTATTTCAACATTAATTTCAAATTTAAAATCAGCACTCTTACTAATTCCTTCATCTTTTAATTTTGATGTTCTTACCACATTGAGGTTGTTTTCAACCGATAATTTATTTACATATAAATTAATTAATCTACTTTTTAATTCCTCTAAAATCTGTTTAGAATATTTGGATTCAATTATATTTAATGGAACTTTCCCTTTTCTAAATCCTTTTTCATCTGCATCTTTTTGGTACAGCTTAGCAACTTCCATAAAACCATCAGATACTTCTTTCTCGTTAATATTAAATTTTGCCTGCTTCTCTGTTTTGCTTATATCAATAATTTCAAAACTCATATAATTTCTCCATCTTGGGAGCGGGGGGACTCGAACCCCCACACCCGAAGGCGCTAGATCCTAAATCTAGTGCGTCTACCAATTTCGCCACGCTCCCATTCATTATTAAAATGAATGTATTAATATACTGATTCTATATATTAAAATCAATTTGGATCAACGGATACAGTGACAAAGTTTGTTTTATCTAAAAATTTTTGGATAACAAAATCTACTTCCGCTTTATTAATAGATCTAATTTTATTTGCAAATGAAAATGGCTCGTTTGGATCAAGCCCGTATAAATATGGAATAGATATTCTAGAATTAATTGCAGCATTTCTTTGAAGAGATATATCGTTCTTGCCAATCAATGAATTTTTAGCATTTTCTATCTCGCTTTCGGAAATACCATTATTTAAAAGTTTTTCTAATTCGGTATTGATTGAATTAATACTTTCTAATTTTTTTGAAGGTGAACATCCAATATATATTCCAAAATAACCATAATCAAGACCAGGAGTAAAAAAAGATGTTACTGAATAGGCTAGACTTTTTTTGTCTCTTAATTCTATAAATAATCTACCTCCCATTCCTGATAAAACGCTATTAATAATATTAAATATGTATCTTTCATCAGATTTCATATTAGGAGCATATGTGCCAACAATAATATGAGATTGCTGTTTATCACCTAATTTGAGATTCTCATGAACATCTTCTTCAATTTTTTTAAGGGGCATCATCTTAGGAAGTTCAAAATTATTAGATTTTATTTTAAAATATTGATTCAAATTATCCTTTAATTCTGAAACATCGAAATTTCCAACTGCACATAGAATTAAATTATTATTATTTATATAATTATCATGAATTTTCTTTATTTCAGATAGAGGAATATTGTTAACTGATTCTTGCGTGCCTATTTGATTCAATCCATAAGAGTGATTTTTAAAAAGATTTTTAAAAAAAATATCACTTGCAACTGCTGATGAATTCTTAGAAAGTTTTGAAATATATGACAAGGTATCAGATCTAGCAATCTCAAATTCACTGTCAAGAAATCTCGGATTTAATAAAACATCTGAAAATATAGGTATTAATTTATCAATATGATCAGAGGGACCTATCATCTTAATTCCGAAAGAATTTCTGCCAGAAAAGCCGCTAAATTCTGAACCTAAAATTTCTGTTTTCATAGCAATTTCATTCTTAGTAAATTTTTCAGAACCTCTCAAAAAAATCTCGCTCAAGAGCCCAAAAGAACCATTAGTATTCTTATTTTCATAATTTGAACCTCCTAGAGATGCCGCCCTTAAGGATATAAGCGGGGTTTTATTATTTTGCATGCATAAAAGTTTGATATTTGAATCTAAATCATAAACTTTAATATCAGGTGATTTTATTTTTTTGAGTGAATAATTAATACTCTTAAAGTCCTTTAAGTCGTTATCCATTTTTTTATTAAATTTAATTTTATCTATTATGTTTTTTTCAAAATCCTTGGGTTTAGCAAGATTTGTGTTAAGAGGAGATAAAAAATTAAACTTTAACTTTTTCACGTTAAAATTTTCTACAACATTATTTAATAAATCTTTTTTATTAAGAGAAATAATTACTTTTTTATAATCATCTATAAAGCTTAGTTCTTGGTTATTGGAAAATAAATTTCCAATTGTTCGTGCTTGGCTCTGTACAGTTTCCTGGCTGTAAATATCATTAAGTAATATTTCAGTCTTAACCCTTTGTAGTTGGTCTTGATCAAAATTTCCATTCACTAAATCAACAAAGCAGTCTATTATTTTATAAATCACTTCGTATATGTTGCTATTTACTGTAGTTCCTTGAATATAAAACAAGCCACTATGCCTGAGTGTGTAATTTCCAGACGATATTGTTGTTACCAGGCCAAGTTCTTCCTTTATTTTTTTATATAATATAGAGCTTTCGCCAGACCCCAATATTGCTGATAATAAGTCGAATGATGCATATTTTAAGTCATTAGCATCAGGAGTAGAAAACGATATATTAAAATAAGTTTCATTAATATCCATCTCTTGAAAATTACTTAGAATTCTTTGATCATCGGATATTTTAAAACTTTTAGATATCTCAGGCACTTCATGATTTCTAAGTGGTGAAAAGTATTTTTCGATATTTTTTTCAATGTTTTTTTTATTAATTGACCCAACAACAATTACAGACATATTTTTGGCAACATACCACTTATTATAGAAATTTTTTATATCATTTTGCTTATAGCTCGATACAGATTTAGGTGTACCAATTATTGGTAAGCTATAATCATTTCCATCAAATACTGACTCAAACACCATATCCCATAGTCTATTAGAGGGTGAATCATTCCCTCTTTTTATTTCTTCTAGGATAACTTCCAGCTCTTTAGATAATTCTTCACTATCAAATGTTGCATCGTACATACATTGAGAAAAAATATCTAACACTTGTGGGACAAAATCATTTGATACAGTGGCATAATATGCGGTTTCATCAAAAGATGTAAAAGCATTAACATCTCCACCATAAGACTCAATTTTTTTTGATATCTCGCCCACGCCTAATTTAGATGTTCCTTTAAAGATCATATGTTCATGAACATGAGCAAGTCCTCTTTCATAATCATCTTCATAAGCACTTCCGGTTTTCACCCAAATAAAAACTGAGGAAACAGTAGAATTTGGAACGTCTTTTAATATGACTTTCAATCCGTTTGCTAAAAAATATTCTTGAGTATTTATCATTTTTAAATTTTAATTAAAAACTTTCTTTAGTCTCACTAATTCTTTTTCTTAGTTTAAATAAAAAATACTTAAATAGTGAAAAAAACAAATAAAAGTAGAAGAAAATAAATGATCCCAGTTCGATATTTGTCAGTAAAGCTAATGAAAGAATCGATATAAATATTAGCGAATTAAATTTGGTCATCCCTTTTATTTTTAATTTTTTAATAAAAATAGTATTACTGACCATAAGTAAGCCAACAAAAGGTATTAAGAATAGAAATAAATAACTAACATTAATTACAGAAAATATATTAAATTTTAAATTTAGCATAACTACCGAGACTATTAGTCCCGCGGCCATTGGGCTTGGAAGGCCAATAAAAAAACTTTCTTTTTCATCATGCGACAAAGTATTAAACCTAGCAAGTCTTAAGGAAACACATAGCACATAAAAAATACAAGTTATAAGACCAAATTTTTCGAATTGATAAAGATATGTTGAATAAGCCAGAATCGAAGGAGCCAAACCAAAGGAAATTAAATCACATAAAGAATCATAGTGCATGCCAAAAACGGAATCTTTATTAAGCAGTCGAGCAATTTTCCCATCAAGAAAATCTATAAAAGCAGCGGTATATATAAATATACATGTCCACCATAGCGGTTTCTCAAAACCTAAAAAGGTTTTATAATTAAAACTAGTATTTATTAAATTAAAAATAGCTAATAATCCCATTAACAAAGCTAATGATGTTAAAAGATTTGGAATTAGAGAAATTAATTTTTTATTTTTCATTTTTTTCAAACAATAACGATTCTACGGCTACAACACTATCTCCTTCTTTAAATTTACAAGAATAATCATTTGAAACATAAATATCTACTCTAGATCCGAATTTTATGATTCCCAGTCTATCAGCCTTATTCAAAAAATCACCATTTTTAATATATGGAATAATCCTTCTTGCTATAAAACCAGCATAGAGTATTAAAACAATATCATCATTGTTCTCATCTCTTAGATGAATACATAATCTCTCATTTTCTATGCATCTTGAAGAATTAGCAAAGAAAAAAGCGCCAGGATAATATCTAGTTTCAACAACCTCTACTTTAGTAGGGGCTCTGTTTATATGACAATCAAATATTGATAGAAATATGCAAACTCTTTTCATTTCTTTATTTAAAAACTCAGTTTCTTTGAACGAGTCTACGGATATTATTTTTCCATCTGCTGGTGAAATTAATCCATTTTTATTAGATAAAATACGATCTGGATCTCTAAAAAAATAAATCACCAATAATAAAATTATAAAAATAATTAAGGAAAAAAAAGAAACACCTAAGAATGCAGTGGAGAGCCAAGTAATAAATATAGAAACCAAAATAGGAATATAGCCTTCTTTTGCAATTGTCCATTCATAATCTATTTTCATTATTAATTTTTATCTTTATCTACAAGTTTTTTCTTGAATAAAGGTGTCATCATTGATCTAAGTGTTTGACCTATGTCTTCAATTGGGTGAGTCTCGCCGTCTTTAAGAAGTTTATTGTAATTTGGTCTACCTGACTTATTCTCTTTGATCCATTCATCCGCGAATTGCCCACTTTGAATTTCATCTAAAATATTTTTCATTCTTTTTTTAACAGAGTCATCAATCAGTCGTGGTCCTCTTGTTATATCCCCATATTTAGCAGTATCACTAATTGAGTATCTCATATTAGATATTCCACCTTGATAAACTAAATCGACAATGAGTTTTACTTCATGTAAACACTCAAAATAAGCCATCTCTGGTGGATAGCCTGCTTCAATTAATGTTTCAAATCCCGCAAGAATTAGGCTTGAAAGACCGCCACAAAGAACTGATTGCTCACCAAATAAATCTGTTTCTGTTTCATCTTTAAATGTTGTCTCTATAATTCCAACTCTTGCCGAGCCAATTCCAGCTGCATATGCTAAGGCTATGTTTTTAGTATTGCCGCCAGGGTCTTGGTTAACTGCTATTAACCCTGGAACTCCTGCACCCTCTTCATATGTTCCTCTGACAGTATGACCCGGAGCCTTTGGAGCTACCATAAAAACATTAATATCACTATCAGGAACTATTTGATTATAGTGGATATTAAATCCGTGACCAAAAGCCAGATATTTTCCAGGTGTTAAATTATTTTTTATTTGTTCATCATATATGTCTTTCTGACTGGTATCTGGCGCGAGGATCATAATAATATCGGATTTTTTGACCAATTCAGAAACTTCTAAAACATCTAAGCCTGCATTAACGGCTTTAGACCAACTTTCGCCTTCTTTTCTCAAGCCAACAGATACATTTATATCAGAATCTCTTAAATTTAAGGCATGAGCGTGACCTTGGCTTCCAAACCCTACAATGCCTACATGTAAATTTTTAATTAAATTTAAATCACAATCTTTTTCATAGAAAACTTTCATATATTACTCCATAAAATTAATTTTTTTCTCTTTTTAAAGCGATTAAGCCTGTTCTATTAATCTCTTTTAAACCAAGTGGCCTGAGTATTTCTACAAAAGCCTCTAACTTATCTTTACTTCCAGTAATTTCAAGTGCATATGATTTTGTTCCCACATCAACAACTTTAGCGCGGAATATATCAGCTACTCTTAAAACCTCTGATCTAGTTTTTGAGGTCGGAGTTATCCTAGCAATCAAAAGTTCCCTTTGCAAACTTTCAGATTGTTTAAAATCATCAACTTTGATAACGTTAATCATATTCTCAAAACGTTTAATTATTTGTTCGATTATCCAATCATCACCAGATGTTACTAATGTAAGTCTGGATAATGATTTCTTTTCTGTTTCAGCAACACAAAGACTTTCAATGTTAAATCCTCTGGCAGTAAATAATCCTGCTATACGGGCTAAAACACCTGGCTCATTATCTACTAGTATTGATATTACATGTCTCAATATTTCAACTCCATTGAATAAACTAATCTAATTTAATCATTATATATGAATCAGATTAGAATTTCGATTAAAGTTACACCTTTATAGTCAAGAAACTTTTTCATATATTTTTTTGAGAGGGATGATATTTTTATCCTAGTCGCTCTAACATTAAATGATTCCGCTAAAAGTTTATAATTAGGCCCAGGATATTTTTCATGAGTGGAGTCATTTATTACAACTATTGATAAGTTAATTTTCTGCTCAACAGCTACTATCATTTCTTGCATATTAAATTGGAAATTTTTACCTGATGAAATCGATACAACTTTAGATTTTGGCCTTGAAAATGTTGCACCAATTGCAGCTGGAAAGCCATATCCTGGTGTACCATTTCCACCGGACATTAAATTGTTCTTATAGTCAGAAATTTTTAAAAACTTCTGTAAATTAACATCATCATAACTAAAATCAGAACAATAAATTGTATCTTTTGGACAAATTTCAGAAATCAATGAAAATATCTTTGCTTTTTTGTTTAAATTAATTTCTTTCTTAATATTTATTTTGTAATTTTTTTGAATCTGGCCTATTTCTTCCTCAGTCCAATGAAAATCTATTATATTTTCCTCAGAAAGCAC
>CEPU01149882.1_pt1 | contig 9997 bp, 2 predicted proteins | sample 530471 | NCBI WGS metagenome assembly CEPU01 (sample SAMEA2620194, study PRJEB7988) | marine metagenome | biome: marine biome (ENVO:00000447); feature: surface water layer (ENVO:00002042); material: "saline water (ENVO:00002010), including plankton (ENVO:xxxxxxxx)" | depth 5 m | reverse complement strand
GTCTTGCTGCGTCTACCTCTAGCCTTCTTGACAGATGGGCCGTACACAGCCATGCCAGACCCGCCCGTTGGGTAGTCGTTGGTCACATCGCTAAGTTCGTCCACTGCGAGGCCGTTGAGGGGAACGTAGTACTTGTATCTCTGCCTCCACTCATCAACCACAGACGCGCTTTCCAGACCACCCTGAACCATGGTGTCTCTTGTGTTCTCGACCAGCTTGTAAACGCGATCAGCAATCTGCATCATCTCACTGGTTTCCAGCTTGTTAATAAGTGCAATGGCTTCAGCGTCAGTCATACCAGATCCGTCCTTCATGGATGGATCCTTGGACAAGATGTCTGCGTTACGCTCAACCGCGTGCTTTGCATAGAGATAATCGGACAGGTCCTTGTTGCTGATGTCAAACTTTCTGAGGTCGCTCTGAATGTCCTTGACTACTGCCTCCAGTTGTTCGAGATCGTTTCGAACTCTGCCGTAGTACACGTCCATGGCCATCTCAAAGTCCATTGACTCAGGCACCTTGCTTTTCCTGAACACCTCGACATCTTGCTGGAGAAGCAGTACATCACTGAATCTATCCTGGTACTTGAGGGCTGCTGCTTGCAGCATGGCCCCGTATGGTGTAGCCGATGACTTTTCCCAAGAGCTGTTGCCCTCCACGTAAATCCTACCTGGAAGCCTACGAGATTGCAGCCCCTTTGGTGGTGCTGAAACAACTCTGTTGTAAGTCATACTAAGGCTTGACTCACCTCCTTCTTTTCCGCTACCCTCTACCTTCATGGCTCTCGCCAAGAACTCACCGCTGAGCTCTGTGTTTTCAGGAATGTACATTCTCTGCATACCCAGGGTTGTGGCTGGGAATGAAGCCGCCCCAATAAACTTTCCGTAAGAGCTGTCTTTCTTTTTAGAGTCAAGCTTTCTGTACTTCTTTCTGAGGTTCCTTTGGTCCTTGTTTTCTTTTGCGGTGAAGGCGTCCATCTGATAGGCGGCAACAACAGCTCCCGATGGAAGGCCTCTAAATGACGGCTCGTCAATAGCATCAAGGAACTCGCTAACAGAAACGGTCTTTTCGTTGGTCAGTGAGTGAAAGTCAACCAGCATTTTTCTAAGAATCTCTGCTCTTCTTTCAAAGCTAAGATCGCTAGCAAAATCCTCATCAAAAGCAACCTCACTAAAGAAACTCCTAAGGTCTTTCAACCTCAGTCTTGTCTTGCCTCCGCCGTCTTCAATCTCTTCAATGCTGTCTAACTCAGAGGCAGTAAAAATTCTTTTGTAGCTTATTTTTGCAGACCTGTCTTCAACTCCCTGATCTGTATCAACCTTATACTTAAACGTCTTTTCCTTTTCGTTGATCATCTTTTCAACCGCACTCTTTACCCGCCCAATATCTTCGGGATTTTCCTCCAGGTACTGATTCATATAATTCGCAAACAGACGAATTACATTCTCGTTACGCAGAGAGTTTTCTTCTGATCTCACAGCGATAAAAACAAAGTACTGCTCCTTTCCGTTGCTAAGTGCTTCGTTTGCAGTGTAATAGAAGTTGTTGTCAGCCTCAACGTGAGATGGACCAAATGGCGCATCTGTTTCACCCTTTAGCTTTTGCTTTCTAATCTCGTGCTCAATCGTACCCATGACCCCATCGGCCAGGACAAGACCCACTGATTGTTTCTCATCACCGCTGAGTGTTCTGATTGGCAGAGAGATGTTGCCAGATCTGGTTCGAGCATACTTGGCAATCCTGAAGGAGGTGACCCCCTGATCTGCCAAGAACCCAAAGTCAGGTACGACCTGAACCAGTGGGTGGCTAACTTGCTTCTTGCTAAACTTGCTTGGGTCCAGCTTAATCGCCTTCAAGCCAGGGCCAGACACAACGCCGCTACCCCCGATGGTCCCTTGACCGTTTTCGTAGGCTTCGATGGCGGCCTTGATCTTGTTCATCTCGGCCTGGTTGGCACCATACAAATCTTCAATTTGATTTGTGTGAACAGCCGACCCAGGGGTAGAGAACATCCAGGCAGGAGTGCCCAGCTTCTCAGCCCTAGCCACGAGCTCGGCAGCTTGATTTTCAAGAGGCACAGAACCCATGGGTTCCGCCAGTCTAAACAGCTCTGGGTTTGTCTTGAAGTCAATCAAGTACTGAAACTTCTTATCGCTTCTCAGGTTGTCAAAGTAGAGTTCGCTGTGACCCTTGTCCAACAGCGCAATCATGTTTCTCTTGGCCTCCATCAACCCTCGCATGCTGGAGTTGTTGTACTGAGGATCAAAGAATGAGTGATAGTCCAAAGAGAACCCTGAGAACTGAAACTCTTTGGCCAGCAACTGAACCTCTCTTGAGAGGGCAGACCTTTGACGACCGAACTCTAGCTCAAGATCCTGTTGTCTTTTAACACTTTGCAGCTGGAACTGACGCGAGCTGATGGCCCCAGTCATCTCCACTCTAAGCCCACTAGCGCGATCTCTCTTGACCCACTTGTCGGTCTTTTTAATTTCAACGTACTGACCGTCAACCTCATACGCCATTCTTCCAATCACTGGTCTGATGCCGTTACCCGTCATCTTTCTCCAGAAGTTCATCAGGTGGAAGTAGTCGTTGAAGTTTCTTGTAATGGTCTTGTACTTGACCCCAATCTCACCTTCAAATGCATTGCGGTTGAACTGCATGACCACAGTGCCGCCCTTGAAGCCGCCGAGTTTTTTAGAAGGCAGTCCCTTTTCTGCACGGTCCACGTTCTTCTCCGTTTCCTCTACGCTGGCCTGCTCCGCCTCGGAGAGCATGCTCTGCGCCTCCTGTACTGCCTCCCTGCTCTGCGCTCTGAAGGACTTGATGTCCCCCATCTCTCTGAGTGTAGACATGTAGTTGTGAGCGATGCCCGTCAAATCTGTCTCACTTACCAGGCCCAGGTTCATTCCAGCTTGAGTCAGCGATCTTCCGACCAGCCCCTTCATAACTTTATTAGACTTGTCAGCAACGTTGCCCCGTGCGACTTGATCGATGTAGTTTGTGATAACTTCTCTTTCAAACTCAGCCTTTTGTTCTGCGCTCATCGCGCCGTAGGCTTTGGAGAGAATCACGTCTGAGTCCACCCCCGCACCTCTTGCAGCCCTCGCCGCCTCAGACTCTTGTGGCAACATATCGTATGCCCTCATGATTTCAACAAGAAGCTCGTCTTGTCCAGATGCTCTAACCTCCGCGACCACCTCTTCAAATACCTTAGCTCTGTTTTGATCGTCAGCAAAATGATCTTCCATGAGCATGTGACCATACTCGTGAGCCAACACAAAGGGCAACTGATCACTGTTCGCAACAACAGCAATCTCTCTAGTACCATCGTTGTACTCCCTATACTCCCCATCAGAGTCTTTGCCCAAGACAGAGTCGTCGCTGTGAAGAGAGATTACATCTCCTTCTTTCAGCTTAGCCTGAATGGCGGCCACCATCTTACGAACCTTTTCATCCTCAATAACAGAAAGGTCTGTGTCCTTGTCAATGGTAATAGATCCGTCTGGAGCTACGAGCTTTTCTTCAAGCTGCTTGATTCTCTTTAGCCTAGAGGAAGTGTCTGCTGAGCCAAATACACCAGCAACCTCACCCTGAAGCCTGTACAACTTCAGTCGTTGACGAGACTCTCTGAGCTCATCCTTCAGCTTCCTCCTTGCCTCCTCCGAAAGGGACTGATTGTACTTGTACAGCTTTGTATTTGTGGGGTCAGAAATAAATCTGCCGTTCAGCTTCCATCTTCCGTCCTCGGTCTGGCTGTACTTACCGCTTGCCCTCTCCATGTTTTGGATGCGCATACCCAGCTCGTATGCCTGAACAAGCATTTGTGGATTGGAGTCAGCCAGATTCAACAAAGCTTGCTTTGTCTTGCCCATGGTGTGCGACATGTTGGAGAACACTCCCGCCACATCTGCTGCCAAAGCTTGACCCTCCGCCCCCGCTAGTTCTGTCGGAGACATTGCTTTGAGCCTGTCTAACTTTTGCTGAGTCTCAACGTCAAAGTTTCCGTCAGCCCCTTCAAACAGATCCTGCTGAGCCAAGTGAGAAGCGAGCTCTTCCATCTGGAATGCGCTTCTATCAAAAACTCTCTGAGCTCCAGCGGCTGAATATCCTACGATAGCCGAACCGCTACCCATTGTGAGACCCATGCCTGCACCAATTCTTGAAGCTTCAGAAATTTCTTCTGCATGATCGACAGCGAATTGAATAAGGTTGACCGTTGGCCACCATTGATCAAAGTCACGAACACGACCGCTTGATCTTGCTTCAGCAAAGTCGTCAGCGAGAAGCTGAAGATACGCTGTTGCACCCTCTGCTGCATACTCTTCGGCAGCACCAAGTCCTGAACCCATCATGATGCCGTTCAGGATTCTAGCACTTCTCTTCAGAATTGGATCTCCAAGAATCTTTGCGCTAGTGAGCCTACCTCCAGAACTAAGGATGCCAGGCATCTTTGCAAAGAGCAAGTTTCCAAGAGCTTCACCAGCTCCTTCTGCTCCACCATGGACAAGTGCAATCCCATGCTTGGTTTCTTCAGGCAGTCCCTCAAACAACGGGTTGGTGTCGAGGTTTGCATACTCCTCCATGTACACTCCGCTACCCATCCCATACGTGGTGAAGGCGACACCCATTGCGGCACCACCAACACCCCCAGTAAGGGCTGTGATGGCTGCTTGCGGAGCGAGGTACATCAAGGAGGTTGGCATTGACTCAAGGCCTTGCCTGTATTCCTCGGCGTTCATGAGCCCTCCAAGAGCTGTTTGAGATTCTCGTTGAGCCCTCTCCAGGGAGATGATAGCATCAGCGCTCATAGAAGCTAGCTGATCTGAGCTGTATCCCGCGAGAGTTCCAAGCGATCTAAGCTGATCCCTGGTGTAGGTGTACTTATCTAAGTTCTCTCTAGCGGCAGCGATTTTAGATTCAATCCTATCCTTATGCTCTAGGTAGTTTGCGTAAGAGTCTTGAGTTCTTTCATCGTAGATGTTGATCAGTTCCTCGTCTCTTTGATCTGCCTCTTGTTCTGAAAGACCGCTGTAAGAGGGGTGGATGTATCTGTTAAGACCGACAAGAGCCTTGTCAATCTCATTGCCCAATCTATCTGTCGCTGCGACGGTTCCTCTAAAAGACTTTTCTGCCTGAGGAAAACCGATGTGGTAAAGGGCCTTGAGGTTATCTACAGTTTGGGCATCCAAGAGCTCATAGCCTCCAACGGTGAATGGGTCTGCGTTTCTTGCCCCGATAATGCTTGCGTCATCGTCGATAGATACGCGAGTCAGCGTGGGCATTTGAACGTCTTGCTGAAACTTGTTTGCAGCGAAGTCGTTGCTCAGGTCTTCAAACACTTGAGCCTCGAACTGAGTAAGTTGTTCAGGGTCGTTGCGGACTTCTTCGTCAGCAAGATTGCGAGCCATCTCAGAGATGATGAGCTTGCCTGCATTCTCTCTTCTGTCCTTCTGATAATCTGCAGTCGCCTTCTCTCTAATCTTTTCAATTTCGTCCGCCCGAAGCTGACCCCTAGTGAAGGCCATCCTAGCCTCAATCTCTTTCTGAATCTTATCGTTGATCTGACCGTCCTGCCCGTCCTTATTCTCTGCGATGTACTCATCGATCATCTGCTCGAAGTCGATGATGCTGGTGTCAGATGACAGAACACCTTCTCCGAGATCACCGAGAGTCAGGATGGCTCTTTCACTTCTGCCCGTTGGCAGGTTGTAAGCGAGGCGTCTTTGGTTGGGAACGAGGTTGGCTCCGTTGCCAGTCAATGCAAACTCCTCAAAGCTTTCGGGAGTTACATCTCTTGCAAGGCGCTCAATCTGAGCGTTAATGTTTTCGTTGTGCTGTCTCTCCAGATCTTGAAGCCCTTGATACTCTTCGATCTGATTGTTGAGAAGCTCGGCAGCATCGTTGCGACGCTGAATGTAGCTGTTGTAGCTATCGATGTCAGCCTGATCAGCAGTAATGAACTCAACATCTCCCTCCTTTGTGGGCATCTGGCCTTGGAACGGCTTGTTTACTGCAGGTCCTGCATTGTCCTCAAACCACTGATCAAGAGTGGCGTCAGTGGGCAGGGTGTTTACCCATTCAGGGTATTCAAATGGAGAGAAATCGTAGTCGTCAAGATCGACTGTATCCCATCTAATTTCAGATCCTTGAGCAGCCTCCTCGGTAGAGTCTAGTCCCAATAGCAAGTTCGATACCGATGAACTCTCTGGAAAAGTAGGCCCCAATACCGTATCTGGAGGGGTTGGAACCGCGCCCCCCTGTTGCATTGATTTCTTTTTTAAAAAAAAAAGATTTGCCTTCGGCTTCGGATTCCTTTAGATACTTACGCTGCGCTCGAAAGAGGCTGTCGATAAAGTCTTTATCCTGTTGGCTCATTCTACAAATATAATCAAATGCTATCTAACTCTTGTTGGACGCGATCGTTGTTGGCCTTCAGGATTTCAAGCCCTTTCTGCATAAGTTCCCTCTCGTCTCCGCTAAATCCTGAGGAGATTGCAATGTTCTTCAAGATGCTCAAATACTCAATACTATTAGGGTCTCCCTGAGATGGTCGCTCAATGTAGATTGGCATATCCCGATACACCTCCACCATCTCTTCGCTGTTTGGGTCGTACCCAGGCAGTGCCTCCAAGCGCCTTCTTTCCTCCTCGGTCATTTGATTCTTTGGAACCTTGACCTTTACGTTTGCCTTGATAAACATGTTGTTGTTGGCATCGACGGCTACAGAAGAAACCTTGTAGCTGTCTCCAGCCATCATTCTTCTTGGGTCATCGTTAGGTATTTCAGACTTGTCTACGCCAAGCTGCACAACCATTGTCGATCTTCCTTGAGTTGTTCTAGGAACAAACATTGCTGCTACTCCAGCACCTGGAGGCTGAGAAGCACCGCTTGGATCGGGGAAGTATGGGGGCACATTGAACTCTGCCGCATCAAATCTAGCGGAGGTTGGGAACACCTCGTCTTGAGGGTTGGTTCCAGACCCAGCACTATCTGACTGAACCTCCACAGGAAGGAACCGCATGGTCTCGTTGATGTACTCCCTGATGTCCATGGGTACATAGCCCTCTCCTTGGTTGGCCGTTTGGTCTTGGGCAAGCACGGACTCAAACTCCTCACCGTAGTTATCCTGAAACACAGACCTTGCTGTGGCCATAGCGGACTGATTTTTCATGACAGAGGCAGTCACCCATTGCCTCATGATCGCTTCTTTTTCTGCTGCCGTCTGATCTGGGTTTTGACGAAGCTTTACGAGGGATGATGAAAACTTTTTGGCAAACTCCCCAGGCAGGAGGTTTGCGTAGGGGGCCGTGGTGGGGGAAAAGTACTCCTGAGACCCACGAGAGGGTGCTTGCGATGCCAACCCGTACATGTCTTGACCATTGGCGTCTTTTAGACGCTGGCCATTGATGTCAGTGTAGTAGGCATACGTGTCTCCGTTCTCGTCGACAGTGAGGGACTCGGGGTCAATGCCAGACATCTCCCACATCTGACGCTTGGCGTTCAGTGTGTTCATGTCATCCTTCAACTCCAAATCTTTATTCGTCCATTGCTTGGTACCAGCAACCCATCCCTCTAGGTTATTCATACTGGTTGAGACGTTATCCGAATGGTTTTTCAGCTCTGCATGCAATGTCTTGAGCGCGTTCACGTCTTCGACGAACTGCCCGTAGTTTTGGGGGCCGTAGTAGTAGTTGTCAATTCTACCCTTCAGCCAGTCTCTCTTGGCACCAAACGTCTGCTTGTCTACTTCAGACATGTCGGCGACGTCATATCCCAGCAACTGCTTCTGTTGAGACTCCAACTGCTTTTGACGAGCCTTCATGATCTGCATGTCCTGTGCGGCCCGCAGCTGTTGCTGCTTCTGGACGATTTCCATCTGCTGATTCACCACGTCCGAGAAGGACTGTTTCGGCAGCTTAGGCTTCAGATGGTCGTAATACTTTTGTTCCATTATTATGCGGCGTAATCGTCGTCAAACTGTGGCTCCTCCAAAAACCTAGCGGCCTCATACAATGCAAGCAGTTGATCAAACGTAGGGTTTCTGGGGTCTACTGCATCATACGCATCCTCCAGCCCCTCTGCCTGCTCTGGGTTCAAGACAAACTCACCGCCAGTCTGACGAATGCCTGTGTCTACAAGACCGTCTGCAGTGGGGGCCATAAGGATCATGTCGTTGGTGTCGTGATCAAACTCACCTGGGGTCTTTTGTACCACACCGCCTTGCTCTTGAGACTGAGGTCGGGATCGCAAGTCCAGCGCGTCTAAAAAGTTTAATGCCGTCTGACCCTCAGCTAATTCGAGATTAGGGTTTCGGCCATCAGCTGAAGAGGCCAATCCTTCTGCCACGGGGTCTGAGCCGTCGTTGAAGATTGCAGCTCGTTGTTCAGGAGTCATTTCGACACCTGAAGGGGTCGTGTTGTTAGGGTCTGTGTTGTTAGGGTCGGTGGTATTTTTCTTCTTCCTGTTCTGAAGAGCGCCCAACCCCAAGGTAGTGCCAGCTCCGACGAGGTTGCTCAGGCCCTGCTGAGATCTCTGCTGAGCCATAAGTGACTCACGCTGAGCAGCTTCTAGTGATGAGCTGACATTGTCAATGTCCATCATCAAGTTCTCTTGCTGTTTAGCGAACTGATTCTGTGCATCTTGCTGGGCCATACCCAAGCCCTGTTGGAAGGCTTGCTGAGCCTGCTGAGAAGCCATCTGTTGCTCTTGCATCTGAGCCTGTGCCAGGTTTCTCTGGATCGTAGCTGGGTCAACACCAGACTCCATGGCCATCTTCGCCGCAGCCATCTCTGCTGAGGCGTCCGATTGAGCTGGGACCCCGCCTAAGATTGCAGCGTTTCTTGTGGCTGCTGCAACTGTGTTTGGGTCCATGAGGCCTGGGGCACTCAAGTCTCTATATTGCTGAACAAGAGCTTCTTGCTGACCTCCGAGATCTTCGATCTGCTGCTCCGCCATGTTTTGAGCACGACGACCAGCAATCATGTCCGCAATACCAGCCCCAGCTTTAACAATGTTCTGTCTCTTAATCTGCTCCTTCGTGGGCTGAATAAAAGATCTGCCTCCAAGCAGTGAAGCTGTGGTAGGATCTATATTTAGCGTTACGGGTTGGGTTGTGTTGTGGCTGCTCATCGCGCAAATTTAGTTATTTTGGCCCAAACTGTGGTCCAGCCTGACTTTGTGCTGGTCTACGTTGATTGCGTACAGCTCAAAGTTCTCTGGTCCAGGCGGTGTCTCGACGTCTACCACAAGATAATCACCCTTCATAGATTCACCAGATCCTGGCGATGCCACCCACAGCTCAACCTGAGTTCTTCTTGTGTAGAACTGGCCGTCGTCCAAATCTGCTGGATCAAATGGTACGCTGTCTGGCACATTTCCAATCAAGAGGCTGTTGCCGCTAAGGCCGTTTACCTGCACAAAATCCTCTTGCTGGGATTGAGATGTGTCAATAATACCGAGTCTTTCGGCGTTCTGATTTATGCAGGCGACAGCTCCGTTTTGTGCGTCAGGGAACACCCCACTAATTGACTCTGCCTTGTTTCTAAAGCATAGCGTACCGATTGCAAATCTACCAGACAGGCTGGTCATCTGAATAGATCGACCACGCAGTCTATCCAACGTAAGGCTAGACCCTAGGCAGGTTCCAATGTATGTGAGGTTTGCATTTGTAATCTTGATGTCCTTAGGCACGTCTGCGTATTGATCGCTTTCTTTCTCGCCAAAGCTGTCGACAAAACCTTCCTGCTCCTGGGTGTTTACGTTCATAACCCAGTCGTTGTATGTGGTCTCTAGAGAGACAGACTCGTAGGCTTTTGTAGCTGACGGGTTTTCGTTAGACACCACAGAAATCCTTGACGGAAATTTCTGAGTATAGAATCTGTTTCTTTGATCCGACTCATCGTGCAGCCAAAACTTTTTATCCCTTAGGGGTCCTTCCTGGGCGATGTGCTTAAACCCAATCATCCTCCCGTCTGTTCGGGCGTAGCATGTTGGC
>CEPU01070299.1_pt1 | contig 10024 bp, 7 predicted proteins | sample 530471 | NCBI WGS metagenome assembly CEPU01 (sample SAMEA2620194, study PRJEB7988) | marine metagenome | biome: marine biome (ENVO:00000447); feature: surface water layer (ENVO:00002042); material: "saline water (ENVO:00002010), including plankton (ENVO:xxxxxxxx)" | depth 5 m | reverse complement strand
TTGATGGCGGAGTTTGTTGTTGAGGAGTTGTTGGTTGAGTTGTTTGCTGAGGTGTGTTATTGATCGTTGGAGTTGTGTCAACAGCACTTGTGTCAGACTGATTCGTTGTAGTGGTGTCGGGAACATTAGTAGTTTCAGTGGTCTGAGGAGATTGATTGTTTGTTGGTTCACTTGGAGGAACGTAGTTTGATCTTACTGGTTGACCAAGACTTTCCTCTTTAGTATTGTATATTATATCATGTGGAGTGTTTACATGGTAAGCACCAACCATTTTGGTTCCTGTTGCTGGGTGGAAGTGGAAAGGTCCGAAGTATGGGTTTCCATTGACCCAACCAATTTGTTTCTTAGGTAAACTGTAAACACAATCGACCACCTTAACAAATAGATTTCCACCAGCTTTCGCACCATCGGGAATTGGTATTCCTCCACCACCAAATCCACCATCAATAGAAGGTCTAGCTCCACTGTCCGCAACAAAATTAGGACTATAGGAGATTATTGGTATTAGTTGAGCACCTCTTCCTGTCCTCGTATTTAGTGTGACTTCTGGGATTGACTTATGTTTATCTTGACAATTTATATTGTTAATTCCAACTATTGATCCAGCTGGAGTTAAAACTAAATCAAATGTACAAGCACCAACTTGTCCAGAGTCACCTGACGTATATCCAATGCCAGGTCTGTATGGTACAAGACTTGTAACAATACCTACGGCCTCACTACCTATTCCAGAAATTCCCCTAGTTGTGAAATTATAAGTATCAGTTCTAGCCAAACCAGCGAAAGAGTTATCTGCAAGGTCTTTGAATGAACCCTCAGACATTGAAATATAGTATTCAGTATTGAATTTAAGATCATTCTTTGGATCAACTTTGATGATTCTATCAGATAAGAATGATATCCTGTTGTTTTTTATATTGATTCTTTCATGTACAACATTGCTCACAGATTCTGTGATAACTACTTCTCCTACACCTTTTACAACAGGTTCGTTAAAAGTTATTGAAAGAGATGCAGCTGTCTGAACACCAACAGCATCATCAGCTGGCGTTGTGAATGTAATGTATGGAGGAACATCTTCTGTTCCCTCTATTGGAGTAGGACCTTCTGTTACAGGATACTTTGGAGGAATGACATTAGTTGATATACAGTATCCAGACCCAGCAGAAAGCATGTAAATATCAACAACTTTTCCTTCATCATCTATAATTGCCTCGGCCTTAGCACCACCACCCTTACGAGTTTTATCCACAATGGTAATTGTTGGTGGTTCTGTGTAGTTTAGGCCTGGCTCTGTAATCTCCAGTGTTAATATACTTCCATCATCAGCTGATACGATTGGAACTAATGCAGCAGTTTTAGTTCCATCGCCATGAACTTCTACTTTTGGAGGAATACACTCTGACCAAAAGAATCCAGGCGGAATACCAGGACCAAGATCATCTTGAGTCTTTGGACTTTGAGTTTTATTATTACAATCGAAGAACTCAGGTATTCCACCACCCATCATACTGAGGATAGAGAACCTTGCTCTCGCATCATATACTCCTGTTCCGTCTTCATTATCTCCTGAGAAACTAGCACTGTCAGCAAATTGTTCTAGTCCCTTCAACACTTCCATATTATCTAAAACACTACTCATCTTAGTAGCTGGTTTTGTGTTTAGACCCATACCCTGTGTCCAATCTTCATATTCTTTACATGCTAAACCAGTACAATTTAAGAATGAGAGTATCATATTAATATAACTACTGATCTTACCTAACAGACCACCAATACTACCTAGAGCACCCATCAACCAATCCAATCCGTTTAGTATTGGTGCTAATAATCTGGTCAAACTATCATATATGCCTCCCAAAAGGTTAGCTATAGCCTGTTCGATAGCACAAACTGTAGGGTTAATTGCCTTTCCTACCATGTTCAATAACATATCTTTCAACATGTCGAACAAGTCTTCAAAACTGGTGTCAAACAAACAGAATATGATGTCTATAATTTTTTGTAGAGCCTTAGACACCATAGGTTTTTGTGGTTCTGGAACTATGAGTGCCTGTAATTTTCTGAATATTTTCGATAGAAGTTTTGTTATCTTATCTCTAATCTTATTGATTATTTTCTTTATCGCAGCACTAATCAACCTAGTGAACTTGTTGACTATTCTCTTTATGTCTCCGATAAGATTATTGGCAGCATCAATATACACCCCAGCAAACTCCGTCAATGAGTTTACTGTGGTTAGGAAACTACCTAACTTTGTTGCTATGTCTGCTATGGGGTCTTTACCACAACCATCGTCTCTAGTATGAGGTCCTAATTGTGTATTGTTAAAGTTATTAGTTGCAGCATCTTCCTTGAATCCACCTTCTGTTTCTCCACTTCCATCATCTTCTGATTGTTTTTCTTCCTCTATTTCACCAGCTTTATTCTCAGCATTTTCTTCTGGTGTCGCTACTGGTTTCTCTTCTGCTATAAATTCAGTGGTAGGTTGATAATCAAATATTTTACCAGTTACAACACCAAAGGCATTTTCCTCTGAATTTGCTATACTCTCTCCCTCTTGTATGGTGCTGCCTTGATAATTTCCATAACTTGCTGGAGGTTTCTCAAAGTTTGCAGGACCAAACTCACTGTTTACGTTTCTTGCTAAAGCACCAAAAATTACTGGTTGTTGTGCTTCTTCCCCATCTAAGAAGAAACCAAAGACAGTTTCTCCCCCAACCATACTGGAACTCTCACCCAACATTCCCTGTCCAGCACCTTTAGAGGCATCCACTAGAACATGAGCCCAAGGCAGATCCTCATCAGGTAAAATGTTCTTGGAAAATGAGTGAAATCCTATTATTCTAACTTTACATCTAAATGCCCAGCCCTCTTCTAGATCGGTAGACTTGTCCCTCCAAACATCAGGAGGAGCAACTTGTCCAATCCACCATACGAATCCATCTCGTCCAACGAAGTTGGTCTGTAAAAGAGCACTGTCTAGCATTAGTCGTCATACACCAAACATTCTGGTTCGTCTGGGTGCATATCGCAGAATAATTCTAAAGCATTAGGATCATGATGATCTCCTGCCTCGATCTCTTTTTTGTGATGTTCTGCGTAGATTTCCAATTCTTCTAGTTCAACCTTAAGATGACGGCGTGCCGCTGGTGAAGTAGTAGGATCTTCAATCTTCTTCCTATCTTCCTCTATGTGTTTTTCTATACTTTCCATAAGTTTTCTCCTTATTGTATTCCATAAGAATCTCTTACGAGATTTAGAGCAGATACATTCCGCCCCTCAGTAATTTCAAAATGATGTCTCAAACTACGAATTAAGTAGATTCCGCTTAGTTCCTGATCAGATTCTTTTGTTCCAGTTCCACCTGATTCTTCAGGTCCAACTTTAGGAAAAATCAGTCTAATCGGTGTACCAACTCTCAAGTTAATATTACATGGTATAGTTATATTTAGGGACTGTTGGAACAGCAATGTGTATCTAGAGAACGACTTTGCCATGTCAGAAATGGTTCTACCAGAACCTTTCTCATTCAATTCGTGATCCCACATTCCCGAATCACCTAACCTTACTAACACTCTTGAGGCGAATTTTGTTATGTCACCTTGAGGTATAGGAACAGAGTCACCAGCAGTCTTTATGTTGGCTTCCTCAATTTCCTTTGCTAAGTTAAATTGGATTGCATCTGCTTTCCAGTTTAACGGATCATAAAAATATGTCAAGTTACTGTAAAGACCAACCCTTAAATTTTTCTGTAGATTAGTAGTCTTGTCAGTATAGTGGTTGATAATCTGTTTTTCATTCTCATTACCATCCCTGCTTATCATACCAGAATATGTGTATGTTTCTACTCCATACTCTTTTGATAGATCCTGAGAAGTTATATCCTCTGGATACTCTACTTGTGTAGCATCTATCATTTTATCTACGGATCTAAAATTAAATCCATCATAGTCTTCGTAGAAAAAGAATCCAGCAGTTCCTTTTGCCTGACTACCAGCCTCACCTGTAGCATTACCTGTCACAGGCACCGCCTTTGGGCATAACCATGTACAAGTATAAAATGCCTTTTTATTGTTTCCTATGAATCCATATTCAGTGGCAGATGGTTCTATCTTCTTTATTCTCGCTTCATCAACCTCAAGTATGTCCTTTAATATTGTCTCTACATGAGAACTGATTTGTGCTCTGGGGAATCTATTTCTACATCTAACAGTTTCGTTCTTCAAGTTTTCCAATGTACAACACTTAAGTGTAAATATCTCCTGTCCTTCTGTCTGTGTTAATCTTTCAATGGCAACAACATAAAGTGGATTTTCATTTGAATCACCAAATGTTATATCACCGTAATCAGTTCCAATAACTATATCTATTCTCTCATATCCTCTGATAGGAACTAAACTATACAATGCTTGAGTAGTAGATATTTTTAAGTCTACTGTAATAGATGGTGATAGTATATCCTCATAGTAATCAAATGACACCACAGAGGCAGTGATATCAAGATTATCTACCTCTCTTTTTTCTTCATCTTTTGACCCACCCTTTTTGAAAATAATCTTATTTTCTGGGGTTATTATTATTCTTTTAAAGTGGGTTTTTAAAAGTGATGACATTAACTAGCACCTAAACTATTGAGTGTTAAAGTGGCAATGATTGCACCCTCATCGGCAGGCATGAGAACTGTACCTGTCTGCATTTCACTACCCATTGAACCAGCTACCATACCAGCATCACCTTTATTGTTTATCGGTGGCACCATGACAACCGTTTGTTGTCCTCCTCCGCCACTTGGTTGGTCATAAGACATAGATTTGTTTGGAAGAGTCATTGCTTGCATCATTTCTCCAGATGTTTCAACTTGAGATGCTGAAACCTCACTGGTTGAGTTTTTATTCAATTTGTCAACAACTTTTGATGCAGCCTCACCTTTAGTTATACTACCATCTTTATTCAAATCTAGACCTATATTTTGTTCATATGCTTTGCCAGTATATCCCTTCATTGCACCTTCACCAAACAAAACAAAGTCATCTGGTTTACCAACTGCAGCAGGGAATAATACACTCATATACAAATCAGAAACGTCTCCTTCTTTACCATCCATACGTCCAGTATAGTTCTCTTCTAAAAACTTATCAACATATTCTAACTGTTCTGTTCTGGTCATTGCAGCTAATTCCTCTGTACTGGTTCCCAATCCCTCAGCAGTAGAAGGCATGAATTGTATCAAACCAACAGCACCCGACCCTGCCATATTTTCTTGTGCTGGATCAAATGATCCTCCAGTTTCAAAATCCATAACTGCAAGTAGATCTTCTGTAGGAACATTTAACTTCTCAGAAAGGTCGCCCACACCAGACATGAATGATTCATCCTTAGCAACTTCCTCTGGAAGAGTGTAACTTGCAGTACCCACAGAATCCCCAGACATAGTTTTAAGTGGTTTCGCTGTCGTGAGGTTAACCTCTTTTAACGTGCTTCCATCTTCTTGTAATACCTCTCCCTTTACTTCCTCTTGAACTTCTTCTTCAGTCTTATTGGCAAAAGGATTCTTAATACCTAACCATTTAGGTCCAAGATATCCATCACCTTTTTCAGCTCCAACGAAATTTCTTATGGAATTTACTACTTTTGAGTTGTTTATAAACTCAGCAGTATCTTGCACAAAATTAACAACTTTCTCACCAGTATCTTGTAGGAAGTTAATGATTTTCTCACCCAAACCTGGTCCTTCATTATTAAACAATCCACCTCTTTTTACAATGAAAGCAAACTTCTCTGTCATCTCTTGAAAAGCATCAAGATCAACTGGTTCTTTACCAAACTGTACAAACTTTTCATCATTTATCTCTTGTCTTGTCTTTCCCTCATCCTCCCCTTCTTCTTTAGGTTCTTCTGGAGTTTGTTCTGGCGCTTGTTCTGGTTTCTTTGTACTTATCTCTGACTGATCCTTATCAAGATCCTTTGCTTTTCCATCTACAGTTTCGTCTAGTGTCTTTTTACTCTTATCCAACTGTTTCTTTTCTTCACCCAAATCTTTCTTCATTGCGTCTACATCGCCACCATACTGACTATTGAGTACATCCGTTGGACTCTGAGCTCTGGCTTTCAATGCAGTTCCTAAAACCATTGGTAGTATTATGGCACTACCAATCAACATCTTTCCTAACTTTTTACTACCACCGCCATGAAATGTGTTTGCGAACTTTCTCGCTTTCTTCATGGTCGATTTGCTGGGAAGACCTCCAGATATACTCTTAGACTCTGTTCCCATGAATCTAGCAAATCTAGTGATTACGGTCTCTGCTCCAGTTACAGCCTTAGACGCTTTCTGTTTTACTTTTAAAATTGATGATTTATTCATTACATCGCATCCACTATATTAAACACCGCTTTAGCATGTTGTATATGTATATCATCTAGTCTCATGGCAGGGATCATAGGTAGTTCATTATTCATCTTGGTTTTGTTTCTAGTTATAGGTTTATTACCCTGTTTAGAATCTGTAGGAAGAGGCATTGTAGTAACCTGTCCGCTTCCACCACCTTCATCCACAACACCTGTTGCTGGTTGAGATATATCAGTGGCAATCTCTGACATTGCATCTGCATTTCCTGTGTCACCTTCAATCGTGCTGGTGTCTGTAGTTTCGGCAGCTGTTACCTCTGATGTACCACTATCACCACCTGATACTTCACTGTCCTCCTCTTCTTTTAAACCTCCACTTGATGTTTCTGTTGCATTGATGACAATGTTTCCAGCGGGATCTTCAAGACTCTTCCTAAATGCACTAGCATCAAACTTGAATGTTTTTCCAACATTCTGAGTTACATTAGATCCACCTTGTTCTCCTCTTAGTCCATCTGCTCCAGTATCTCCCTTTTGTGCTTTGAGTTGGAGATCCTCAATTATGTCTTCAAATAGTCCAATTTTCTTCTTTATAAACTCTTTCTTTTTTGAACCCTTCCTTTCGCCAGTCTCAAACTTTTCTAGTTCCTTCCTTTCCTCTGCAATCTTCCCCTCCAAATGTTCAATCTTTGCCTGTGTAGGAGTGATAGTCATTGCACCAGACTCATCTGTTTTTAATATAGCATTGGGTTGTCCAGTAACAGTTTCTTGTGGTTTAACTTCACTCTTTTGTTCTGTTGTCTCTCCACCTGTATCTTCTACTTTTGGTGGTTCATCTACTTGTTCTACACCATCTACATCCGACTTAGTATCCTCTTTATTTTCTTCTTGTTGTTCTTCTTCATTATCGTCTTGTTTCTTTCTAGTTTTCTTCTCCAATATTCTTAATGAAGAAGCCATGTCCTCCACAAGTTGATTGAATCTCTTACCATCTATCTCATCATTAGATTTTACTTTATCATTTCTCTTTCTACCTAATACCTTATTAGCAATGAACCCAGCACCACCAACGACAGCAGCACCCAATGCAACCTTACCTAACATCGGAGCAGCTGCGGCGAGTGCCGCTGGAGCAGCCTTCATAGTCATCGCCATCAAACCGATCTTGGCAATGTTTGTTATAAGACCTTTGAAGAAACCACCTCTAGGTTTGGCGGTTTTTGCTTTGGCCATCTTATTGATGAGATCAACAACTATTCCCTTTGCCTCAGAAAGGAATCCGATTGTGCTCTGTAGAGATGATCTCAACCCACCTAAACTACCTGAGAATTGATTTAATGAATTCAATCCTCCTGAGAATATTGAACTTAAGAAACCTTGTGGATTAAATTGTTGTTGTTCTGGTTGTACTGCCTGTTTTATTCTAGGAATCGCTTGTTGAATCTTACTGTCTATCAGTTTTGGAAGATTCTTAACACCACCACCTATAGCGGGTTGTTCTGGTGGCTGCAACATCTGTGGAACAGATGCTAAAGGCATCTGACTCCTTACTGTACTTAAACTCTTTCTACCTTTAGGACCCTGTGCTACACCTGTTAGAGCCTTACCGACTCTACTATTACCAAATATCTTAGCAGCCTTAGCAGTCTTCCTACCAAAGCGTTGAGCACCTTTTAATAGTCCTGATAGTTTAGCCATTTCTGATTTGTGCTTCTCTTGCTTTTGCTTTTAGGTTTTCTTCTTCAATGTGTAATTTGAGTAATCCAACGTAAATATCTCGTTCCCAAGGAGGCATGTTCTCTATCTCTGTTAGAGAGTATTTGTGGAACTGCATGAGTGCGAAATTGATTCGGAAGTATGTCTCAAGATTTATATGAGACATACCTAGGCGAAAAAATCGGCCAGTCCCTCCAGTATCACAGTGTTCTTTTTCTTGGTGTTTGGATTAATTACTTCTAATTTATGTTGTAACTTAGGCATAGTTTGGAAGAATTTTTCAATCTTTGCAAACTGTGCTGATGTTAATGACTCGACCCATTCTCTAAGTTCTTTCTTAGTACACTCAGAAGCTGAGAACATCTCTTCTTCATTATACACCATATCAATACAAGATGCTATAATACTAAATGATTGATCAACTGTATCTTGATTCTCTAAGAAGTTAGTGTCGATAAACTGACTGAGAGAAGGATACTTCATCTTAACAGTATATCCATCTGCCAATTCAATATCAGTAGTATGATCCTCTGCTGTTATCACTTTAATATCATTGATTGGAACATTAACTCCAACCTCAGTTTTTCCATCATCACCACATGTAATTAAAAGATCTATTGATTCACCAACAGATTTGCCACGGATATTTAAAAACAAATATTCAATGTCAAAGGCAGGGAGAGTATCAATTTTGATTCCCTTTGTCAAAACACATTCTTTAATTACTTGTTTTACGGCGTTTGTGATCTCTTTTTGATTTTGTCCTTCTAACGCAAGTATCAGTATCTTTTCTTCTTTTACCAAGAACGGTCTGTACTTTACAGTCTTTCCGTTTGAAGGTAATACCAATTCATACTCAGAGGTCGTAATTTTAGGTAAAGGCATAATATGTAATTATTCTTTATTATTTAGAGGACTTTTTTAAGCTACATCTGATAAGTTTTGGAACTGATCAAAGTTACCTTTAACTTCTGTTTGTCCACTGTTACCTTCGGTAACTTCTTTATCCATTTGATTTAGAATTTTATTCTGTCCCGAAGTGGTTGGTAGTGTGGTTAGTTCATATCCAGACTTAGTGTAGTTAGATACCATAACATATCTATCGTAGGCAAACTCAACTGTTATCTGTAGAATTGTTGAATTTTGATATGTCAATGCCACATCTTGTATTGCAGTTGGAAAGATGTTTATAAATTTATAACTCAAGGCGTTGGGTGCAAACATATTACCTGTAAGTTCAGAAGTTGAAGATCCAACATTTCTTTCAAACTTAGTGATAGACATGGTTTTCTTATATTCATTTGGATATCTGAATCTATGGAAACCATATTTATCTACAGCATCAGGATATCCGCCAGGGGCTCCTCTTACTGCTGGTGCTTCTTCTCCTTCTCCAGCAGAAAAATACAATGGATTTATAAAGTTTATCCACTCTTGGAATAATCTCAAAGATGAATAATCTGCTGGTATGTAGTAACTGATAGCAATATCATTATATGCTCTCTGTGATGCAAACTTTTCTGTTATACCTTGTCTACTTCCAGTTTCAGTAACAACAGACATAGTAGATCCTGGCAATACTGCTTCATTTGCCAATAACTCAAACCTATGAATACCATTATGATTGTCTAAAACTCCACATGATGCTAAGTAGTCCTCTAAACTCGCTTCATCCCTACCTCCTACTGTTCCTTGTACAACATTAGATATACCAGGCCCAAGATCCATAGTGACTTTGTAAAAAGACGATAGAGCGGGAGCCCCCAACGATGTTTGAAAATCCTCTAGAAAATCTATACCAACATTACCTCTGGATTTTATATTTCCAGGCGTAATATCAGCACCAAAGGGAGTTATCTTTTGAAAGTAGTTTTTTTGATTTCTGTCCTCAGCCATCTAAATATAGTTATGACTTACATACTATGTATATGGCTTATAAGGGAAAATTTAAACCAAA
>CEPU01047683.1_pt1 | contig 10086 bp, 9 predicted proteins | sample 530471 | NCBI WGS metagenome assembly CEPU01 (sample SAMEA2620194, study PRJEB7988) | marine metagenome | biome: marine biome (ENVO:00000447); feature: surface water layer (ENVO:00002042); material: "saline water (ENVO:00002010), including plankton (ENVO:xxxxxxxx)" | depth 5 m | reverse complement strand
GACGAGTCTCCCGCCCCAATTGCGTTCTCGATTACAATCAGTACTAGACCAATTGATGCAGCCCAACCACCTGCTGAGGTCAACCAGTGCGAGTTATTTTGCCCTTCGCCCATAGTAACCCGAAGTAGGGCTCAGTCATCAAGTTGATGCCGTTACGGCCACTCGGGGCGAGGCCATAGTTTGGGGTCTCCACTCTGCCAAGGTATTGTACAAAGTGCTGTTTCCATTTGTTCGATGTTGTCATACCCCCTTTCGATTTGAATTCTAAATAACCAATCCTTCAATCTTCCAAGTTTTATTCCTGGACCTAGTCCTGTTCTTTGCATAATCCAATCCCCATTAACTAAGCAGTTAATTTCTGATGGGTAGCTTAGAGATTTGTTGATGAGTTTAGTATCAACATCAAGAGCAACTAACATTGCTGAATGCGTGACTACTTCATCCCCGAGGGCGTATCTATAGAGCCTCAAATCATTTTGATTTGGCATTTGTCTCAATAAACGATGCAAAAACATCGCGCGATTGAATGTGTTCTTCGACACTTTTAGTCGTTCCAAGATTATTGTCAGTTCACTGTTACTTATTCGAGAAGAAATCAAAGCAATCCTTGCTTCAAGGTCCTGTGGTATCCTACCAACCAAATCAAAAACCTCTCTATGCAATGGATAGCCAATTATTGCAGCTAGAATACCATCTTCATTCATTCTAGCAAGGACATAGTTTGCATTTTTACCGACAATTATCCTAGATAATTCATTCCAGACTCTTTCTATTGAGACCATAGCTATCATTGCCCTATTCTCAACTAGGGCAATAGACAATTCATTTTCGGCTTGCCAAATTCCGTATTCTTGTCTATCCATGAAGCGGTAAGCACGTAAAATCCTCAAACCATCCTCAGATAATCTTTGGTTCGCATTTCCCACCGCTCTCAAGCATCTATTCTCTAGGTCTTTTTTGCCATCAAAAGGGTCATGCAGAAGTCCTCTTGCAAGGTCGTAAGCCATTGCATTAATTGTAAAATCACGTCTTGATAAATCTGTGAGAAGGCTATCGCCCCACTCTACCACGTCAGGCCTTCTTCCATCCCCGTAACCGGTTTCAGTCCTAAGTGTCGTAACTTCAAACATCGATGTTCCACTTTTTACGGTAACAGTGCCATATTTTACACCAGTCAAAATTGTATCATCAAATGATTCAATCACTTCATTTGGTGTAGCATTAGTGCAAATATCGTACTCAGTAGGATGATTTCCCAGAAGTGAGTCTCTGATCGCTCCACCCACGACCCATGCTCCATATCCTCCAGCGCATAAAACATTCAAAACGTGGTTAAGGTCTTCATTTTGTGGAAGTAATGAAGGAATTGACCAACCTTCGACATCGGCTAGAAGTCCTTCCTCCATGGGGGGTGTGCTACTCACCCTTTCCAAAGCATTATCCCATGTATACGCTTGGAAAAGGGTGTGTCGTGGGAAGCCGAACATGTTTCGTTGGTTGCTTTGGAGTGGTTGAAACCCCACGAAGAAATAAAAGTAAAAAATCGGGATAAGTTACTTGAGATGACAAAAAGATGGGGAGGTTTTACCAAACCGCTACTAGTTGATTCAGTTACAGGCTCAATTTTAGATGGTCATCACAGATATTCAGTTGCTCAATCTCTTAACTTGAAGAGAGTACCTGTAATCTTGATAGATTACTTGACTGATGACGAAATCGTGGTAGAAGTTTGGCCTGGTTGTGGACTTGAATCAATTACTAAGCAGCAAGTGATTGACATGAGTCTCAGCGATGAATTATTTCCGCCAAAAACTAGTAAACACATAATTTCCAATCACATGCCACCAATCTATGTTCTTCTCGAGGAGTTATCAGAGTTGGAATAACTAACGCTTAGTTGCCTTTATTGCATCCCAGAGTTTGTTCCCTTTACCTTCAAGATTTACGAGATGCTTTGGATTTTCAATCGGCGTTATGGCAACTTCCTTAATTGCTCCCTCACGAGAAATAGTGAATGTGGTTTCAACATCGATGCAGCCGTATACTGCTGCAGACAAGTCACTTGAGGAACGAATCCTATGGCCGTTGACAGCAATGATTTCGTCTCCAGTGTGTATTTGATCTCTGCATGGTGAGCCAGAGAGATGTGTTTTAACTTTAACACAATTAGGAGAATTTGTAAGGTTCAGACCGAGCCAGCCGCCTTTAGTTTTCTTTTCAGAAACTAAGTCAAGACCTAGGGATCTTAATGATGTGATGACGTCAGGAGCTCTCCTTTCGCCAACTAGAGAGTCCAGTAATGAACCTAATCTTCTGCCGCCCGGAGTATTTACCAACGCTTTCTTGATGTCAGCATGCGTAATGCCTGGGTTGTCCGAATCAAGTCTGTGATTGTGGTACAAAGTTGCCATTACATCGTCCATTCCATATTCTCCCTTGGAACGTTTTCTCAATTCAGCATCAAGGCAGAAAATTGCCATTTCCCCTTCGAGGTAGTAAGAAATTTGCACTTCCCTACTGTAAGAGTTAGGCCTGTACAAATGAATCCAAGCATCATGACTGCTCTCCTGAAGTGATTCGAATTCCATTCCGTTTCTATCGGTGTGACGCTTCATCTTTCTAGTCCAATCTTTACGCCAATCCTCTTCAGTCCATGCTCCACTTCTAAGACACAAAATGTCTCCAAGCCAAGAAGTGAGGCCCTCAAACCACCACAACAGGTCCGAGTGAACCTCCCTTTGTAGTTCGTAGTTCAAGAGATTCTTCGGTCGCAGTTGCTTGACATTCCACTGATGCAAGAACTCATGGCTGAAAAGGGAAACTAAGTCTCTCCATTGTTCTTCATTTCCTTCTTGCAGCGATTTTCTAGGCATCATTGAGGTTTGGCTTCTGAGGTGCTCTAACCCCCCTCTACCAGATTCGGTAAGGTGTAAAACTGTCCAGTAATCTTTCCACTCGGGTACTCCGAATAATGCAAAATGCTCTTCGATTACTAGTCTCATTGCATTCAGGAATCTATCAAGGCCTTCTTGTGGTATTGGTAGACCACCAGAATCCCATAATTTGAGATGTTGATTTGTACCCTCAACTTCGAAAGTAATCATCGGGTTTGGATTAGATTCCATTATTGCATCCAAGAATTCGTCTCTTCCCTCAGCAATCCACTCGCCTTCAACTCCTTTTAGTTGAGTAGCAGTATGCCAATCACTCGGGGCATCAAGAGTTACTTTGTGATCCATTTCAATTCGATTTTTGTCGATACCTCTGGTAGGAAGCATCCAAGTGTATGGAGGCATTATGTGGACATGCGTTGAATCGAGATGGTTTGCTCTACATGTCATTTCTGCTGCTAATAATCTATAATTTATGGAGACTAATTTTGCTCCTTTAACACCACTAACTTTAGCTCCATCAACGTCGACACGAGATATTTTCGAGCTTTTTCCATCAATCTTGGCACTCAATTCTGACATGTGTTGAATTGGTTCTCTGATAAAGTAAGAGCCTGGCACCCATCTTGGGAAACGTAACTCAAGGATGTTTTCAGTGAATGGTCCAGTGATTTCAATACTTACTGTCAGTCTTCTACTTGCACCATTGGTGGCATCCACGCTAAAGGTAATTCCAGAATCCAAATCTATTCCCCCAGTTCTTCGATTGATTTTTCCAAGTTTTTAGCGGCCATACTAACCAAGCTTGAATCGTCTTGAGTGATTTTTGCCAACCTCTCTAAGTCGATGTCCCTGCGACCATCCATTTGCTCGATTAACTTTGAGCGTGTTCTTTGATTGATTTTGGTATCCTCAATCATCGACCACCTCAGAGAATTTGAATCTGCATCGTAACGCATCCGAAGCCATCTTACAATTATTTCAGGAGAAATTGTTGCAATATTTTCTATTCTTGAATCAACAACATCGACATACTCCCTAAGTGAGTCTGCAATTGATTTTCGTACCTTTGGGTCAGAATCTCCACAGGCAATTTCAAGGATCTCACCTCCTAATTTTACTGCCATCGAGCCAATGAGGGACCTAAGAGACGAATCGCCTGATTTGAGAGCATTTCTTAGAACATCCTCATTCAATTTCATCTCTTTTCTCGATGCTGTTGATATAGCCGCCTTCCTTACTGCAGAATGATTGTCATCGATGAGTGATGAAATCAATTTCTCATCGTTAGAATTTTCTGCAGCGATGATTCTCACAGAGTGGTGTTCATCCAAGGCTAATTTTGTATGTAGGCTCTCTGAATCGGCTAGAGTTTTCGCTGCAAAGCATCGAATTACATGATCTTCTTCCTCAAGTAATTTTGTTGCGATTTCACGGTTAGGTATTTTTTCTAGCATCTCTGCTACTAGCCTCTTGTTATTTGTCATCAGAGGTTCCAATTCCTCCGCAGTAGTTGCCCATTTACGATGCGCATCTAGTGCCTTGTTTCGAAACCAAAAATCTTGATCATCCAGAAGTTTAACAAAACCACTCAAAGCTCTTGGATCGTCTTCATCAAATAGAGCTCTAACCGCTCTGCGACGAATCTTTACATCTTTGTTAGTCAGACGGGAGATTTCAGCATTTAGATTTGTCAAACAATCACCTCAGGGGATGAAATCATTGTGATTTTTCTTCTCATTGTACTCTGCGGGGGAATCAAAAGATGCGATTCTTGTTTCCATAGCGGTTTGTATAAGTGGCCATATTTGTAAGAACCACTCTCCTTTTTTCATCATGAGCTCCATCATTGGATGGTCACTAGGATCATCATACTCTTCTGGGGGAGGTAGGTCATCTGGTAGTTGTCTTAAGTCAGCAACTAAATCGTACAGCTTTGTTTTTTCAGAATCTTGGATTATTCGTGAATCAGCCATTAATTCGATAACTTGCTCAATCATTTCCGCCATTTCACTAGGAGATGGCGCATCGCTTATTGAATCCAGTATGTCTAGAGGCCCAAAGATCACGCTTCCAAGATCGGTCTCAAGCAATTTGTCTTCTTGCCTTTCAATCTTCAATAATTTTTGATGTGATCGGTTCCCAATCGGAGCGATAGCAAATCCCCCATCTTCTAGCTCATCGCTTAACCAAGGTGGAAGGCTTTCAAGTTGTCCAGTAACAAGGACGCGACTAAGGCTTGGTAGCATTTCTTTTTTTATTTGGGAAGTGTGATAACAATTTACGGTTGGGTATCCAATTAATTTCCGAGATACATGAGAAACAATATCCATTGATGGGTCTATAACCGTAACACTCCCGTTTTCCTCGACGATATGAGCTAGTAATGCGCTTAAGTACCCGCCCTTAGCCCCATAAATTACAATATCTTGCCCTCGGTTTACTTCCAGATGGTGTAACATTGTAACAATCATGTGCGGGGCAGATATGTTTTTTATTGCGCCACTTTGAGATTTAAGAAAAACAACGGGTCTATCCAAGTAGAAATCATCGGCCTCATAATTTGTAAAATCTTCAATGTCTACTTTGTACATCGCTTTCTCTACGTGCTCGGGAATATCGATGCCTGAAAGTTTCAGATTGGAAATTAATTTCGCTAATTTACTCATAGAAAACACTCAACCTGTAAAGACAACTCACACCTCGACTTCGTCTTCTTCTGGTATATCTGATTCAAACTCGATGTTTGTATGCATGTTTTCTAGCAACTTGTTGAATTGTTCGTCTTCTCCGTGTTTTAGTGTCTCTGAATCATCGATTACCATATCTTTGAACATAGAAAATTCATCAGGACTTACACTGATATTTGTGAATGAACCAAAAAGGTCGTCCATAATCAAACTCTCAATCCGGTTCAGATGTTCCGCAAGTGTGGCCCTTGCAATGTTTAATTCCTCAGCCATTTCAGAAATTCTTACGCTTTTGTTGACGTCATACCAACCCTTGTCGTAAGCAAATTTAGCTAGCCTTAGTTGGTTAGAGTTTAGCGGGCCATTATACTGTGTCGTTTTTAGGTCGAGGCTACGGGCCGAAATCCGATCTGGCTTTGCTACCAATCTTGCCATTGCTGCGACCAATCTCAATCGTACGTTACCGCCCTGAATTACGTAGGTTAAACCCTCGCCATCAAGCCTGCAACCAGGGACAGCAGTTGTACCTCCTGTTCGGGCATTAAAATTTGATAGAGGATGAGTAATTTTGACATTAATGACGTAGCTCTCATCATGTTCTTCAGGAGTGTGGTGAATGTCTAATAACTCTAGGAAGTACAAACTGTTCAAATCTTCGGGCTTTTTGCCAGGCTTGAAAATTGCTTTGAGTAAAATTCGGATGTCCCTTGGCGTTCGTTTGATGTATGCAAGAAATTCTAGTTGAGTTACTATTTCCAGTAATGGAGCGACGTCTGTGTCCATTATGCGAGCTTTGCTCCAAAAGAGAGTTATTTCTCGCATATTCTTTGACACCAAAGTGTTGCATTTTAGTTCTCCTATCGTTATCTTCCCTTGTTGGTGACAATCATCATGCCTAATATTGCACCCGCAATTCCTCCAAGAATTGTCAAAATAATTTGTTCTGGTGCTAGGGAATAGAATGCAACACTGCCTGCCACTGTGAGCGGTGGACAGAGCATCATCATCCTCGTTACAATGACAGACCTGTCGATTATTTGCTCGGGTGTAACAGTCAAAGATTTGGTCCTACGTTGGATTCGACTTTGTCCAACCTTTTCTTCCAAAATCGGTAGAACTTTGTCTCTGAGTGTTGGGTCACTTTTTGAGAATCTGAATGTAATTTTACAATCGCTAGCGAGTTTGAGTGCTTTTTCTATTATTATCAATGGATTGGATGCATGGCTTAGGGAAACTGAAGCGCCCATCCCTTCGCCTCTTACGTGGGATAATGATCTCCATCCGCCCACTCCTTCATTGAATTCACTAAGACCATCCCTTAGATTTTTTACTGTTGCATCAGTCTCCGATAACCCTCTTTTCCTTCCTCCTGCCAAGATTGGAGTGAGGATTATCGAGCAAACTAGAATTGTTGCACCCCAAAGAAATCCTGCAATTTTCAGTCCTTCGGTGCCAAGCACCATCGCTATTGCTACAGCTAACATAAATCCAGAATATAATCCAAGCACGACTGCAGCGGAGAGGGCCCTTCGGAATCCGACCTTCTCCTCCATGATGCTGCGAGAACGAAATAGGAGAAAACATATCCGCTAATCCCACTTGCGGGTAGCATGAACAAGAACGGTCTTGATAATCGTTCTAGAGAAAAGAAAGTTGGATTGTGGGTTGGTGGAGTCTCAACTTTTCTCCTTGTATCATTTTTCTTGGTACCTTTCTATCTTCCAGAGGGAAGTGTTCCAAAGTTATCTGGTAGGGCGAATGCATTTGACTACCACTCAGAAGATGGCTGGGGAAATATACAAACTAGTGGTAGTGGTGATGTTGGGCATAATCAATCTGAGTATGGTGAATTTGTTTGGAGCGATTTGGACCCATATGCAGCTTTTATCTACGGTTTTGGAGATTTAAACTGCCATACTAAAGCCGAAAGGTCTTGGGAAGTTAATGGTAACCAAATGCCAGTTTGTGTTAGAGACGTTGGTATTTTCCTTGGAATTGCGATAGGAGGGTTCCTATTCTCGAGAAAGGGCTTCAACAGGTGGACAATACGTGATACCTTCCTCTCACTGTTACCGGATAGGGTTATGGGGCCGGTCTACAAAAATGACAAGAGATTGTTAGCAATGTTCGTGATTGCTGGTATTGCTGCAATTCCAATGGCTGTGGACGGATTCACACAGATGTTAACAGACTATGAATCGACTGCTACAATGCGATTGATAACTGGTACTCCGTTTGGTTTTTTGGTGGGTGTGTTCATGGCTGCCTCTTTCTCAGCAAGGCCTGCATTATTCGGATTAGACCCATCAAATGTTGTGCTTCCTTCTGGAAGCCGCTTCAGTATGAAACCCGAAGAAGAATGATTACTGCGGAGGATCTGTAGACCACCAAACCAACAGTTCCTCATCATTTTTTGGTACCGGACATTCAGCATGGCCACTTGATATAAGGTGCAATCTCTTTATCACGTCATTTACTGATTTTCTAGTATTCAAGGGTACTCTTTTACTATCGCTGTTTGATATTATGTCTTTCAGGGCTTCTCTCCAATCAGAATCTGGATTCGATCTCCTCCAACTGGATAAAGCAGCCCTCAGGGGCCACATTGCAAGGCACAGTCTTCCGTATCCAAGCCTGCTTTTCCTCAATTTGAATAGTTGGGCTTCAGCGAATGGGACATGATTCTGCTGCCGATGTATCCATCTTTCCTGTTCGAGCCATTTTACAAGTCTTTGAGTGTGCCTTCTTGTAACTGACCGTACAGGTCCTAACTGCTTGTGGAGACTTGGAACATCTGTTGTATCTGTTAGTGATAGTGTTCCTAGAATAGCCCAAGATGAATGGGCAATTGGCCTTCCAGGGACATCAGACTGTTTAGCTCTTTTTTCATCCCATTCATGCTCAGCAATCCCCATCCACTGCGCAGGAGATTTCCCGTCTAACCAATCCTCTAACAAAGAGGCATGCTGAACTGGCGCCCCTGGTAGTCTTTGTTGTGTTTGTACGCCCGCTGTTAAGGAGCGTAATAGGTGCCTGTCGACATCATCTCGACTAACATTTAGAGGTTCAGGTCTTCGATTGAAAAAGGTGCTTAGAACCTGAGATAGTTGTTTTTCTAAATCATCTAAACCGCTCTCATTCAATACAGGTCCCATTATGCAACATTTACTGAAGGGTTTAGGGGTTGGGATTTCACCTGACAAAATCCCGCTAAACCCAGCCCTAATCTTTGTCTGAATTTCAGTGGTTTCAAAATATTCATGCTTTTCTCCAGCCATGCGCAATGTCCCTGAACTTATTCTCTTCATTGCTTTGCTGGGGTCGCAGTCAATCCAAATTACAAGGTCGGGAATCATAGCAGCAGAATTCATTTTTGCAACTTGTTCAAGCCCTAAATCTCCTACTACCCCCTGATATACAAGGCTTGAATGTATATTCCTATCAGAAATCACTAGGTCCCCGTTTAGCAATTTAGGTCTTATCCAAGTGTGTGAATGATCTACCCTGTCGGCTGCAAAAAGCCCAGCTTCCTCAAGTGGTGTATGGTCTCCCTTACTTACTGCACTGAGTGCAATTTTTCCCAATTTACTATGCCTTCTTGGTTCGTGAGTTACGTGTACTTTTGGAAACGCTAGCCTACTCGCAAGGTTAGCAAGTATTCTAACAGCTTCACCTTTACCCGAACCATCACCGCCTTCGACGGTTATGAGGTACATTCAGAATACCTCCTCTACCTTTTGATCCTCAAAATCTTCTTTGTCTAGCATCAGAAAAATCATGCCCATCAAAATCAAAGCAGGGCCGAAGATGATGAGACCTCTACTAAACAACCCAACCCAGCAAAATGCTTGTGTTCTCCTGTAACGTTTCTTCCTCTTGATTTCAAACGAAGCGTGAACCCCAACAAGAGCACATGCAATGGTGAAAATACCCTCAAATGTTGCCAATGCTACAGCGTTTTCCATCGACCACCCTTCGGTTGCGGATAGTTCATCCTTAGTCCTCTGCCCGTCACCTTCAATCATGGTGATTGGAGAAATTCCTATCGGTTCAGGTTTGAATGAAAGAATGACCGTTTGGTATCCAGGCTTAGAGACATGTAATTCGTATTCTTTTACGGTTACTGCGTCTATGACGTATCTTCCATATTCATCTGAAATACTGCTCTTCACTGCAGAGTTGGATTCGATATCTACCAATTCAATAGATACATTCGCAACAGGTTCACCATCTTCATCTAGAACAAACCCGTGAATGTCCAATGCATCGGTCGACTTGAAAATTGATGAATTTAGTAATCCCGATGGATTTCCTTGGAGAATTAGTGCCCCAGAGATAACTCCCATCAACGCCCCGATCATAACCAAAGCAGATGCGATACGTCGCCTTCTTTCTCCCTCGGAAAGAAGGTCGCTGTCAAAGTCAATATATTCAGATTCCTCAGACTGTTGAATTTTTACAACAATCTCATCATTAGCTCTCCTTTGACGTTTGTTTGAGGCTAT
>CEPU01036222.1_pt1 | contig 10106 bp, 9 predicted proteins | sample 530471 | NCBI WGS metagenome assembly CEPU01 (sample SAMEA2620194, study PRJEB7988) | marine metagenome | biome: marine biome (ENVO:00000447); feature: surface water layer (ENVO:00002042); material: "saline water (ENVO:00002010), including plankton (ENVO:xxxxxxxx)" | depth 5 m | reverse complement strand
ATTCTAACTATATTGGTAGTACTAATCAATTTGGTCTATTTGCTTCTGATACTAATTCAGGTGTAGCGGCATTTGCGGCAGGTGCATCAGATGTTACTGCGGCACAAGTCACACACAGAGCAGTTTCACCAGGATTAAACAATAGCGGACTTATTGCAAGTATTGCATCAGCACCAACTGCTGACAACGCAACACAATTTAATAATCAAGGTCCAAGTTTCTACCTTGATTATGCAAACTTTAATAACAGTAATCAAGCATCTACATTGGCTACACCGTTCTTCGTAGACTTTGCAGATAACACACCTACACTTGATAACAGTTTTGATCTTGGTTCACCTACTAAGAAATTTGCAAACGTATATGCAACTACGTTTAATGGAGATTTGATAGGTAACGTTACAGGTAATGTAACTGGTACAGTTAGTGGTACTATTAGCACCACAGTTCCATCAAGTTTCCAAGATGTAAGTTGTGATGACTTAACAGTAGCAGGTAACTTGATTGTAAACGGTACAACTACAACTCTAAACGTTAACGAATTAGAAGTTGAAGATACTATTATTACTGTTGCAAAAAATACAACTAATGCACTATCTGCTAACGGTGCAGGATTTGAAATTGATTTGGGCAGTAACGGCTCAAGCACAATGACATTCCGTGCCGCTGATGATACAATGGTATTCAACAAAGATGTAGAAGCACCAAACTTCAAAGGTTTAGCAACATCAGCAAAATATGCTGACTTGGCAGAGAAGTACATCGCAGACAAAGAATACGATCCAGGTACAGTAGTTAAACTTGGTGGTAATGCTGAAATTACTGAAACAGTATCACAAGGTGATAAAGATGTATTTGGTGTAATTTCAACACAACCAGCATTTTTAATGAATGCAGAAGGCGAAGGGTTACCGGTTGCTATGACAGGTAAAGTACCAGTTAAAGTAGAAGGCCCTGTAGCCAAGGGCGAGAGACTAATTAGTTCAAATAGAGCAGGATTTGCACAAGGTATTGGTGCAAGAGGATATGATGCTAGAGAAGTAATTGGTAGAGCATTACAAGCACATGATGGGTCAGGTCCTGGCATAATCATGGCTATTGTTGGCGTTAGATAATCAAGATATTAGATTTAGATAAATAATGGTGTAGCGAGAGCTACACCATTTTAGTGTGGACACCCAGACACTTTAATAAACGGGTCTATAGTAAACTTGGGTCCAAGTAAGACTGTGAACGTGAGGATCAGTCGGGCGTTAGGCACCAAGGTGATATGGAGATAAAAAATGGCATATACTTCAGGTAGTGCTATTACCGCGGCAGATTATAATAGTTTTTATAATGATGTCAAAGATATTTACGGTGATAGCAATTCAAACGCAACATCTGATGCGGCATTAATTTTCGGTTATGGTGAGACAATGTTAGGTGCAACTGTTAGTGCAGGTGATACTATTACAGCGGCTCACTGGAATAACCTAGTTAAAATGATTCACAGATGTGCAGACCATCAAGGCACAAGTATTACACTTGGCGGTGGTCATTCCACTGACGTTGTTAGTGCAGGCGATACAATTTCACCAATCGCAAATTTAGCAAGTTCCATTACTTCAATCAGAACAAACAAGTTAAATGCAGATGCAAGTAACTTGACAACTGATTCACAAGATAGTGCAACTTACTCAAATGCGTGGGCCGGTGGTATTGTAAGAACACACACTCTAACTTGGTCAAGTTATAACGACTTACGTTATTTCTTCAACCAAGGTGGTAAGATCCAGCATTCATTTGCAACAGCAAATAGTTCTGGTTCAGCACAAGATGAGGAATGGGCAGACTTGATTACTAAGACTGGTACTATTACTTTTGGTATCAACAGTATTTCAAGATCAGGTTCCATTGCTATTAATACATCAGCGGCTGGTTTTACTGCAATAAACGGTTCAACGTCTGAACAAACTGTGTTTAAAGCATTTGCTGACAGTTCACCGTATACTGGTAACTTCGTAGAAGTAACGTATACATTAAACAGTGCAACTACACCATCAGCAATTACTGTTAAAACAAAGTTCACTGATGCACACTCAGCTCAAACTGGTAACTTTACAGGTGGCGGACTTGGTTCTGCTCCTAACGAAGGCCAAGGCTGGACAGGTGAAGACAGTGTAACGATTGATATTACAAGTACAACAAGTACAGTAAGAGCAAACGGTACATTCATCAACTCTGCGGCACCATCAGCATCAGGCGCGGCATGGACAGGTAGTTAATACTAATTAACTTAAAATAACCCTTTCTGGTTCGATAAATACATACATTAAATGTACTGTAAATTGACCAGGAAGGGTTTATTATGACAACTGAAATACAAAGTGTGCTAGAATATGCAGACTATAGATTTGTATTAAATAATCAAAAACAATTACTAAAAGAAAAGACACTACAACATCTAAGACATTCGCACAATGGTGGTAGTTTTAATATTGATTCTACTTTAATCAGTATGACGAGAGCACTAATAGATGGTGATAACACTACAATATATCTAATGGACACTAATAACAATCCTATAGAAATAAAAGAAGCACATATATTCTTAGATACTATTATTAAAAAATATATGGAAGTGATGAAACGTTATCATACTGAATATAAAGAACTTACAAAAAATAGAACAGTAAAGACACTGGTAAAATGACAAGAGGTGTGTTAATTTTTGCCCACAATAATGAGGGTATTGATTATGTAAAGTTGGCGTGTGCAACTGCATTAATGATCCGTAAAAATATGAGCGTTGATGGCATTACACTAGTCACTGATGATACTAGTCTTAATTACAGTTTAACTGATCACGAAAGTATTGCAAAATATTTCTTTGATGAGATAGTACAATATTCAAATCAAAATTTTACAAAAAAGACGTTTAGAGATCATATAAAGAGCGATAAAGTATTAACCTTTTACAACGGCGATCGTTGTCAAGCATGGGATATAACAAATTACGATGAAAACATAGTTATAGATGCAGATTATTTGATACAGTCGGATATTTTAAACAACTGTTGGGGAAGTGAAGAAAGTTTTATGGCCAACAAGCATATAACAACTATCAATACATTATTTCCTATGCAACAACCTCGTATCAACTTTCAAGGCATCGAACAATTTTGGGCAACAGCAATTTATTTTAAAAAAGATCAAGAAGCAAAACTAATATTTGACGCATGGAAAATGGTAAAAGAAAATCATCCTTATTACAAGTCATTGTATGATATTCCTGGTAAAACATTTAGGAATGATTTTGCATTATCAGTAGCATTACATATAACAGAAAATACTAATGTTTCTAGTTTACCAGATAACAGTTTATTAACCAGTTACGATGAAGATGATATTATTGATGTAGAACTTAACAAAATAATATTAGCAACTAGAGATAATGACAGAGCAGATTTCATGCCAGTTAAAGTAGAAGGCAGGAACGTTCATGTAATGAATAAATTTGCATTAACCAATCATATAGAAAAGATAATGGAGACTTACGCAGGTGAGTAGAGGTTATATTACTATTGCACAAAACAGTGGCGACTTGGATTATGTACGCATGGCATACGCACTAGCGGCCAGTATCAAAAAAACGCAAAGCGAAGTTGACGAGTTTGCAATCATTGTAGATCCTAATTACGAAATGCCAGAAGAATATAAATGGGCATTTGATTATATTATTCCTATGCCCTGGGGAGATATGGCCGAAGGAAAAGACTGGAAGATAAACAACAAATGGAAATACTATCATGTAACACCATTTGATGAAACTGTGGTACTTGATTGTGATATGTTGTTTACTAGAGATGTTTCGCACTGGTGGGATTTACTTGCCAGTAAAGATGTATGGGCCTGTACTCAAGTCAGAACATATAGAAATGATATTGCCACTAGCACATATTATAGAAAAGTATTTGTTGAAAATAAATTACCAAATGTATACACTGCATTCTTTTATTTTAAGAAGCCAAACAAAACAGCAGAAGAACTTTTCAAAATGGCAGAGTATATCACTGACAACAGATCAACATTCTACAACAAGTATTTAGATACAAGTGTACCTAGTTTCTTAAGTATGGATGTTGTATTTGCACTTGCAATGAAAATATGTGATCTAACTGACGAATGCATAGACGAAAGTTTACATCTACCTACATTCGTACACATGAAAGGTAAATTACAAAACCATCCAAATGTTGGAGAGAAGTGGCATGAATTTTTAGATGGACAATACATAGATAATCAAATATATGTAAATCAGTTTAGACAAAACTATCCATTTCATTATGTACAAAAAGAATGGTTAACAGATACAATTATTAAACAGATTGAGGATATGTAATGAAAGCAATGTATGTATACTTTGATGACAACGGCAAGATTGTTGGCATAGCAAACAAGCCATCATCTGATAACTATCCTGACACCAACGAAATGGAAACTGATATATCACAAGTGGAAGATTTTATTTTAGGAAATAAAAACACTTTGGAATATGTTGTTGTTAACAAAAACGGTGTACCTACTATTACAAAACCACAAGAGCTAACTGTACCTTTGAGTTGGAAGAAGTATTTACGTTTATATACGCCAACTACAGTAATGGAAGATTTTGATATTTTCATTGACAGAAACGTCAAAACCATTTATATTAATTTAACAGATAAGTTCTTGAAAGAATTAGAAGATAGTGGTACTGTATATAATTTAGGTGCTACAGGTAAGATTGAAGTTTATTTGTGTGATGCAAGGAATTACAAATTTGTTTATTATTCTATGAGTGTTAAACCAGGCGATTTATTTGCAAAAAAAGTTGAACCTATTAAATACAATATAGAGATTCCAAAAGATATAGTTTGCATGACAAAAAATATCTTCAACAAAACTAGTTTTAGGATATTATAATATGGAAAAGAGCGTACCAATTAATGAGTTGGATGTATTCTACATAAGTTACGATGAACCACGCAAGGAAGAACACTGGGCCAAGATACTGGATAATGTTCCGTGGGCAAAGCGTGTAGATGGTGTAAAGGGATTTGATAATGCACACAAAGAATGTGCTAGACAAAGTGAAACTGAAAGATTTGTAACCATAGATGGTGATAATGAAATTGATCCAAAGTTCTTTGATAACAGATTAACCATAACTGCCAAAACTGAAAAAAGTATTTTTAGTTGGAGTGCAGTTAACGTAATCAACGGATTGATTTATGGCAATGGCGGACTTAAAGTTTGGCCAGTAGATACTACACTTGCAATGAACACACACGAAGCCGCAGAGGGCGAAGTTGCGGCTGTTGACTTTTGCTGGGACTTAGACTATCAACAAAAGAATGATGTGTACAGTACAAGTTATCCAAACGGTAGTCCTTATCAGGCATTCAGAGCAGGCTTTCGCGAAGGTGTCAAGATGAGTCTGCACGAGGGCAGTAAAATTGGTATAAAAGATTTTAGACCTTTTGGTCCTGATGGCACAAAATATGAAGGCTGGAATAGTGGTGCTAGGATATGGCACAAGAATTATCAACGCATGATCATATGGATGACAGTTGGTGCAGATGTAGAAAATGGATTATGGGGTATGTTGGGTAGCAGGCTAGGTTGTCAGATGACAAACTTAACTGACTGGGACCATACACTTATTAGTGACTACGACTGGTTTACTAACTTCTTTGAAAATGATATTGCACCTAACTTTGCAGGTACAGATGAAACTTGTTATTACACAGGTTTAGATTGGAGCAAAGAAAAAGTATGGAATAGAATAAAAGAACTTGGCGAACAACTTAGAGTCGATCTTAATCTTAAGATTGCAGATTTCGATGAAGCAGGTTCAAAATTTTTCAAAGAAGTGTATGTTAATCCTACAAGAGTTGGATTTAACTACGATGAAAAGTTTACGGAGTGGTTGCAAATAAGCAGAAAAACATAATGACAAAACCAAATAAGAAATTTGAATTAACAGTTAGAGACATAGAAATAATAGAAATAGCACTTAGAGCAAAAGCAGGACGTAGAGGTATTGCTATTGCTGAAGGTGACACATCTCCGCAACTTAGAGAAGAGATGCGTGAAATACAAGAACTATTAGGTCGTATACATTCTCAAAAAAATTTCTATGCCAAGTTTACAGATGGCAAACCTTATGTGAGTGGATAATGTCTGGTGAGCTAGATATATACAGAGAAACTAAAAAGAAGATTGACAAAGTCAGTCCTAGTTTCTGTTTGGCTAAATGGCAACAAGTAACATTACACTTACACAATGGTCATACACATAGTTGTCACCATCCGCAAACACACAAGATACCTTTACAAGAATTAAAAGACAATCCTAGTGCTTTGCACAATACCAATTACAAAAAGCAACAACGTAAAAAAATGCTAGAAGGGTACAGGCCTTCAGAGTGTCAATATTGCTGGAATGTTGAAGACTTAGAAGGTGAACACTTTAGTGATAGAACTATTAAAAGTTCAAACGCTGACTGGGCCGCACCTTACTTTGACGATGTTATAGATGCAGGTTGGGAAGGTAATATTACACCACGTGCAGTAGAAGTAAGTTTTGGTAATGCTTGTAATTTTAAATGCACATACTGTAGTCCTATTTTTAGCAGTAAGTGGCAACAAGAAATACAAGAAAAAGGTCCGTATCCTACAAGTCAAAAATTTAATAATCTACATTGGATAGAACAAACGGATCGTAAACCTTTTTTGGAACGTGAAGATAATCCTTATGTAGATGCGTTTTGGCGTTGGTGGCCTGAACTAAGAACTAAACTTACAACATTTAGAATTACAGGCGGTGAGCCTTTAATGAATAAAAATACATTTCAAGTAATGGATGATCTTATTGAGAATCCTAATACAGAAATGGCATTAGACTTTAATACAAATTTATGTGTACCAGATAAACTTGTAAAACAGTTTGTAGAAAAAGCAAAAGTATTAACACTTGAAAACAAAGTTGATAGTGTTAAAATTCATACCAGTGTTGATACGCACGGTGCTCAGGCAGAATGGTTGCGTACAGGATTAAACTATCAGCAATGGTTAGATAATATGAATTACATATTAACTGAACTTCCAACTGTTAAAACTGCAATTATGTGTACAACTAATGCATTAAGTTTACCAAAGTTTAAATTTATGTTAAGAGACTTGTATAACTTAAAAGTAGATCATTATTTAGATGACAGAGCACCAGATGCAGGAGGCAACGGTTCACAATATGATAGAAGAGTTAGTACTGCTATCACAATGGCAATACTAAGACATCCGCATCATTTAAATGCACAGATACTACCAAAGGATCCATACTATTGGAATTTTTTAAATGATGCTAGAAATTATATGGCATCTAAGGAAGAAGGTAAACATGGTAACAAGCACTATCAAGGTTTCTTTGATTGGGAACTTGATACTATGGATAGATTTATAGATTACACTAAAAGCACCGTACAAGAAAGAGACTTCAATTTAGAAACTGCCAGAAGAGATTTTAGAATATTTGTTGATGAAAGCGATAAACGTAATGGAACAAACTTCTTAAAAACGTTTCCTGAATATGCAGATTTTTATCATAGTTGTGGTGCATTACTATGACCAACAAACCTATATGTAAAGCACCATTCATTGCATTAAGATATTCTGCTGACGGATATATGGTTCCTTGTTGTTGGATGAAAACTATTCCTTACTTAAAGAAGAATTCAACATCTATTGAATCTTATTGGGAAAATAAAACTATTAAAAAAATTAGACAGCAGATGTTAGATGGTGTATTACCAGAAGGTTGCAAAAGATGCACAAATGTTGATGATACTATTAACTATAGTAGGATAGAATTTTATGACAGAATACTTGATAAAGATTTAGATAATTACAGTGTTGATCAACCTTTAGGACTTTATCAGATAGATTTAAATTTTAGTAACAAATGTAACTTAAAATGCAGACACTGCGGGCCATGGAATAGTACTGCATGGGTAAAAGATTATAAACAATTACAACAACTAGAGCCTCACTTTAAAAATCTTAATTATAAGATAAACACGGATAGCACAGATTTAATACATCAAAAAAAGTATTTTAAAAATGTTAAAAGACTAGATTTCAAAGGCGGTGAGCCTATGATGCAAGATGAAATGTATATCCTTTTGGATAATCTAATTAAATGGGATTATGCAAAAAACATACATCTTGTATATATCACTAACGGAACTAAACCTTATGATCATTTAAAGGACCAGTGGAATAAATTTAAAAGTATAGGAATAGGTTTAAGTTTTGAAGCAACCGGTGATTTATTTTCCTATGTAAGAGGAGGTGAAGGATTTACTTGGAAACAATTTAATGAGAACTTACAAGGTTATACTAAAATTAATAATTTACAATATCTATCACTAACACATTCAATAATGAACTTTACATTATTTGATTTACCTCAGCAAGTAGAATTTATTATTGACACATATCATAGATATAATTTGAAACCAAAGGCTACAGTACATAATCATTTCTTTGATAATGTTGTAACAAATCCAGCATTTTTAGATCCTGTGATATTGCATAAGGATATAAAATTAAAATTAATAAAATTATATGAAAAATATAATTATAAGAGTATTGAGCCTATAAAGAATCGTTTAATATCAACACTAGAATATGACAACGAAAAACAATGGAAATTGTTTAAGTCTTATACTAAATCATTAGATAAAATAAGAAATACAAATTTAATAGATCATGTACCTGAGTTTGAAGATTATTTAGAATAAATATTGATATGCCAACTTATAAGAACAAAGACGAATCATATACAGAATACAGAGACAGGGTAGTAGATGCTATTAGTCCAAGTTTCTGTGGAGCAAAATGGTATAATGCAACTGTATGGTTAGGTAGCGGAACTACCACTAGTTGCCATCACCCGCCGGCACATAAAATACCAGTAGAAGAATTAAAAAGAAGTTACAAAGCATTACACAACACAGAATATAAAAAACTTGTTCGTAAACAAATGCTTGATGGAGAACGTCCAACTGAATGCGAATACTGTTGGAAGATCGAAGATCTTGGAAAAGATAAAGTAAGTGATAGAGTATACAAAAGTGTTATCTATAGTGATAGTGCTTTGAAAGAAGCAAAAACAAAATACGATTGGACACAAGATGTAGATCTAAAGACATTAGAAATAGCATTTGATGCAAACTGTAATTATGCTTGTTCATACTGCAATGCTAGTTTTAGTACAACATGGATGAATGATATTCGTAAGAACGGTGCATATCAAAACCTAGTATCAGATGGTGCAAGGGCATTCCAACAAGATGGTAAGTGGGCACAACCTTATGGTGTAAAGAACAAAGACAATCCTTACACAGAAGCATTTTGGGAATGGTGGACAAAAGAGTTGCAATACAGTTTAGAAGAACTTAGAGTCACAGGTGGCGAAGCAACTATGTCACAAGACTTTTGGAAACTTATGGATTGGTGGCAAGAAAATCCTAGTTGTGAAGTTAGACTTGCTGTTAACAGCAACTTAGGTCCAAAGCCAGAACTTATGCAAAGACTATGCGATGCCACACATAGTTTCAAGTACTTTGATTTGTATACAAGTAACGAAGCAACAGGCCTACAAGCAGAATACATAAGAGATGGTTTGGTATGGGATACATGGCTCAGCAACTGTCGTAAAATGATGAATGAGGGTAACTTACGTGAATTCCATATGATGCTTACTATTAACGCTCTATGCTTGTTTAGCCTACCAGAATTTTTAGATGAAATGTTAAAACTAAAAACAGAAAAAGATAATAAACATTTCCCTACAATGAGTTTTAACATATTGCGTTTTCCTAGTTTCCAAAGTGCATTAGTGTTACCACAAGAAATAAGACAAGAACGTGCTGATGCATTACAGCAATGGATCGATACTAATGGAGATAACAAGTATATACACGAAATGGAAATTGATGGAATCAAAAGATTGATCTCTTACCTAGAAGAGGTCGAAGAAGGTCATAAGTATACAAGTAGTATTGAAAGCAGACATAGAGA
>CEPU01050538.1_pt1 | contig 10122 bp, 3 predicted proteins | sample 530471 | NCBI WGS metagenome assembly CEPU01 (sample SAMEA2620194, study PRJEB7988) | marine metagenome | biome: marine biome (ENVO:00000447); feature: surface water layer (ENVO:00002042); material: "saline water (ENVO:00002010), including plankton (ENVO:xxxxxxxx)" | depth 5 m | reverse complement strand
TTTAGGGTCAAAGCCTGTTTCTGCTACAACAACAGTTCCTATTTTTATCCATCTTTTTAATTTTTTTGGGTCATCTGTTACTTCTCTCATACCAGTACCCCATGATTCCTCTTTACCTGTATAAGCTAAACGGTAAAAGTCTGTGTAATCAGTTGCTTTAAACTGTGCCATTAGATTAATCTCCTGTAAATTGATTCCAGTTAGATCGTGTCCAACTGTAACTAGAATTGTGATAATTACCACTCATATACCAAGAGTTATCTCCGTGTGTGTACCACTCTCCTGATTTAGTAATAATAGAACTAGAAGTTTCACTATTACCTGAGTGATGATGTGAAAATCCACCTTCAGTAATTGTTTCGGGAGTACCCCACCAAGGTACAAAATAATTTGTCCATGAGTTGTTACTGTGGAAATAAGCGTTGTTACCGTCAGCTTCAAGATATGGAGTAGTTACATAGTTCCAATAACCTGCAACAAATAGCCTTCCTTCATCATCTTCTAATACAACTCTGTTTGCATTATCACCATCACCACCTCTAGGGTGAATCTTTACAATAGTTCCTATTGCTAATTTTTTATAGTTTGCGTGTGATGTATCATCACGGAATGTATGTATAGTTCCAAGTACTTCATTTGGTCTGGAATCATTAGAACCATTTGTATTTAAACTTGGGTCTCCGAAATCTCTAAACTGTATCTCTGCACCAAACCAATCTGTACTGTTGTTGTTGGCACTTGTAGTTCTACCAGTTCCTTGTTGTCCATAATCGTTGTAACCAGTAGCATATATTTTCTGGTTATAGCCAGTAGTTCCTCCATCAGTAATAAAGTATAAAGTTGAATATCTGCAATTATTACAAGCCATATATACTACCTTTTGATTATCACTATTCCACATAGTACTTGAGTTAGTTAGTAGCTCTGGCAAAGTCAAGTTGCTTGGACTACTTGCATAAACTCCACCACTTGCTCCATGTGCGTGACCATGATAACCACAGAAATATACTTTACCTTCATCAGTTAATATCCAAACTTTACCTTCATCATCACCATCTTGATTAGCAACAACATGAACTACCTTTTTACCATTAATAGGCGAACCTGTTACTGCTGTCATTTCTTGTGGTGTTGTGTAGTAGCCAGTAGTGTTACCTAAACCAAGCTGACCATTACCATTTCTACCCCAAGCCCATAGTTTACCTGACTCTGTTATTGCATAAACGGAAGTATAATAGTAACCACTTGAGCATATATATATAATCTTTTCATTACCAACTCTACTCATAGGCATTTGTTTTGCGTAATAGTTAGTGCTAGTACTGTTATCTCCTAACTGTCCATATCCGTTATAACCCCATGTATATAGCTTTCCGTTTGTATCTATACATCTAGTGGAGTAGTAACTATCGTTATCTCCTGAGAAAGTATGAGCATTAGAAAACTCCATCATTTTAATTTTAGGGTGATTTGCTCCTGTTAATCTTGCTCCTGAATCATCATAAAAAACAACACCCATAGCTGCTGCGTTTAAATCCCAAGTAGTACCATTACCCCATATTCCATAACCTGCATAACCACCCGCCATGACCATGCCATTTTCAAACAACTGAAAACCATGCCTACCAGATTTGTGCATTTGCATTAATCTAGGCCATAAATATTTTACTTTTCCATCAGCATCATATAAATCAAGAGTATTACCGTTTAAATCAGTTAATAAGTGTGCATAGTCAGGGTGTCCCGCTAGTGCTTCCTCCCAGAATTTAGGTGTTCTATTGCACCCATCAGCAGGGTAACTATGAGTTCCGCTATAAGCACTATGACCATAAACTCCATAGCCACTACCATAAGTGTAATCATAACCACTTGTATGATAGTGATTACCAAATTCAAAATACTTTCTCTGACCTAAAGCACCTGCCCTTCTATAACCTGCCATGGTGCAACCATATAAAAATCCTCTACCACTTTTTTTCAGGTATGCAGGTAAAGCCCATAGACTTTCTGTATAGTTATTTATTGTTGCGTTTGGAAATAGACAGAATCCTTTGACTAAATCTTTTGCTACTTCATAAGGCTGTTGAACTACATCTTTTTTATAAACAGTAGTACCCGCCCAAGAAGGAACTAACTTTAAATCTTTTAAAGATAAAGTTATCATATCCGCTTGGTTTGCTTCATCACGAATAACAACGCTAGTTAATGTACTATCCGCAGGGGGTGTGTAAGTTATCGTTCCTCCGTTAGTCACATTTTGAGGTGCAGCACTACCGTCTGTTATTCTTCCACCGTTACCTGCTCCGCTATATCCACTAGCAGCAGGGTTTTTAACTGAATAAGTTAAACCGTTAGCAGGGAAAGTAAATGAATATGATTTTCCTTTTGTGATATTGATGCTTGATGTTGAAATATTGTTTCTATATATTCTTGGTATTTCTGAACCTGTAGCAGAAGTACTGTATGAAGTGTTTATCGTACCAACTAACATGGCACTATGAACAGAACAACCATATTGTAAAATATATAAAGCAGGTGCTTTTGGAGTAAATGTAACTGTTGCTCCCGCCTGACCTGCTGTACCGTTTCTTGTAATTCCGAAATCAGATTCACTATATCCACTACCATTAACGAAGGCATAAGATTGAGTAGATGACCCATACCAATATTTAAAAGCAAAAACGTGGCCTGTATTACTAGCGTCACTAACATCAAAAACATATTGTGAGCCAACTTTAATAGTTATTGCAGGTCTTTCAACAGTTCCAGAAAGACTACCGCCACTAAGATAAAATTGATTTGCACTATTAGTACCTGTTGCAACTGTAACTGTATAATTAACAGATTCATAGGTTTCTCTTTCATCACCTGTTACCCATGCGTGTCTAGTTCCTTGAACAAGTACTGGATTATATTCATAGTTACCTTCATTTGCTATATCTTCTAAAGGTTTTTCTACTACACTTAACTGAGAACCTACTGGACCAATAGGCAACTGAACATTTGTTGTATCATCATTATCTCTAAATATCATTCCTCCTGACGCATTTAATACAGCAGCACTAGGAGCATTAACTAAAGTAGCAAAATTAGAATCAAGGCTAGGGTTACTAGATTGAGAACTAATAACATAGTTTAAAACTGTGCCTTTATAAATATAAGTTGCGTTGTTGTATGTAACTAAATCACCTTTTCTAAACCCTTGACCGAATGAATAATTACCTCTGTAATTAAGACCACTAGCCATTACGTTGTAATTAGTGCCATCTTGTGACGGTGCTATGCTTTGAGTACTAGGTAAATCCTGTACTACTACATAACTTGTGCCATCAAAATAAACAATGTCATCTACTTCATATGCTGTGTTAGCAGCCCAAGTTCCTTTCCATTGAAACTTCAGTTTACCTAAATCAATTTGTGCCATAATTAAAGATCAATAATTAGATGTCCATCAGAGTTCAATGTAATCTTTGGAGCATTGGGAGCATTGGAGCTAAGAATGTCATCACCTAAAAAATAGGCTAAAGTCTCTCCTTTTGCAACAAAATCAGAAGTCTTGTAGACAACTGAATTTGCGTCACTAGCTAAATTATATATCATTCGCAACATACCGCTAGTTAATCTTTTAAATCCTACAAATACCGTAGCTCTAGTTAGGTTCTGAGCTGTAGACGCTGCGTTGGTTGCAGTAACCGCAGAGGCAGCAGCTTGTGTCGCACTTGCAGCAGCTTGTGTCGCAGACGAAGCAGCAGCAGTAGCACTAGCACTCGCTTGTCCAATCGCTGTGTTTGCGTTTGCTATACCTGCGTCTAGCTGTCCTTTGGTAACAGCGTCAGTTGCAGCAGAGCCATCAGCAAGATTAGAAATTTTATTTGAATTTGCATTTAATGTACCTGCCATACTGACAGAACCATCAGCTTTTATAAATGCTTGTGTATCTAAAAAGTTTTTTGTAACAGCGTCTTGTGCATCAGTAGGGTCAGCTACATTCTTTATTTGTTTATTACTAGCACTTAAGTTAGCTCCTAAAGGTACAATACCTGCTGCTGTGTCATCTGCTGCTTCTTGCAAAGCAAAGATAAGTTGATCTGTATTAGCGTCTAAATCTGCCTCTGTTAAAACACTACCATCTGAAAAATCTACTTGTTTTGCACTAATATTTGTATTTCTTTGAAATCTAATACTGGAACCATTAGCAGGTGCAACAGTAAATTGAATCGTTGTTGGACTAGGAAATGTATAGTCTGTATTTAGAGTTTTTGCTACACCATCTACAGTTACATCTACCTCTGCTTCCGATAAATAATTAAAAGAAACTGCATAAGGACCAACTGTATTATTAGAAACGTGATCTGTAAATGAAGGAGTAGAGTTGGTAGCCATGATTAATTAGATAAATTCCTTAGATATTTGTCAGAGTAATCTATTTGAATACCAGACTTATAATCCATTATACGGTCTTGTTCATTTGATGAAAAGTTATTATCAATATATTCTTGTTCTACTATTCCAATATAAGTTTTATTTATATAAGTAAGTTCTGCAAAGATAGCGTTAGCTGCTATTTGACCTGCCTGACTATTTAAACCTTCTTCTTCAATAATATCTCTATTTGATTTGTAATCATCTGTTTTTAAATAGCTATTCATACTTTCAAGTATAGTTCCTTCTCCATATCCAACATCAACTTCCACAGTATTGATTCTTATTTTCAAAGCATTGTAATCATTTGTATTTAACCTTATTGGTACAAAATCTTCTTTATTAAAGTCACCTGTTATAAATTCACTAGGTTCTTGTATTCTTCTTCCTATCTGAGTTAGTGCTGTCCATATAGGTTGATTTTTACTTTTACTTGTAACACTTATACCAAATACATTACCTCCTATTCTGTTTGGATATTCGATTGGTTCATTTGTTATATGTTCTACATCAAATGGTATGTCAGCACCGATTCCATATTTTGCTGTGAATTGATTAAGAATAGCACGATTTATAATTGACCAATTACCACTTTTTTCATAGTTAGGGTCTGTTGGGTCTCCTGTTGTTAAAACATCACCTGCTCTTACTTTTGTATCTGGTCGTTGTTGATTTGCTCTAAATGGACCTAAGTTACCTTTTATTTCTTTTATTTCTTTATGACTAAATCCCATAACTCTTAATATGTCATTTGGGTATCTTCTTAAATCTGATACCAAACCAGAAAAAGGTAAACGAGAAGCAAATTGCCTACCTACAAAATCTCCTACTTTTTTCATTCTGTAATTTTTAACAGCATCACCACTAGAATCTGTAGGAGCTGAACCATCACGGAATATGTTTATAAATTCTTCAAATTGTGAAGTCCATGAATCGTTGTACATATTTTGTACTACAGATGCAATTAGACCAGTTGTTAAATCGTCATAAGGTTTACCATCAAACATACCTAAAGAATTTGTAACATCTACGATAATCTTCATAGTTCCCGCAAAAGGTTCAAGCCAACCTTCGTATGAATCGTATCTATAAACAGGTTTACCATCTTCACCTATTTTTGGTTCTCCGTTTTCTTCATACTGTAATCTACCAATACTGTATGGTCTCCAACCATTTTTATACTTATTAATCCACATATTTTTTCCTTCTTCTTTTCCAAAATCAGGACCACCACCTGTCAATATAAGTGGAGGTATATATGTAGGGTCTGACATTAACATATTTGCGCTTACAGTAAAACCACCAATAGCAGTTACTACAGCTATTGCATTATTAATATCTCCAATAGCTAAAGCTCTTACCTTTGGGTCTGGACTATTTAGTTGTTTTGCTAACTGTGGTATGAAAACTTCACTTAGAGGATTTAAGTTTCTACCACCTATTACTGGCAAACTCTTAGGATAGTTTATTGGTTGCATATTTACAGGATTAACTATTGGTACAAACAAAGGATTCATACGATAGTTGGCTTCCTTAAGGTTTGTAGGTGTTCTTGTAAAAGAAAGCATAAATCTTAATGCAGGGAACTGATTAGCTTTATCATCAGCGTATTTTGAGATACCTCCAAATGGACCAGTAGTATCTATTTCTTGTGTAAAGGTTGCAAATTTAGCTTGTTTTTTTGCATGAATTAAAAATCTTTTTGTTAAATCATCAAGTTTTTTATTACCATTTTGTGCATACCACTCAAGAACTGCCATCTTGTGTTTATTTATAAATTTATTTATATCATCACCTTGTAGTGATCTTCTCTTAGCTTCTAAGAAAGCCATGTAAGTAATATCTGCTATAAGGTTTGGAGCCTGTACCATAGCGTCAGTAGCGGTCATATTTCTTCCAGAAAATCTAATTGCTTGACCTGACTTATTAATTATCCCTGCACCAAGTCCACCTCCGTCACTTTTAATTGCAAATTTATTTTCAAATTTTCTATTACCTATATTGATAAAATTATCTTCTAATTTCATAGATTTTTTATAAGCTGTTCTCATGAAATGATAATTAGTATGTAAAGCTACAAGATGTCTCATAGCTGCTTCAAATGCTTCTGGATTTCTTGCACCATAAAAAAGTTTTAATTGTCTGTAGTAAGTATTTAAAGTTGCAGAAATAAAGTTTGCTGTATTAGTACCAAATCTAAACAACATACCATTAATACCTATTTCATTAACTACTCTCATACTTTGGTTGAAAGGATTATCATCTTTTACTCGGAAAGCATTAACTTTAGTAAGACCAAATAATGTTTCTGGTTCTCCTTCTGCTGCTTGTATCATTTTCCCAATTCTGTATAGTTCTGAATAATCTCCTGTTTGCTTAGAAAGTTCTAATTGTCTTGTTAAATCTTTCTTCAAATCATCTGCACTAAAAGTAACTTCATTTATAGTATTCGCAAATTTTTCTTCATTAAGAGTTTTTGTTTGTGGTACTTCGTCAGCCATATAATCTGCTGCTGTTTTTCCACCCATATCTTTCTTAACTTCTATATTTAATTTTTCTAAAGTCTGACCTGCCCTACTTGCAGGTACTAAATAATTAGTTAGCCATTTTTTCATGTCATTTATTTTGTTTGATAATTCAACTATTGCTGTTTCTATAGCTTCTGGATTCTTACTATTTAAAGCTTTAAGGTATGCGTTATTAGCATTGTTAAGATTTTCTGCTGACATAACTGCTGTTATTGCTAAAGCAGCATTAACTTCTTTTGTTTTTGTAATACCATGAAAGTTTTCTATTTTTTGTGCTTCACTTTCTATTAATTGTGTTTTAGATATATCAATTATTTTCTTTGAAAAATCTTTTTGTTCTGGGTCAAATAGTCCTAAAGCTTTTATTAATGTCTCTTGATCTGATTCAGATTCAAGGCTAGTCCAACCTTTACTCTTCAAAGCTTTAACTATATTTTTAAAGTTTGTAACATTAGGTTCATCAACATATTTAAGTAATACTGTCTGTGTTGGATTGAGATTTGTGTCTCCTAATTCAGGTGAAGAAAGGTCTTTAGAATTTGCTTTTACAAATGCTTGATCTGTTGGTACATCTATTTTTAATCCTTGAGTACCTTCTCCTGTTGCTTTAAAAGAACCTGTTTGGTCTTTTACTAAGTTCTTAATTTTTTCATGTATCTTGTCTCCATATTTTTTTACTGCACTTACACTTATACCTTGTTCTTCAAGTAATCTTGTTAATCTTTCTTGTGTTCTTATTTGACTTTCAGTTGGTTTTTTCTTAAAAAACCTATTACCTCTTAATATATATGCAACCTTATCTATATCAGAATTAAAATTTAATTGAACATTTCCGTATCTTGGAGACATTTTGACATAACCTTTTGGTAAAACAAAATCACCTATGCTTATATTTCCTATGTTGAATTTCTTTTTAGTTGCATTATCTATAGACTCGTCTAAATTTTTTACTTCAGGTTCTACTTGACCATCAACCATTTTTATTTTATTAGCTTCAAGATCGTCACCATTTACATTTGCTTTTTTAGTTGGATTATCATCAACAGCTTTTTTAAATTTATTAAGAACTGAAAAAATTTTATCTAATTTCTTTTTATCGTTTTTTGTAATAAGCTTATTTATTTCATCAGCACTTTTATCAGCAAACTTATTAATGTACTTTTCAAGTTGATTCATAGTGCCTTTAAAAGTCGCACCAAAACTACCTCCTAAACCTATAGCTGTTAAATATTCTTGTACGCTAGGAAATCTTTTTTCGTCTATTAAAGTTCTAATCGTTAATTCTGTACCTGCTAAAGTACCACCAAAAATACCTGATTGCCTTATACCTTTCCAACCTTTAGCTGTAGAACCAAAAGGTATAGCTTGGACTACAGCAGCAGCAAAAGCTTCTCCATAATTTATTTGTCCACCAAAACCTACTTTTGCTTTATCGCCTAATCTTGCTTTTTGTGAAGCAATATTTAACTCCCAACCAACACCAAAATTAATAACAACATTAGCTGTAACTCCCCATGGACCCATACCAAGTAGAGGTGCAGTAGCAACATCAGTAGCCAAACCTCCACCAATTTCTAAACCAAGACCTTGCACCTGTCTAACCCAAGGTCTTAAATTATTTCTATTTGGAATCTCCCACTCAATACCTTTTGCGTCATAATAACTTATAACTTTATTTAATCCTTCTTGAAAGTTTTCACTTTCAACTACATTCAAAGGAATATTATCATTTAAAAAATCCCAAAACTTGATGCCTGTATTTTCTTCAAATACTCTTTGCGCTTCTATTCTATCTTTAGGTCTTTTTATACTTCTAAGAATATATTCTTTATAGCCAATAAATTCTAAAGCTCCATCACTTATATGAGAATTTATTTGTTCTTTTTCTTTTTCATTATCACCTTCAGCTTGCAGATATAAAGATGTTAATTCTTCTGAAGGGTCAAAATTAACTTCTTTATAAAAAGAAAAATTACCACCATCATCTGTTTCGTCATCATCATTTATCATTGAAAACTCATTATCTTTAAATAAAGAGTTATAAGTATCTTTCATACTTATATCTTGGTTCCAATCAAAATAACTATTTTTTTGTGTATTATCTCCACCTGTATTTTCTGGTTCATACGCAACATTCTTGTCGAACTTTATAAACGTATTATCAAAAGGGTCAAGTGATATAGGTTCAGGTGCTTCAATCTTATCTGTTACATTTTCTTGTACAACTTCTTTTTCTTCTTTTTCTTCTACCTCAATCTCTTGAGTATTCTCATTGTTAATTTCAGTAGCCATGTTAAATAATTACTTTTGAACCTGTTGGGTCTATATTCCATAGAATATCAATTACTCGTTTCAATGTCTCTTCATTCTCTTTTATTGGTGCTTTTTCTAATAATTGTTCTTTAGTTGTTACCCCTGCATCTTTTAATCCAACATACTGATAAGGTCTAAGCATTTCTGTAATTATATCTTTTGAATATACTCCATAAGGATATTCTCTAACTCCTAGTCTTGCTCTTGCTACGCGCATTAGAACTGATTGCATTACACCAAATATATCATCTTCACTACTTAGATTTGCTTCAGTAAGAATCATTTGTGCTATTGCATATTTAGCTTCTATATTTTCTTTTGTGTTATTCATAACTAGATCAGTATATATTTCTTTTGCTTTGTCTATAACTTGTTTAGATGACTTGTCCGCGTATGAGTGACTATATCCATTTTCTTCAATCTTAATTATAAAGTTTTTATCATTCTCTAAATTAGTACCTCTTGCAGCACTACCATAAGAAACAGCACCTTCAAACTTATCAAATTTACTAAGAGTTAATTGTAAATTATTTTGTAATACACCACCTTCAGGTCTATCCATATCTTCTCCTCCTTCAGTAGGTACTTCAGAACGACCTTCCCCTGCTAATTGTTGTGTCTTAGTTATTAAACCTTCACCAATTTCTAATTCTTTTATTTTCTCTTTTTCAAGTTTATTAAAATTACCATCATTTGTATTAGATACTGGTATGACTCCACCGTCTGTAGTGTTCATACTTACGTCATCTGTATCTGTAAATAAGTTTTTAAGCCAACCTTTGAATCCACCATTTTTATTTTCATTACCTGTTTTATCTGGAATAATATCAATTCGTCTACCATCATCTACTCTATTAAA
>CEPU01007396.1_pt1 | contig 10164 bp, 5 predicted proteins | sample 530471 | NCBI WGS metagenome assembly CEPU01 (sample SAMEA2620194, study PRJEB7988) | marine metagenome | biome: marine biome (ENVO:00000447); feature: surface water layer (ENVO:00002042); material: "saline water (ENVO:00002010), including plankton (ENVO:xxxxxxxx)" | depth 5 m | reverse complement strand
ATCTATTTGTGTTTGTATTGCACTAGTAACACCTGATACATGATTTAATTCTGCTCCTGTAGCTGTTACAGTAGTACCTGAATAATTTAAACCAGAAGTAGGTATTGTTACTGTGCCTATAAACGTAGGACTATCTGTTGGTGCAGCTCCTATGTTAGCTCTAGCAGTAGATGCTGAACCTGATAGTTCAGAAAGGTTATTTGCTATACGTGTATATCTAGCGTCTGATTGTGTTTGATTATAAACATTAGCTACATTAAATGCACCGAATGCTACAATGTCTACAATATCTCCAGCATTTGCTCCTGATGCAAGTACGATGTTACTAACATTGTTATCTGTAAAATCAGTTCCTGTACGTAGCTTTAGTCCATTTATATATACGTCTACAAACCCAACATCATGGGCTATTGCAAATGTAGTTTGACCTGATGTAGCTACATAGACTTGTCTGCTACTAGTTCCATTAACAGCAGATCCTGTTACAACAAAACTAGAACCATCATATACGAACATCTTTCCTGCTGTAGTATCAAAATAAAGCGCACCTGTCTGAAGTGCATCACCATCGTTGTCTGTTGAGGGTGCTGAAGATTTTGGCCCTAGATATATGTCATCAAAACTATCAAAACTAGCAGCGGCTGCAGTTGCACTGTCTTCTGCTTTAGCAGCGTGATGCAATGCAGAGAACCCTGTAGTTACACCATCAGCTAATGTAAATTGAGAATTTTCTGGATTAATTGCTAATTTTTGAGCGTCTGATGCGCTATTAGCTGCGGCTGCAGCACTAGTAGCAGCTTGTTGGTTAGAACCTGCAACGGTATCTACATATAACTTTGTGGCTGCGTGAAGGTTTTGAGTTGGTGCGCCTGATAAAGTTAATGGGCCAGATGCAACAGTAGGACTAGCACTAGGAAGTTTAGTATCAGCATATGTTTTGTTAGCAGCATCAGAACCTGCCGAAGGTGTAGGTAATCCAGTAACTGTTGTAGTACCACCACTTTGAGACATAGTAATATTACCAGTCATTGTACCACCAGCTAACGGTAGTTTAGCTGCTATACTGGATACCACAGTAGATCCAAAATTAGCCTGATCATTTAAAGCGGCAGCTAATTCATTTAATGTGTCTAAATCTCCTGGGGCTGCATCAACTAAACTAGCAATAGAGGTATCAACATAGTCTTTTGTTGCAGCATCATTAGCACCGCTTGGTGCGCTTAAATTAGTAATAGTGGATGTTGTACCAGCATCCATGTTTAAGTTACCGCTAATAACAACATCATTAAATTGACTTGAACCAACACTTGCAGTAACATTACCTGTTAAGTTACCAGTTACATCACCAGTTACATCCCCCGAAACATTTCCTGTAACTGCACCTGATATTGGGCCAGAAAACTGATTTGCTGTTATAGTATCGCCTGTTACATTTGCTGCAACGCTACCACCTATAACTGTACCATCTATAGTACCGCCATTAATATCTACGCTTGCAAAAGTACCACCAGTTGCTCCTACATTTATCGCATTAACATATGCGTTTCTAAATACCTTAGTTGAACTACCTAAGTCTATGTTATTATCAGTAGTAGGCTCTATTATCTCATGCTTTATGGATAATTGTTGTTCAGCAACACCACCTTGCTCGACATAAAATTCTAGCTCATTGTTACTTGTATCTATTACTATTTTGTTTTTTAAATCAGCATCTGCTATTAAAGCTATAGGTGGTCCTTCAGCAGCAGTACCATCATGCTTATGACCTGTAGAACTATTAAATGCGGCTAGTAATTGGTTGTACTCTGCATTAATAGGTGATGCTGAAATAACCTCACCACTAATTATCTGAGCTGCTGATTGTCTGGTATATCCTGCCATTATCTATATCCTGCATCTTGATAAGTAATCGAGAACCCACTGATACTGTAGGGAGCTTGGGTTCCTGTAGATGTTATTATTAATGATATTGCTCTCCCTGATCCTTGAATATTGGTTTCTAGAACTGGACTAGACGAACCATCAAACGTAAATGAAGCATCATATGTGCTTGCTGTAGTTGTATATCTTGCCAAAGCACCTGCTGTAGTTAGCGAATACGTAGTTGGGTCTGGTGTATTAGGATCATCCCAATTGTATGCGATACCTAAGTTAATTGTAGCTGTTCCTTCTGGTCTAGTGAACAACGATATATGCTGATATATTTTGCGTCTTTCGGTAGAGTCGAAATATAAAAAGGGTGATGCATAAACAGCCGTAACATCCCCACCATTAAAAGTACTCCCAACTTCCTGCCTAAATATCTCGCCATTCAAATCACCGTGTAGTATCATCTCTACGTCATTTACTAAACCACTGGTAGCTACAAATGAACGTATACCTAATAACTCACCAAACTCCCAACCAACTCTTCTATCTGCAAATCGTAGTCCACCTATTATTCCTGGTGTGTCTGCTTGTGCTGTAGTAGTTTTAGGAAAGAAATATCTAAACTGAGATTTGTTTCTGATAACTACTGAAGACATATTTTCTAAGTCGTGCGTATCTGGTAGTGATTGCAATAATTGTTGCACTGGTTTAGAAACAGTCTCAAGCTCAATATCACCAATCCTAGCTGTACCTTGAATAGGACGTATACCATCTGATGCTAGAAATAATACGTCACCACCTAACTCTATTATACTATCTGTGGCTATACAGCCAATGTTATTTGTTACTTCCTGTTGAGCAAACACAAGAGTAGGATCTGCTACAACTTTTTTTATTCTATCTTTTCCAAATATAAACAGACCATCTCTAAACTTAGCCATGCCTGTTATATTAAATCCAACCGAAAAAGTTCCTGCATTACTTGCAGTAAATGTTTTTGCGCTATTTGCATCAGCAAAAATTACTTTATCAGGGTTAGAAGAAAAACCTGCATAAAATTGTCTATTTCTAAAATCTGTTGTTACCGAAGCAGTAGCAGTAGATTGTGTTCCTACTTCAACTAATGTTACATTTCCTGTTCCAGTATATGTTGATGGTAAATTTTTTCCATCTACTATACTAACTTCTTCTACACCAGCAAAGGTATGGGTTGTTGTTCTTAACTTTTTTACTGTAGCATTATTTAATGCAGTCGCTGAACCAGTTGAGTCTACTACAGATAACGCTAACCAACCACTTGTCTGATACTTATATATAGTATAATTTATACTGTAAGCACCTACTACTGAACCACCACCACCTGTTGCTGAAGAAGTTGCTGTAGTTGCAACTCTAAGTTGATACGTGTTTGGATCTGGAACACCAGTAACTTCCATCTCTACATCATTTAACGTCAACCCTCCTACATCTGTAGCACCTGTAAAAGTTACAAAGTTTCCAACTATTAACCCATGTGATGTATGAGCGACCGATATAGTTGCACTACCTGACGTAGTTGTTATAGGGTTTAAACCTAATGTTGGAGTAGAATCAGCAGAGTTTCTTCTAGCTCCATATACAATATCTTTTAATATAAAAACACCTAGTACTGGACCTTTGCCTGGTAGAGAAGGGTGATTAGAATCAAAAGGTACAAATCCATTTACTCTTCTATATCCACCAAACTGAGATATCTCCATGTTAAGCATACGTATTGCAGAACCTGGATTTGTGGCTGCCAAGGATAGAACATCTTCATTTGTAAACAGCCCACCTCTAGATAAGACTGTTACATCCTTTAATGAGTCCACCATTATGCATTACCATGAGGTACATTTATTAGTCTGCTTACTCTGGTATCTCTAACGTCTATAAATCTATTAATAAGTAAGGTACGCATACGATCTATACCTTCTTCAAACTTGTTCTTTGCTATAGCAGACTGTTGAGCATTATCTCTAAACATATAACAATGATATAACGCTCCATCTATTACTACGTGTTTAAACGCATCGGGAACAGTCATAGCATCTGTAGGGTTAACTAATTCACTGGCATATGCAAAGTAATTATAACTTATGCTGTATGTCTTATCAGGTATAGGAGTAAAACCTGCTTTGTTATCTAGCGTCCTATATACATAGATAGGTTGATCAAAATCACCTGTACCTGCTTCAGAATCTCTTTCAAAAAATCTCTTTAAAAATGTATCGTAATTAATTAGTCTTAGTTTTCTAGCTGAAATATTATTACCAGCATCGTGATTGATTCTAAACGAATCCCAATCAGCCACTTTAAAATCGGCAGCTAAAGTATACTCTGCTGTACCCGAAGCCAAAGTTAAAGAGCCGTTTTGAAAATTAAAAGGAAACTCAAATTCTTTTTGAGATATTTCTTGCAATGACGCATTAATAGCATCTTTAGCTTGCGCTCTGAACCCTGTAGCATTAGGGAAGTCAGTAATAGTTAGTTCGACTTCATTTAATCTTCTCAAGGTATCATTAGTTAATGTAAGAAATGTAGTTGCCATTTTAAATCCAAAAGAGAGAAAATGGGGCAGTCCAAATACGAACCACCCCAAAATCTATTAGGCTAAGATATCCCTAGCTGCGGAAACTGCATCTGCACCTTTATCAGATACGTCACACAGAACTAAAACTACTCTTAGTTTACCGCTTGTAACATCAGCAGAACCTGCATTTAGTTTTACATCTAGTGTATCAGCAGTTGATATTTGCTTATTATAACCAGAAGCAAGACCATTATTAGCAGCACCTAAATATCCTGTACCTGCAACAGATTGTCCATCTATAAGAACATCAGGACCACTACCAGTTACGCCAATATCTACTGTTGGTGTTGTTCCATTAAAAGCAGTTAGAACCTCTACAGCACCACCAACGATGATACTGTTTGCAGGTATTTCCATTACTTGAAATATATCTCCATCAGTGCAGGAATAATTTGCAATAGTAGAGATATCAAGCACTGCTTCCATGCTGTAAACAACTCTTTCAGAAGAGTTATGAGTAGGGGTTTGTATTGAAGTTAAATCAAAAGTAGCCATTATTTATCTCCCCCCCTTACGAGTACAAGTTGTATTTGGCGCGAACAAGAGCTTCAGGACGAAGAATCTTGCGACCATACAAGTGCATACCGCGAACTATGTCAGCAAAGCTGTCATTATCACGATAGGTTTCTACCTTCTCTACTTGAGAAGCTGTAGCAACAGCAGAGTCATGTCCTGCAACAATCACACCAAAGTTAGAACCTGAACCACTAGTTGCGATTGTTGATGAACCTGTTCCTATGGAAGGAAGGTTGTTAGACATATAAACTCTAAAACCTCTGATTAAGCCAGAAATTACTCGACCATTCCTTAGAATGTCACCAGCATTTTGTCCACCAGCAAAATCATTGTTTAGAAGCTTACTGTTTTCATCATTCAACTCTTCTGCGAATACTGGATCTACAACAACCCATCGACCATCACGGTCTACGTTTTGTTGGTCTAGAAGTCTAGACATACGATTAAGTATTGCTAATGGTGTAGCAACAGCAGAAGCATTGGATGCAGACATGGCGATTGAGTTTGCAGGAGTACCACCTGATGCGAAATCCCCATGAGTAAGTTCCATGCTAGATAGTAAACCATCTGAACCAGCAGCTACAGGATCAGTTCCAGACTTAACATCGTTAGCTGTATCTGCAACAGCACTCAATGCAGATTGTTTGAAACCAGATAAGTAGCCTAGCACTTCTTGGTCAAATTGGTCTTTTAGACGATATCCTGCACGATCACTTGCCATTGATTCAAAGTTTACGTGAGAATGTGCTTCTTCAATGTCATCGATCTTAAAAGCAAAGTAGTTAGCTTTATCGACAACAAGTGTGAAGTCATCGTCAGTTAGGTCTTGAGGAGTTACTTGCGTACCCCTTGCATATTCTTGAACCGTAATTTCAGGTTCTTTAATGATACGTACTGTATCACCAAAATTAGCGATCTCACCAAAGTAATCACTGTTGGTAATATCCTCTACGATACTAGTTTTACGGAAAGCTGACTGTACCTTCTTACTGTAAATAACAGGTGAGAAGTTACCATTAGGTAGATTTCCGTAACCAGCAGCAGTCTTAAAAGCCATTGGTCATCTCCTTTCGGCTATTATCGAAACGAGCCAACTATTGACAATTCAAGGCTACATCTCTAGGGTGTAGGATAATCCTGGCCTATTGATAGTAGGTAGTTGAAACTTCTTCAGTTAGCATAAACAGGAGGTAGTCTTATTACTAAGAGGCTCCGAAAAACTAGCCATAAAAGCTAAGTTTTTATTAATGTGACAAAGTATATCACATTTTAATTAATTTGTCAAGACTTTTTTTATCTTGCAGCTCCAGTTAAATCATAAACAAATGTACCATTTGCAACTGATTCTGAGATAGCTTCTTCATATCTATCCCATTCTTTAGCAGTAAGACTCTTAACACGCGACTCAGACCATACATTACGGTCTTGAGTTTTAGGTTCTTCTGCTCTTGACGTTCTCTTTACTGACTTGGCTGCATCTTTTGTATTAGTCTTAGGCTTAGTCTGTTTTGTTTCTAGTTTATACAGATCTATAGCTTTAGCTGCAGCTCTAGGGTCATTGTCATTCTCATAGAGTGCTGACTGTATCCACTTTGGCTGTTCTGCAACCCATTGATGGAATGCTTCATCAGCCCTTATCTCTGCAAAGTCTGGATGTAACTTCTCTAGTTCAGCTTCAGCTTTTTCTAGAGTAACCTTAGTTTGTAGTTCATCTACGTATTTAAGTCGCTTCTCTACATCCTCTCTAGCTTCTAGTGCTTTCTTTGTAGCAATAGTTTCTACTATCTTTGCAACGTCTGGATATTTTTCAGACCACTCTTCTAATTCTTCATCAGATTTTGGTAGCTTTACCTGTTTCTTAGTTAAGCTCTCAATCTGTTCTTGTAGCTTTCTTATATCATTTGTATGTTGTTCTTGTAGCTGTTGAGTGTGTCTTCTTAGATCACCATACCTTTTCTTAAAGGTTTTCTCTTCAGCACCTAGATTCTCATCTGATTCTTCTTCTTGACCAGATCTTTGAGCTTCTAGTTCTTCAATTTCTCTTTCTTCATCTTCAATGCTTTTCTTACTATAACGCATAGGTGCGTTTTTTACTTCTTGTTGTACTGCTTCCATTTTATTTACTTTCTTCTTATGGGGCTACTAGTAGCTTCTCACCGCGAGAAGGGTAGTAGGTAGCCAATATTAATGTCACACTACTATATCATCTCTGGGTGACATTAAACTTGCAAGAGGGATATAACCTACTCCCTCAATGTATACATTCTTACTTTGTAAATCTTCTATTACCTTATCTACTTTTATTTCATCATCTGTTATTTTTTCAGGATCTTTAAATTCAAAATCCATATCACCAGGTTGGCTTGCATCTTTTTCTGATTTTTCTCTGGCTTCTGCATCTTCCTTAGTAGGAGTATAACCTGTTATATCTTCAACAAGGTTTGCTAAACCAAACAAACCTCTTTCAGCAACGTCTTGAACACTACCAGTTCCTCTTTCAGGACTTGTATAAAAACCCATTTCTTGATCATTGATACCACCAAAACCTGTCTTATCTAAATTTTCTTGTTCTTCTGTTAGTTCTTCTTCTATAGAAGGAAAACCCCCTGAATAATCTGGATCATTATCATTACCAGGACCGGGACCACCTACTCCTCCTCCTGGGCTTCCAGTTCCTGCTGCTGCATCTGCTCCTGCACCTTCTGGTCCTGACATTCCAGTTCCTGAAGGATCTGCTCCAACTCCAGCAGCGGCTGCTGCATCTGCATCTGAAGGAGTTCCACCCTCAAAAAAAGAAAGTGGCTCTGGACACATCATACCTTTTGGTTTAGCTGATGCAATAATAATAGTGCCTTTGGTTACACCTTCTTCTGGTTCTTCTCCTTCAGCAAACTTCATCTCAGTATCGTCTTGTTCAGGCTCACCATTTTCATCTACATTCTGGATCATGCCTAGATCTTCCATCTGCTGTATCTCAGCTAGAACTCTACGATGCATATCTATGATGCGCTCTACGCCTAGATATCTTACTACATTAGCAGGTAGTACATATTCTCCTTCTGACAAGAGTGCAGGTATATCATCTGCTACTTCTTTAGGTTTAGCTAATGGTGGAGGATCTGCTGGTTCCTCTTCATCATCTTTACCATCAAAATCTGCTTTGACTTCACCACCTTCATTAAAATTCATTATTACATCATCACTCTCATCTCTAGGATCAGCTTCACCTCCCATAGGCATAGGCTCATCATAGAAATAATCTGCACCGATATTCTCTTCTGCTTCAGAATCTCTTCCCATATCAAAATCAAACCCACCTGAGAATAATCTCTGGAAGAAACTAAGATCTGTAGGATCATCTCGTTCATCTACTTTAGGATCAGCTTCACCTCCCATAGGCATTGGTTCATCAGCAAACATATCTCCAGTTTCAGATCTTTCTCTCAGACGATCTATATTACTGTCTAATCTTCTTAAAGTGCTACCATAACCTAACTCATTAGCATCCTCCATAGGAGTACCTTCTACGATAGCATAATTAGGTGTAAAATCATCTCTTTCGTCAGACTCAGGATCATCATCTATAGGACGAGGTGTGGTCATCTGAGATCTTTCTTGAGGTTCTCTATTTCTACTAAGATCAGGAGATGATCCAGCAGGAGGTTTAATAGTTTCAGACATACCTTCTAATAACATTTGTTTTTCTGGTTCAAAGAAATTTTGAGTTGCCTCTAAATTATCTATGTCTGGAACTTGAAGTTCTGGTGCTGTGCCAATCTTATCACCTGTGTATTCTTCACTAAGCGGAGCAGCTACATCACTAGTATCTCCAATTACATCAGGATTTTGTTCATTAAAATTTGTAAGTTTTTCACTTAAATTTTTAATAGAATTCATATTAAATTTATCAGATGCTTGAGCTTTTCTAATAAGACTAAAGTTTGAACTTTGTTTTTCATCTTCTTTAGGATTTAAAAAATTTTTTATCATGTCACCAAGCTGGTAAAACATTTTTATTACAGAACGGTCTGGTAATTTATCTACGTCTTTTATAAAATCTTTACTTCTAGCTAACTTTTCTATCTGTGATGTAGTTGAACCACCACTTGGACCTAGTGCTTTCAGTAGCCCTTTAGTTGATTGAAAATCTTTAATAACTTTTTGTACTTGTTTTTCTTTAAATGCAGAACGCATTCTATCTATAACAGAATTTATTTTAGAATTTTTTTCGGGCATTGGAACAGCTTCTCTGCCATCATCTCTTTTTATTTTCCTAGTAGGAATATCAATAGCTTCTCTGCCATCATCTCTTGTTATTTTCATAGTAGGCATATCAACAGCTTCTAATGATCTTTTGTTTTCTTCATCAGCAAGCATTATTTCTGTATCATCAGGTCTTTCTTTTGGAAAAGCAGGATCATAAAACTGTTTTAAGGCTGACTTAATACTTTTAGATTCAGCTTCTTCTATTTCCATTTTAGGAGTAGTTCTGTCTAATCTAGTAAATATACTATCAGCCCATTCTCTAATATTACCACCACCTGCATACTTATTTATACTAATTCTTCTAATATCTCTCTGTTTTTTTGTTTCGCTTGGATTAACTGCTTTATATGCAGAGTCAAAGCTATCAAAATTTTCTATACCTTTACCATTTACAGGGGATTTTTTTATCCAAGATGCATAAATTTGTGCGGCTATTTTTGGATCAGATGCAAGATCAGGAGATTCTACTAAATCAATTCCTAATCTATCACCCATTGTTTTATAATTTGCTTTACCAGTTAGCTGAACAAACCCTCTTCCTCTATACTTATACCCATCATCAGGTGCAGTATTGCCTGGTAAATTACGGTAAGCTACGTTAGCAAAAGCTCTAGGATTATTTAAAAGTTTTCTTTGTTGTGTAAATGATAATTTATTTATTGCATCAATACCTGCTTTTTTTAGATTACGAATAGTTCTGTAGTTTAAGTTTTCTTCTAACCTTTCAAAAAATCCAGTTTCATGGGCAGCAGTTCCTAAAATATTTTTTAATCTTTCAGGAGAAATATCTCTTGTAACAACACCTTCTTCCATCAAAGATCTTAGTAGAAAAGATCCTAAACCTGCAAATGTTCTTGGGTCTGTATTAGCCATGTCAAGTTCCTTTAGCTGTCGCTTGTATC
>CEPU01070411.1_pt1 | contig 10228 bp, 8 predicted proteins | sample 530471 | NCBI WGS metagenome assembly CEPU01 (sample SAMEA2620194, study PRJEB7988) | marine metagenome | biome: marine biome (ENVO:00000447); feature: surface water layer (ENVO:00002042); material: "saline water (ENVO:00002010), including plankton (ENVO:xxxxxxxx)" | depth 5 m | reverse complement strand
CCTGTAGATCTGAATGTTTATTCCAAGGGTAGGAATCAACAAGAAATGGGCATACTGGGTCACGGTGGAACATCTTCGCCAGAGGCCCTACTCGTGAAATTGCATTGGGCTCTATCGAACGGAAAAGAAATGTCTGTTCTACAAGATAACTTGTGTGGAGAGAACCAAACAACACTGAGAAACTAACCGGTTTAATGAAGAACCTCAAAGTTCTCGATATAGGCATGTCAAAAGAATCGAGCGATGCGCTCGAGGATTTGCGTTACCGCCAAGAGCAGGCTAGAATAGGCGGTGGCATCAAGAAATTGGAGGCAATTCGAAGTTCTGGTCGGAGTACTGCTCGAGACCGAATTAGCAATCTTCTGGATGAAGACTCATTTGTAGAGGTTGACACTTTTCTAACCCATAGAACCACAGACCACAATATGTTCATGCATGAGACACTTGGAGACGGAGTGGTTTGTGGCCATGGAACAGTTAACGGTAGAAGGATATACTGTTTTGCTCAAGATTTTTCTGTGCACGGGGGCTCAATGGGCGAAATGCATGCAAAGAAAATTGCAAAAGTAGTAGAAATGGCTGAAAAGTCAAAGGTACCTATCGTAGGTATTTGGGATGGTGGAGGTCAACGAGCACAGGATGGAATTGCTGCCTTGGCTGGTACAGGCGAACTACTCGACAGATTAGTACAATGCTCGGGAAGAATTCCAATGATATCTCTGGTATTGGGCCCAGTTGTCAGTGTTTCAGCACTTGCTGCTAGCCTCGCAGATTTCACAATTCTAGGCCAAGAACACGGTCAGTTGTTTATGTCCTCACCCTTGGAAACGCCGGAATGCATCAGCGGTGAAGTAGATGCATCAGGTTTGGGAGGTGCTACCCTTCATGCAAGCCGGTCAGGCATTGCATGCCTGATAGCAGATGATGAAGTAGAGGCATGTGAGTTGGCTGCGGACATTCTTGGATTCCTTCCAGACAACAACCAATCCAGTCCGCCTATTGAGCCAACATCCGATGACGTAACAAGGCTCAACCCAGATTTGACAACCATAGTTCCTGATAATCCCAACAGACCTTATGATATGGTGAAAGTGATTGAAGAGATAGTTGACGATGGAATCTTCATGGAATTATTCAACTCCTATGCAGAGAATATTGTTATCGGATTCTCAAGACTTGATGGCAAAACAATCGGAGTTGTTGCCAACCAGCCTAAGGTTCTGGCAGGTTGCCTAGATATTGACGCATCAATAAAAGCTGCAAGATTCATTAGAACATGTGATGCATTCAACATTCCTCTTGTAACATTTGAGGACGTCCCAGGCTTCCTTCCAGGAGTGGTACAAGAATGGGGAGGAATAATCAGACACGGTGCAAAACTGTTGTTCGCGTACGCAGAAGCTACCGTACCAAAATTGACACTCGTCACTAGGAAAGCGTATGGAGGAGCATACCTAGCAATGAGTTGCAAGCATCTACAATCCGACTATAACATTGCATGGCCAACCGCTGAACTTGCAGTTATGGGAGCTGAAGGTGCTGTGAACATTATACACAGGAGAGAGATTGCTGCAGCTGAAGAGGAGAATAAAGAAGAAACAAGGCAGAAACTTGTTGAAGAATACAAAACCAAATTTGGTGATCCATATGTTGCTGCTAAAAACGGCTGGCTAGATGACGTTATCGAGCCAGAAGAAAGCAGATTAAGATTAATCCGTGCACTCAAAATTCTGTCCTCAAAACGAGAATGGTCGCCTCCAAAGAAACACGGAAATATTCCGCTGTGATTCATCTTCTTGATTGGATTAAATACGCAATCAATAGTATTGCAACTAGCCCTAATCCAATTGGCAAGATCCAATCAGAGATGCCATTGGATTCTGTAACTTCCTGTGTTTTGATTTCTTGTTGGACTACAATATCTTGAGTTACATTGTTTGACCAAACCTGTGCAACATTGTCCCAAACTTTCACTTCCACAGTGTATGTCCCTGCATTGGAAACCTGCCCGTAAGTAGCACATGTCATCAGAGTAACTCCAACACATTCTGTGCCTGCCTCGATAGCCTCACCTGCTAATGTGACGGAATATACCAAACCTGAGGCCCCATCATTATCTGAAATTGTCCAGAGAATCGACACTGTTCCTCTATCATCACTAAGCGAGGAGATTTGTACGAATGGCAAATCTGGCACAGATTTTACAGTAACCTCAATCTGTATAGTTGAATAGTTGTCCCCATCACTTACATTTGCTATCAATGATGTTTCACCATGTAAGTTAGGCAAACCGATGAGCACTAATTCGCTTCCAGTAATTGAATAATCAACTATATCCTGCTGGCCTTCAATATTGTATACTAACACATCATCATCAACGTTAATTGTATAATTATCAAGATTCAAGACCAGTACTCCATCCTCTTCGAATTCTACTTCTAATGAAGATTTGGAGAATTCTACAATGTCATTTACAGGAGCAATATTGATTGGGACCGTGACAATGATACTTTCGGATTCACCGTCAGAAACATCAAATTCAATTATTTCAGCGCCGTTCCAGTGTGTTTGTGGGTCGATTAACACTGCCCTTGGATTGCTAGAGTTGATTCTAAGTCCGTCATACTCTCTTGACACCTCAACAACTAATTCTTCTCCTTCCGGATCAATAATGTAATTTGTGAAATCGACGATAATGTTCAACCCATCCTCTTCTGACTGCTGCTGAGGTACTAGGTCGGTTTGAATTACCAGATCGTTAACAGGAATTAAAGTGACATTAATTGTTAAATTCGCAATATCCTGACCTGCTGCGATTGTTAGATTCATTTCTACTGTTCCATCCCATTCCTGTTCTTGTGTGTGATTAATCAATATCTCATACACAGAATTTGTAATCTCTAACTGTGTAACATTTGAATCGACCCATTTTGCACTCATGAACACTAATTCTTCCCCATCAGGATCTGAGACAAATTGCTCAGGATAGATAACTACTGAGCCATGCTGATTGAAACTTATTTCTGGTGTCGGCTGAATTTTCTCGAGAGGCATACCAATTCTTTCAACCATTAACCCCAACCAATCAGAAAATGAATAATCAGCTATGTGTATCTCAACCATCGAGAAACCCGGAGACAAGAAAGAGCCGTTTATCGTGCAGGATGCAATGTTTCCTATCAACTGCCCCATAACCAACCTTCCATCTGGCAATAAGCAACTTACATTCCCAAATGCTTGAGTACCATCTCTCATAGTTACCTCGGCAGATAAAGTGAATGATTGATTTAGCATAACCGATGGTTTGTCAGACGATATGTTATCCATCTTATACAACCGAGAACGTTCTAAATTTTCATCGATGTAAGCTTCAGAATCAGAAGATACAGACTTGTCCTCTCTATTGAAAGCGGCAGCGTAAGCATCGTCAACCCCCTTGAGTGAGAGGTTAAGATACGATAGAATATGCTCTAGAGCATGTTGCTGTTGACCGTCTCTTCCCATTGTAGAATCGCCATCAGCAAACCTTTCAAAAAATGTATCTGACTCTTGATATCCAATGTGATTAGCACCTCGCGGGTACATTATTTGCCATGCTCCTGGCCAATCACTGAGGTAATTCTTGACATTTTCACTTGCCGGTGCAATATTATCGGTTGTTCCAGTTAAGAAAAGAGCGATTGAAGGTCTGCTTAGAATTACATCGGAGGTATGCTGGGTAGAAGCCCCGTCGAGACCCAAACCGAATAACCCGTTGATTTGATGTTCACCACTTTTCACTATCTCCGCTGCAGTATGCGCACCAACGCCATGTCCAGATAACGAGATATGATTCAACGCAAACATGCCTTGAGCATCCGGAACAACTTCGCTAGAACCATTATTCCAACCCGTAAGCATGTACTCAATACTCTCCCAGTCTACTTCATCAGAGATTACAAGACTGATGTAAGCCCACTGGGCTAGACCATCTTGGAGCCACACATACTGATCTACATCTTCTCCTTCATCAGTGAAAAATATTACAACTGCGAATGGACCATTTTGAGCCATGTTTGCGCCTTCACCATCAAATACAGATGGATAAGAAATTCGGAACTCACCAATCTTTTCATCTTCAGAGATATCCCAACCAATAAACCCCGAATTCTGGAATTGCTGAGGGAATTCATCTGCTACAACAACTGGAAGCAAAAAAATCAGAGCCAACAAAAAGCAGGTTCTCATTTTAGCTGCACCTCAACTGCTACCAATCGTGTCATTAACAAGGATAGGGATGGTAAGTGATGTGAATATTCCGGAGCCCAAAGTCTTGACCAAGAGTGTAGATGCTGGGCACAGAGTAACCACCTGCCGTCGATTTTTTTAGACAATAATTCGATTCTTTCATCAAAGCCTCCTGACATTGAACCATATCGAACATGAATGTCTCCGCTATCATTCTCAAAATCAACGAGGAAATTTTCTTTCTTTTTGCTGAGATTCCATGGCCCATCCTCCTCGAGTAACCTGTTACCTCCGACTTGTTTTACAGTGCCACCATTTTGACTCCATGCGGCAGCTACAGAGCGTGCTGCACCGCCACCTCCTGTGATTCCAATCACTGATTTTTCATCAAAACCAAACGCCTTTGCAACCATAATCATGCCTGGGCCATCGGTTGATGCCGCTGACCAAGTCCTTCCATCCCATCTCATCGTGTTAACCGATCTAATTTCCATGGCGTTATCTACACATTTTACAGCAGCTGTTGAGAGTTGGTGTTTAAGGGGAGAGGTTAGAGAAAGCCAAACCTCATCATCATGGTACCTGTGTGATTCAAACTCTGTGACTGGAAGTGGAGAGTTTGGTAACCTCGGGTCTGCTTCCTCGTGCTCCATAGCAACATTAACTGCTCTCTCAAGTAGAGCGTTTGCTCTAAATTTACCAAGAGGTGAACCTACAAGTTCCCAATCAGGGGGGGAGGGAAGCCCCCCTGCGTATCCCCATGCAAGTGCATTCTCAACCCCATCAGTTGGTATAACCACCACTCCCTTGAGGCCGGGAAGGTTTACTCCTGATGTCCTTGCAAGATGTGCGTGAACTATTGCCGTTAGCACAGGAGACAGCGAGTGGGAAACAGGATTTCCTGCAACTCCATGACGCACCTTCCCCATGGTATACAACTAATCTAGGAAGTACTTGAATAAGTCTATCAGACGATATTTTTGAAGAAAACCGGGTAAAATTGCTTTAAGGAGCATGTGCTGCAATAACCATGGCAGCAGCTGAGAGAGGCTCATTCATGTGGTTCATGATGGCGGTTACTCAAATTTGGCTTTCACTCAAACTAATGGAACAAGTTGATACAGCGATCACGACTTTATTCGGAACCGGAGCAGCTGCTTGTTTCATACTGGCACTCGTAGTTTTCCGGCAAGAACAAAGAGATATGCTAGTTAATCCATTGAAACACATGGAAAAAGAGGTTCATCCCGATCAAATTTCTAAGCAAGGTAAAGGAATATGGTTCGGTGTTGGAATATGGATAATGACAATGGTGATAGGGACCTTCGTTTGAGATGGTCTCATGTTTGATGATGGCTCGGAAGAACTCTATGGTGGGTTTTGGCCATTCATTCGAAGATTTGCTATAACCTTCCTTCCAATTTGGGTTTTCTTGATATGCTATGCAGCAAACATCAACATAATTTTGTGTGGAATAATTGCAGGATTGTCAGTTTCAGTGGTACCAATCTTTGAAAAGTATAAGCTCAAAGAAAATTCTGATAATTACAACAACGGGAATAATGTCATTAAGTAATACACACAGGGGAGGACGGGGTCACAATGGCGGTTTTTGATTGGCTGGCTGATGCACTGGGCTTTTCAGCCCCATCAGTAATTGAATTAATCTTCATTTGTTGTGCTGTATTTGGCGGTTTGTTCTTCTTTGCAATGATGGCATTGATGCTTGTAGGAGATATCTTCGGAGGCATAGTAGATACTGCATTTGACACAGACATATCGATGGACAGCACAACTGCATTCGAACTGTTTAGTTTGCAAGGCATAGCTGCTGCCCTCATGATGTTCGGGTTAACAGGTCTGTTTGTTATATCAGCAACAGAACAAGAAATTCTGGCAGTTATATCAGGAGGATTTGCATCTGCAGGATCTCTGTACACAGTAAGATACATGATGCAAGGAATCTCAAATTTACAAGCCGATGGTACAATGAAGCATGAAGATGCTGTTGGATCCAAAGGTCACGTTTATTCTAGAATCAGGCCAAACGAAGAAGGTGAAGTCCAAGTTGCTGTTGGCGGAACACTGAGGACATTGATCGCTAGAAGTAAAGACAAAACTAAACTTATTCCAAGCGGCGAACTAATCGTCGTAGTCGATGTTATCGGTTCAACCTTAATCGTTGAACCGTTAAGTGAAGGTGATGAGTTAACATCCGGAAGAAAAGAAGAGAGTGAATAAAATGGATACTGGAACAACACTATTCCTGATGATTGCAGGATTTGGAAGCATATTTGCATTTGGAGTAATTTTGCTTGTAACAAGATACAAACGATGTGCATCTGACGAGATTTTGGTCGTATACGGTAAAGTCGGAGGCGGAAAAGCATCCAGATGTATACACGGAGGTGCTACATTAGTTTGGCCTCTGATTCAAGATTGGAAGAAACTAAGTCTAATTCCAATGACGATAAACATTCCATTGACTAATGCTTTGTCGATACAAAACATCAGAATCAATGTTCCATCGACTTTCACAGTCGGTGTAAGCACTGATCCTCTAATCATGAACAACGCCGCAGAGCGTCTACTACACCTGAAGCCACCACAAATTGAATCTATGGCTTCTGAGATTATCTTTGGACAACTGCGTCTGACTGTAGCATCCCTAACTATCGAGCAGATTAACAAAGAAAGAGATCTGTTCCTTGAGCAAATCCGTGACAATGTTGGTCATGAATTGAACAAGATTGGATTGAATCTAATCAACGTTAACATAACAGATATCACTGATGATTCCGATTATATCGAAAGCATCGGTAAGAAGGCTGCTGCTGAAGCGGTTAACGCTGCAAAGAGAGATGTCGCTGCTGCTGACAGAGATGGTGCTATCGGACAAGCCGAAGCGTATGCACGCAGGGATATTCAAGTAGCTGAAAATGAAGCATCCGCAGAGAAGGGTAAGAAAGCGGCTGATGCAGACAGAAGAAAGGAAGTTGCCATACTTGAAGCAGATGCAATCGGTGGAGAAAACACATCTAGAGCTAATATTGCAGAGTATAACGCAAACCTGGCTGAGAAAGAAGCGGAAGCAATGCAGCGTGCAGAAGTTGCTAGAAGGACTGCTGAAATGGAAGTTCAGAAAGCTCAATACAGTCTAGAACAAGAACGTCTGAAAGCAGAAGAGATTGTTCGAGAAGAAATCGCAAAGACTCAGATAGAGATTGCTGCTGAAGCAGAAGCAGAGCGCCAACGCCGTGTCGCAAAGGGTGAGGCAGATGCTATACTCGCCAAATACAAGGCGGAAGCAGAGGGTATACAGGCCGTTCTGGAAGGAAAGGCTGTTGGTTACTCCAACTTAGTAGCAAGCGCAGGCGGCGATGCAAAGGCTGCTGCAACATTCTTGATGGTTGAGAAGATTGAAGAAATCGTATCGAGACAAGTCGAGGCGATTTCTAACCTGAAGATTGACAAGATCACCGTCTGGGATTCAGCAGGTTCTGGGAACGGAGAGGGCTCAACAGCAAACTTTGTTTCTAGTCTAATACACTCTTTACCACCAGTACACGATGTGGCAAAGATGGCAGGAGTAGACCTTCCAGACTACTTGGGTAGCATGAAAGAGGAATGAAACCGGTGTTTTCGGTCCCTAAAGGGACCGTGGTTTCTATAACCCTCTAATGCTCCATTAGAGCATGCAGAGTGACCTAGAGATTGCAAGAGCAGCTAAAATGGAAGACATTTCGGCAATTGCTTGGAAACTTGGAATAGGAGACGACGAACTAATGCCGATGGGAACAGGTAAAGCAAAAATTACCTGGGAAGCCCTCAAGTCTAGACTTACAAAACCACAAGGTTCTCTCATTCTAGTTACAAGCGTAAATCCTACTCCATTTGGAGAAGGAAAAACCGTAACCACAATTGGTCTTACTCAAGCATTGAACCGCATCGGGAAGAGGGCTACATGTGTGATTAGAGAACCATCTATGGGTCCCGTTTTCGGAATAAAAGGAGGTGCTGCTGGAGGAGGTATGTCACAAGTCCTTCCTATGGAAGATATCAACTTGCATTTCACGGGGGATTTACATGCAGTAACCAGTGCTCACAATTTACTATCTTCAATGATTGACAATCACCTAAAGCATGGCAATCAACAGAATATCGACTCTACCAGAATAATCTGGCCAAGAGTCGTAGATTTGAACGATAGGGGAATGAGAAACGTCACAGTCGGTCTAGGTGGTCCGGCGAACGGAGTTGTAAGAGAGGATAGATTTGACATTACAGCAGCGAGTGAAGTCATGGCAATCCTTGTACTCGCATCAGATTATGCTGATTTGAGGAGAAGATTGGGAGAAATTGTCATTGGCCAAAGAACAGATGGAACCCCCATAAAAGCGGAAGACATCGAAGCCGCAGGAGCAATGTCCCTCCTTCTCAGAGATGCATTTTTACCAAATATTGTTCAGACTATCGAGGGAGATCCTTCGTTTATACACGGTGGACCATTTGCAAATATTGCGCATGGAAACTCGTCGATTATCGCCGATAAACTAGCATTAGGTGCCGCTGACTTTGTTGTTACAGAGGCAGGATTTGGCTCCGACATGGGTGCTGAGAAATTTATGCACATCAAAGCAGCAAATTCTGGAAAATCACCGGATTGTGTAGTGATGAACGTTACTGTCCGCTCAATGAAATTACATGGAGGAGCATTTGGCGATAGAGCATCAAGAAGACCATCGAAGGAAGAAATCGAAAAGGAAGATGTTGCCGCTGTAAAAGCCGGTGCAGAATCAAACTTGGATAGGCATATTAGAAACATGGCAGAGTTCGGCATGCCTGTTGTAGTTTCTGTAAACAGATTTGCGAGTGATACCGACGCTGAATTGAACTGTATTATCGAATGTGCAAGAGCTTCTGGTGCATCTGAAGTCTGCCTTACAGAAGTCCATGCAAAAGGTGGCCATGGAGGAGCTGCACTGGCAAAGGCAGTGGTGTCAGCATGCCAAGATCACATCGCTGCAGGTCGTCCATTCACGCCATTATTCAACAATGATACCCCCATTGAGGAGAAGGCCCTCAGAGTCGCAACTAGGATTTATGGTGCTGATGGAATAAATATACATGCCAAGGCAGATAGACAGTTGCAACAAATCAAATCTTGGGGTTATGGAAACCTACCGGTCTGTATGGCTAAAACTCAATACTCCTTTTCACACGATGCAAATCTCCTAGGAGCGCCATCAGGTTTCGAGGTACCAATAAGAGAGTTCAGACTTAACTCGGGTGCTGGTTTCGTTGTTGCTGTTCTCGGTGAAATTATGACAATGCCTGGCCTTCCGAAGCGTCCCGCTGCTGCAGATATGGATATGGATGAAGATGGGAACCTTCTCGGCGTGTTTGGGTGAAGCACGATGCAAGTACTCAAACGCGAATTTGGAGAATACCGAATTCGTATCGATTGTGAAGATGACCTGTGGACATTGGCTCGTCTATGCACAAAAGGTCGCAGCCTAGCAATGTTAGGAGAGAGACGTGACCAAACTACTGCTGGGCAAGAGGGAGGCAGAGCAAAAGCAGCTGAAAGAAAAAAAATGTGGATTCGTCTCTCGATTGAGTCATGTGAATTTCATACCTTTTCTGATAACCTTAGAGTGCTTGGGATCATTGAAGAGGCAAAATTCGATATCGGTAGCCATCATACTCATATCATTGAAGTTAATGATGAAATCGAATTAATTTCAGAAAAAGGGTTTCCGCATGTCGATGACGACCTAATCAAACAAGCATGCCAAGAAAGCGGACGTGCAAAAGTTGTCATTTTGGTTGTCGAATCGGATGAAGCGATAATGTACGAAGTTACAGGAAGGGGAATTCGTGAGGTTTCAACATGGACTATGCGTGGCGGAGGAAAATATACCGGTGCAAAATTGAGCGAGGGTGTTTCAAAATCATTTTTCGAAAAAATATCTAATGAGGCAAATGAAACAATATTGGA
>CEPU01015884.1_pt1 | contig 10232 bp, 8 predicted proteins | sample 530471 | NCBI WGS metagenome assembly CEPU01 (sample SAMEA2620194, study PRJEB7988) | marine metagenome | biome: marine biome (ENVO:00000447); feature: surface water layer (ENVO:00002042); material: "saline water (ENVO:00002010), including plankton (ENVO:xxxxxxxx)" | depth 5 m | reverse complement strand
ATAATGACCCTGTTTTCAATTTGATTTATCCATAAGTTGTAATTTGAAGTAGTAATATCACCAAGAAGTGTATTAAATGCAAATATAAGGTCCGCTTGATTAAGAGCTTCATTGAGTTTTGGCGTATTGATAAAACTACAAACACCAGTGAATGAGCTGGAATAATTATCAAAAATATCTTGGCGCCTAAATGAAGAAATGACTGGCAAATTATTATTTTCAATAAAAGAATTTAATTGTTTTATTCCCTCTTTATTCCAACGAGTACCCCCCACAATGAAAATTGGTTTTTTTGATTTTAATAATTTTTCTTTAACATTTAAAACAACTTCTTCAGATACAGAGGGTTCAATAATATTTACCTTTGGTGATGAATTTGCATCACTTAATAAAGAGAGAATATCTTCTGGAAGTGATATTACTACTGGACCTGGTCTTCCATTATTTGCAATATTAAATGCCCTTGACAAAATTTCTGGTATTCTATCAACATCCTGAATTTCATAAACCCATTTGGCCATACCAGAATACATTTCTTTATAATCTAATTCCTGAAATGCCTCTCTTCCTCTTAAATTTGATGAAACTTGCCCTATAAATAGAATCAAAGGAATGGAACCTTGAAATGCAGTATGAATTCCGATTGAAGCGTTTGTGGCTCCAGGAGCCCTTGTAACAAAACAAATACCTGTTTTACCAGTTAACTGGGCATAGGCTGCGGCCATAAAAGATGCCCCACCCTCTTGCCTAGCTCCAATCCATTGGATTTGACTTGAGTAGTCAATTAAGGCATTTATAACAGAGAGGTAACTCTCTCCTGGAACTCCAAATACTTTTTTCGTGCCTTGATTGGCGAGACATTCAACTAAAATATTGGCACCAGATTTTTTCATTTAAAAATTATTTCAGTCAATAATTTGCATAGAAGCTAATTTTTTTCTTATAAGTTGCAAGTGGTCTTGTATGGTGTTCAAATTTAGAGATTTACTTTCTAATTTCTTAAGGATCGTATCTAGGTCACTAGCTAAATCTTGACTCTGTTTGTTACTATCAATGAGTCTTAATTGAGTTTTCCTTAAAATCGCTGAAAGGGCTTTATCACCCTTAACCATTCTCTTTAGAGAAAAATGAGGTATTTTGGTAGCTAAAACTTTATGCTCACCTGCCAATGCTTTTACAGATCTATTAGTTTGCAAAATGCATGAGGTTTCTCCAAAAACCTCACCTTCGCCTACCCTACCTAAAAGTAATCCATTTTGAGTATATAAATAAACAAAACCTTGGATTACTAAAAAAGCCTCATTTGATGAGTCACCTACATCATATATAAGTTCTTGAGGCTCCCAGATGATTTGATTATTTTTTTCTTTCATATTTTTTAATAATTAGGATTAGTCCTAGTTATTATATTATAAATTAATTATAAAAATATAAAATAATTATAAAATACTAGTTATACAGATTATTCTAAGGAATTGAGATGCAATTATATGCGAATTGGAATTTTCCAACTCATGTAAAAATCGGTTCGGGAGCTTTGGCCGAAATTGGAGATTGTTGTAAAAATTTAAAAATTAATCAGCCCTTAATCGTAACAGATAAAACTCTCATTAGTAGTGAAATAGTTCAAAAATTAAAAAATGAACTCATAAAAAATAATCTATCATTTTCAATCTATAGTAATGTAGACAGCAATCCCAATGACATAAATCTTGCTGATGGTATAGATTTTTTAAAAAATGGCAATTTTGACGGCGTAATAGCCTTTGGCGGAGGATCAGCAATTGACTTAGGAAAATTAATTGCTTTTATGGCGCAACAAAAACTACCAGTGTGGGATTTTGAAGACGTTGGTGATAACTGGAAAAAAGCAAATACAAATGGAATTTTGCCTATAATCGCCATTCCAACCACTGCAGGTACAGGATCAGAAGTTGGCAGAGCCAGTGTTTTGACTGATAAAAAAAATAAAGTCAAAAAAGTTATTTTTCATCCTGAAATACTACCAAAAAGTGTTATCTGTGACCCAGAATTGACTTTCAATTTGCCGAAGTTTCTCACTGCTGGAACTGGAATGGACGCTTTTGCTCATTGCCTTGAGGCATTCTGTTCACCAGGATATCATCCAATGTCTGATGGCATAGCCTTAATGGGAATGAAACTTGTCAAAGAAAACCTAATAAATGCATATAATGATGGGGAAAATTTAATAGCGAGAACTAATATGTTAAGTGCTGCTCTAATGGGGGCAACCGCTTTTCAAAAAGGTTTGGGCGCCATTCATTCTCTCTCACACCCAATAGGTGCAATTTATAATACTCACCACGGCACAACAAATGCTGTTGTCATGGAAAATGTGGTTAAGTTTAATAAAGAAATGATAGTTCAAAAAGTTGACCAAATTTGTAATTTTTTAAGTATTTCAGGTGGCTTTAATGGCTTTACAAATTTCATACATGAATTTTGCAAAAATTTAGGGATACCAAAAAGACTTTCTGATTTAGGAGTTAAAGAAGATCAACTTAAGCTAATTTCTGAAATGGCTGTAGTAGACCCTACTGCATCAGGAAACCCTCTAAAATTAACCAAAGAAAATACTTTAGAGTTATTAAAAAACTGCTTATAGACTATTTTAAATTAAATGCCATTTCATCAAAATTTTTAAAAGCAATATCAATCTTATCAAACATTTCATTAATTTGCTCTTCTTTAATAATAAGTGGAGGACAAAACCCAATAATATCCCCAGGCAAAGCCCTTAAAATAACACCATTCTCTTGAATAATTTTTGCACATTTTGCAGCTATTTTATTTTTAATATCAAATTTCTTATTGCCTTCATAACCAAATTCTACTGCTCCAATGAGGCCAACTGAACGAGAGTGACTTAAAAACCAAGAATTATTTTTTATGTTTTGAATTCTTTCATTAAATAATTTTGAAAGTTGTTTTACGTTAGCAATAATATTCCTGTCTATCATAATTTGTTGTGCCTTCATCGCGACTGCAGCACAAACAGGATGTGCTGAATAGGTATAACCATGACCAAAAATTCCTAATTCATTAGCTTGATCTTTAATTGGTCCATATACTTTTTCAGAAATAATGACTGCAGAAATTGGCAAATAAGCAGATGATAATGCTTTGGCAGCAGTTACAATGTCAGGTCTTATGCTAAAAGTTTCTGAACCCCACATATTTCCAGTTCTACCAAAACCACAAATTACTTCATCTGCAACAAGTAAAATATCATACTTTTCAAGAACTTTTTGGACTTTTGGAAAGTATGATTTAGGTGGAATAATTACTCCACCTGCTCCCATAACAGGCTCAGCGAAAAAAGCTGCAACAGTTTCAGGACCCTCTTTAAGAATTAAATTTTCTAATTCACTAGCAAGTCTATCTGAAAACTGTTCTTCACTTTCATTTTTATTAGCCTCATTAAAATAGTCTGGTGTCATAGTATGCCTGACAAATTCTAATGGAAGAGAAAATCCATTCTGTGCATATGGTAATCCTGTCAAGCTAGCAGCTGCCAAAGTAACGCCATGGTAACCCTTTTTTCTACTAATAATTTTTCTTTTTTCTGGGAGACCTCTTGCCAAATTATAATACCATACCATTTTTATCGCAGAATCATTTGCTTCAGAGCCAGAGTTTGCAAAGTAAACTTTACTCATTGGAACAGGAGAAATTTTAATTAAGTGCTCTGCCAAATTTATAGCTGGATTGGCTGTCTTGCCTGCGAAACTATGATAGTATGGAAGTTTTTTTAATTGTTCTGAAATAGTATCTACTAATTCCTTTTCTGAAAATCCTAAAGAAGTACACCATAAGCCACTCATACCTTCTATAAATTTTTTTCCAGTTTCATCATATACATAAATTCCATCACCTTTGGACAGGATATGAGGGCCTTCATCCTCTAAAGTTTGAGGATGGGTATAAGAATGCAAGTGAAATTCAATATCCTTGCTGTAATCTGAATTACCTAAAAATTTTTCGTTATCGTACATGTTGTCCACCATTTATATGAATTTCCGATCCATTTAAATAGTGTGACATATCACTGCATAAAAAGTAAATAGTTTGTGCAACTTCTTCTGGTGTTCCAAACCTACCAAGAGGAATTTTAGGAACAATAAGCTCTTCGCTTTCAGGTGTTATTATATCTGTTTTGATTTCGCCAGGTGCAATTGCATTCACTCTAATGCCTGATGGTCCAAAATCAGCTGCCATCTCCCTCGTAAGAGCACTTAGAGCGGCTTTTGATGTTGCATAAGCTGAACCTGCAAATTCATGAACTCTACTTCCAGCTATTGAAGTAACGTTTACAATACTTCCTGCCTCTTTTTGTAAACTAGATTTTAAATTTTTTGCTAATAAAATTGGTGCAAAAAAGTTGACTTGAAAAACTTGCTGCCAGCATTCTAGTGGAGTGTTTATAGTATCTAGTCTTTTATTCTTATTTCCTTTAGGAGAAATTCCAGCATTATTGACGAGTGCATGCAAGGGGTCTCCATTTAATTTTTCAACAATTTTTTTTGAACCTTCGACAATATTTTCGACAGACTCTAAATCGATTTGTACGTGATCATGCAGACCTTCAGACCAAGGACATTTTTCTGGAACCTTTTCTCTTGAACAAGTAATAACTCTCCAGCCAGCACTTGAAAACCTTTTAACAGTAGCATGGCCAATTCCTCTACTTGCTCCTGTTAAAACAAGATTTTTTATTTTATCTTGAGACATACTAATACCATAAATAAAATTATAAAATTAATAAAGTACTAATTTAGTACTATATAAAATAAATTAATATTTTTCATGTTTTTTCTAATCTAACTAGGTGACACACCTCTTAATCTTTCGGATCTTCTTCTAAGAAGCTCAACAGTAGTTAAAATTGCAATAGACAAAATCACAAGTATAGTTGCAACAGCTAAAATTGTTGGGCTTATCTGTTCACGAATGCCAGAAAACATTTGCCTTGGAATTGTTCTTTGCCTTACATCTGCCAGCTGAAGAACAACCACAACCTCATCAAATGATGTTATAAAAGCAAAAAGGCCACCAGAAATTACACCCGGCAATATCAAGGGCATTTGGACTTTAAAAAAAGTTCTAATGGGACCCGCACCTAAATTAGCTGCTGCTCTAGTTAAATTATTATCAAAACCTGCCAAAGTCGCAGTTACTGTGATGATAACAAAAGGTGTTCCCAATATGGCATGAGATAAAATCAACCCCGTATATGACTTGGCTATTCCAATTTGACTGTAAAAGTAAAATAAACCTGATGCTGTGATAACCAAAGGAACTATCATTGGTGAAATTAATAATGCCATAATAGGTCTTCTGTAGGGCATTTCAGATCTGCTTAGACCTATTGCTGCAAGCGTGCCAATAGATGTTGCCAATAATGTAGCGCCAATTCCAATTATAAAACTATTTTTAATTGAACGGACCCATTGCGCATTCTGCCAAACATCTTGCCACCATCCCTGAACCGCATCAGGCGCAGCCATTCCATTTAATAAAATATCCTTATACCATCTAAATGAAAAAGCCTCCTTATCAAGCGCTAACATTCCAGGTGTAAAACTAAAATATGGTTCTTGATTAAAACTTAAAGGTATTAAAATAATTATAGGGATGATTAAAAACAAAAATATTAAAGCACAAATTCCTCTAAAAGTATAAAACCATAGAACTTCTCTAGATGTTGCATAAGGCGGAAGAGGCAATCTATAATTTCCAGATGATAGCCAAAGTGACATTTGGCCTAAAATAAAACCTAGTACTGCTAAAACCAAGCCATATGATAGTCCAATATATAAAAAACCAGCTAGCCCAAGAGTGGCACCGCAAAATATTCTGGAAAGATTTTTTTCTTTAATAACAGTAACAGAAAAACTAGCAAGCAATGAAAATAACAACGCTCCTAATAAAGTAGTTATTACAGCGAATTGCATATTTCCGCGAGCAGTCAAAAATCCAATGACAGAACCGAAAATTGCACACCATAAAATGGTAAAATAAATTGGTGGACTTGGTGGTATATATTTATATTGAGACATCAACCTAACTTCATATTATCTATGCCCACAACACGGTCATATATCCAAAATAGGAAAAGGATAATTACAAGCAAAACCAATCCCATGGCTGCAGCAAGGTTCCAATTAAGTGATTTTCTCATATGAAAATCAATAAAGTTAGAAATCATCTGTCCGTCCTGGCCACCAACCAATGCCGGCGTTATATAATAACCAATAGCTAAAATAAAAACTAGAATTGCACCAGCGCCGACCCCAGGGATTGTTTGAGGAACATAAACTCGCCAAAAAGCAGTCCAATTAGTTGCACCTAAAGACTTGGCCGCTCTTACATAAGATGGAGATATTGTTTTCATAACTGAATAAATTGGCAATACCATAAAAGGCAGTAATATATGTGTCATTGCTATTAGGACACCTGTCTTATTATATATGAGGGAAAAACGATCATCATCCTCAGCAAATCCAAATACAACAAATAAATCATTCATAACCCCCTCACCTTGAAGCATCGCTATCCAGGCAGTAGTTCTAACTAAAAGTGAAGTCCAAAATGGTAATAATACTAAAATTAATAAAAGGTTTGAAGTTCTGAGTGGTAAAGATGCCATCAAGTAGGCAATTGGATAACCTAACAATAGTGATGCTAAAGTAACAATAAGAGAAATTTCTAATGTTCTAATAAATAGTTTTATATGGATGCGTCTATCTTCCTCTTGTCTTGTAATTGTCCCATCAGCATTTAATTTATAATCTAAAGCTGCAGCTACAAAGCCAACTGTATAAACATTTGAAGCAACTTTCATTGCCTGCCAAGTTTCTATTTCAACCCATTTCTTTTTAACTTTTTTAAGGGATTTTTTATATGGTGCCTTTAACTTTGATGCCTTTCTTGCAGTTGAAGTAAATAAAGAACGAGTTCCTGAAAGTTCCCTGTTAACACGTGTAGCAACCTTACCAATTGTTTTATTTTTTTTTGCATTAACTAAGTCAACTACTAAAGCTGCATACATATCTTCAGTAGGCTCAGACACACCATCCCAATCTTCAAGTATATTCGATGTTTCAGGCATTAAATTACTAAATCTAGGATCATAAACGCCTTGCCAAAGCAATAGCGCTATTGGCAGAACAAATAAAAATAACAAGAAAATTAACAGCGGAGATACTAAACCAAAAGCCCTTAATTTGTTTCTAAATAGTGACTGCTGGAGTTTCTTTTTTAAAGGCGTACCGTCAGCAGTTTTGAGAGTTTCAACACTAGTATCCATTGAATTTAAGTTAAGGGAGGGCAATAGCCCTCCCTTACTGTATTAGTTTGCTAACCAAGCATTAAAACGCTCATTCAATTCATCTTGGTTGTCTGCCCACCAAGCAAAATTATTTTGAATTGCGTTTGTAAAGTTCTTTGGATCTGTAGGCATATGAGGAGCCATTTTTAGATCCGGTTGGTTATGGTAAGAACTGACTAAAGCAGCAGAAGATTGTCTCACTGGACCATAAGAAATCCATGATGCCTGAGCTGCTAATTGTTCTGTTTCAGTTGAAAATACCATAAACTCCATTGCTAAATCTTTATTAGGAGCGCCTTTTGGAATTGCCCATAAATCTATATCATAAACCTGACCATCCCATACAATTGTGAAAGGCTTTCCCTCAGCTGCGACAGCATTAAAAATTCGGCCGTTGTAAGCTGTTGTCATAACAACTTCACCGTCAGCTAAAAGTTGTGGTGGCTGAGCTCCTGCTTCCCACCAAACAACACTATCTTTTATAGTGTCAAGCTTAGCAAATGCACGGTCAACACCTTCTTCTGTTGACAAGACTATGTAAACATAATCAGCTGGAACACCGTCAGCCATAAGAGCCATTTCTAGATTTGGCTTTGGGCCTCTTCTCAAACCTCTTTTTCCAGGAAATTTTTCTAAATCGAAAAAATCAGCCATTGTTTTTGGACCGTTAGGCATTTTTTCAAAATCATATGCAAAAATTGTTGACCATACAATATTTCCTACAGCACAATCAGTTATTGTGTTTGGAATGAAGTCATCTGATGCTGGAGTACCATCAGCACCTGCTGGCAGCATAGAAGCATCGATTTCTTCAAAAAGTCCTTCATCACATCCTAGAACAGCATCTGAAAGCTCAACATCAACTATATCCCAAGTTACATTTCCCGCTTCAACTTGAGATCTAACTTCAGCAAGACCTCCTCCGTAGTCTTCAGAGACTACTTGGTGACCAGTTTTGGCAGTCCAAGGCTTATGATATGCTTCAACCTGAGACTTTGTATAAGCGCCACCCCAAGATACAGCAGTTATTGAACCTGCAGATGCGGCACTTACAATAAGTGTTGAACTTGCAACACCAATTAAAAGTGATTTTAATTTCATAAATTCTCTCCTTTTGAACTCAAAATTTAAGTTTTTAATTTATTTTAGTTATTAATTACTAATAATACATTAATTTTTCAATGTTTTACCAGTACTTTATCATGCATCTAATGCATGACAATCCATTGCATCCCAACTTATGGGTATTTTTTCTCCTATTTTAAGAGTGCTCTTAATATTTGAATTTGGTATTTTTACAATAAAATCATTATCTTTATCAATTTTTATGAGACACCTAATATGATCGCCATGGTATATTAGTTGTTTTATAGTAGCATCTACTTTGTTTTTATATTTACTGTTAAGATGTATTCTTTCAGGTCTTATAGATAAAGTTGTATTAGTTCCTACTTCACCACAATTTACTTTTAACGCTTTAACTTCCATATTTTGAGATGTTTTAACAATTACTTCACTTTTACTTACACTCTTAACTTTTCCTGTTAATTTATTATTTTCACCAATAAATTGAGCAACAAAGGCATTTTCAGGTCTCTCGTAAAGTCCATCAGGCGTTGATAACTGTTGTATTTGTCCATCATTAAAAACAGCTACTCTATCTGACATTGTTAGCGCCTCTGACTGATCGTGAGTAACGTAAACAACAGTAACACCTAGTTGCTTGTGTAGATTTTTTATTTCATATTGCATATGTTCTCTTAATTGTTTGTCAAGAGCACCTAACGGTTCATCCATCAACACAAGATCAGGATTGAAAACAAGGCTTCTTGCTAAAGCAATTCTCTGTTGCTGTCCTCCAGACAGTTGTGCAGGTTTCCTGTTTATAAAATCAGTCATTTGCACCATTTCAAGAGCTTGTATTACTTTTTCCTCTCTTACATTTTTACTAATTTTTCTAACCTCTAGAGGGAATGATAGGTTTTCTCCAACAGTCATATGAGGAAATAAAGCATAGTTTTGAAAAACCATACCAATTCCTCTCTTGTGAGGAGGAATATTATTGATTGGTTTGCCATCTAAAAGGATTTCCCCATGAGTAGCTGTTTCAAATCCTGCCAACATTAACAAACATGTAGTCTTCCCTGACCCAGATGGACCAAGCATAGTAAGAAATTCACCTTTCTTAATATGTAAGTTTAGATCTTTGACAACAAGGCTTAAGCCATCATAACTTTTTTGAACCCTGTCAAATACTACAAACGAATCATTTTTACTGGACATAAATTAATATTTCCTCAAACAACAAACAAAATTTTTTAAAAAATTTATAATATTGGAATTTTTACTTAATGCAATTAACTATTTAATTTTCTACAAATAATTAAATACATCAGAACTCTTCAGTCCATATAGGATTAGTCCAAGCCTTTTTTCCGTTTTGATCGATAACAATGACCCTCAACCAAGGGCTTTTTGCGTCTTTAGGAAAATTTATAACAGTTTTTTTCATTTCATTACCATGTTTGACAATTGATGCTGAACCGTAGCCAACCAGTATTACTGAGGCAACTGGTGAAGTTTCAACTTCAAGCTTATCCCTTGTAATAGATAAATCAATTATTTTTGGTCCTTGAGAGGAGTAATAATTCCCTTCCTTTAAAGACTTAAGCAGATGCTCAGGTTCATTTAATTTAGATTTGACCTCAACCCAACCTCCAAAAAAATCATTTGTCCTAAAATGTGCGTCATCTGTAGCTATTACATTCAATTTTCTTCCTTGTGAAAGCATAAGATCAATTAAATGTGCCCCATCACCTCTGTCACTATCAACCGCACAACCATGATTGTAAATTTCTACAGCATGTGCATCTAGAATAGT
>CEPU01046291.1_pt1 | contig 10301 bp, 28 predicted proteins | sample 530471 | NCBI WGS metagenome assembly CEPU01 (sample SAMEA2620194, study PRJEB7988) | marine metagenome | biome: marine biome (ENVO:00000447); feature: surface water layer (ENVO:00002042); material: "saline water (ENVO:00002010), including plankton (ENVO:xxxxxxxx)" | depth 5 m | reverse complement strand
AAAGACCTAGACGACTTGCCAAACCTTCGCAATGCAAAGCGCTTCGCTGATCGTGTGTTCAACGGCGCTCAATAACAATACAAGCAAATAGGAGACAAAATGCTAAACATTATCGTATTACCCATCATCATTGGCTGCAATGACCCACAAAACGTAGAAACCGCGATCCCGCTAGCGCGGGATAGTGTATCTGAATCACTGGATAGATCTGCCGAAAGCCTTGATAATATGATTTATCTTACGGAAAAAATGACCGGCGATCTGGAGATTATGATTGAAAACCAAGACGCCATCTTTAGGGCTGTAACCAACTGCATCAGTGATGAAACTTGCGAGGCTCTCAAGCAGTCTATGGTGCGCCCGTGAATGTAGGGGATTTGGTTTGCAGTCGTCATGACTCTAGTCATCGAGGAATCATCACGGTTATTGGACCCAAAGAAACGAGGATTGATCATGGCAGGTCAGTTGCCAAGGTTCAATGGTTTGATGGTGAAATAACTTTTGAGCTTAAAAAAATGTTGAAGGTGCTAAGTGAAGGAAAATAGAACATTTAAAGATGATATTGAAAGGGCAGAGCGTCTCTTGCTGGTGTATAGCTGGCTTGGTATTACTGTTGCGTTAGCAGTGATTGGCTACAGTATTTGGAGCGTGATGTGAAAGTCGGTGATTTGGTTACTTTATCCTCGTATGTTCTGCAGACTGCTCCAATGTGGAAGTGGCGTAACAAGATTTGGATGGAGAAAAAGAATATTATTGGTATGATTATTAATGTTGAAGACAATCCACATATTACCAATCACACTTCGGATAACGAAAAAAAGTATTATTTTGTTCGTTGGATGCCGGATGGACCGGCAGGAAGATGGAATAATGGCAATATGAGAGCAGCAAGACCATACCAAACTTCTTACTTTTTTAGAAAGGATTTGAAGTTTGTAAAATGAAAGTTGGCGACAAAGTAAGAATGCAGCCTATGTGGAAATATGAAGTTGCTAATGGTGTGGTAGAGAAAATTACACCTGACTACGTTGTTGTTAAATGGTTTGGTGTTAATGGACAATGGCATTATACTAATGATCAAGCTAAAAGATTGGAAGTGATCGATGAAGATCGGTGATTTGGTGAGAGTTACATATGATCCGACTGGATGGATTGGTCACGGTGTGATAATTAAATTCAGAAAAAAATCAAAACTCAACGAGGCTCAAGTTCATTGGTTTGACCAGTGGTCAGATGAAAGCCCAAGGGACTGGAACAACGTGGATTTACTAACAGTTATAAGTGAAAGATAGGGGGAACTATGGAAATGTATCAAGTTTTTATTAATTGTGTAGTGGCGTTTATTGTGCTTGGATTCACTTTTTCGCTTTACATTCTTGACAATATGGATAACTAATGTCTGACAAAGTATACTATGATGAAAGTTGTTATGTTTGCTCGCTAGAGATTAACACGATCCGTGAAAGGGCTGAAGCATGTGGTATCGAATTTGTTGACATTAGTGCCGAAGACTTTGATGGCAACGTCGCTGACTTTGAAAAAGAAATGATTGGCTGGTTTGACCAAAAGGCAACCAAAGGGCCTGAAACGTTCAGGCTGATGTATGAAAAAATGGGCTTTAACAGGGCAGTTTGTATCTCTCGTCTCCCTGTTGTGAGAAGTTTATTTGACGCCGGTTACTATATTTTTGCTTATGGTATCAGACCATACTTACCAAGGAGAAAGAAATGAAATTTATTAAAGATTTTCTCTTCAACAGAGAAATTAATAGTATCAAAAAGAAAATTACTAGACTTCAAGAGCAAGCATTGCATTTGCAACGCAATGGTAATCTACGAGAGTATGCTTTTGTTATTAATGAATTGGAAGAGCTATCAGATCATTTAGTTAAAAAACTTGACGAGAATAATAAACTCAATTATACTGAACCTGATAGCGATTTTATTGATTATGATGGTATGGGTAATCAAGGAAGATTTCCAAAGAAGAAGTGATGGCAAGAAAGCAAGTTGATAAATCATATTTTGAAAAGTGGAACCCCGATATTGACTATAGGAAACACCCTGAAATGTACAGGATTGGCCGCGGCCAACAGGGTGTGTTGCTATGTGAGCCTTACAAGTCTGATATCTGCGCGCACTGGCGTTTCAAGACTGTTCGCGAGGCGCAAGTATCAAGTCAAAATATCCTAATGATGTTCTATACTTACGTTAACGAGGGAGATTTTGTTGGCGCCGATATGGCTAAAAAGTTCCTGCATATGGGATTTACACGCGCTCGACGTTATGCAAATCATCGCGATGGACGAAAGTATAATGATGACGGCAGTATTATTCCGCAGGAGCCTGATGCGCTAACCTGCGAAAAAGCACAATCTGCTCGAATATTTTATGCCTGTTGGAAAGAGGCCCGCGAGTTTGCGCCTTATTTGGCTATGAAACAAGAGCACAGGCAAAAGTATGAAAAGAAGCCTTGACATTCGCTTGACATTACATTCATTGACGCGCGCCCTTAAAAGGTTATATTATATTTGTAAGGAGAAACAACATGACATTTGATATCCCACTTATCCGCACCGAAGACTGGTCAAAAGGTCTTACACAGATTGAAAGAACTAAGATTGGTTTGGATGCGACTATTACTGCCCTGATGCTTCAGGGTTCATTGAACGATCCAAAAGTATCGAAAGAAGAAGTTGAAACTTTTATGACGCTTAGTGTTGCAGCTACTATCCCGGCGGAGGCATAAATGACATCATTTGATATCAAACTTTACTGTTTTAAAACAAAGACTTACGAGACTTTGGCTTCCATTGTCGCCGAGACTAAAGAAGAGGCTCGAAGCACTTTTATCCGCGAAAACAACTTTGAGCCCAGAGACGGGTATCGTCTTTTTGTTAAAACTCCTGCTTGTCTTTAGAGGTTATTGTGGAACTACCTGTTATTGTTAATATGCGCCCAATGCTCTACACTGATGGAAACGGTCAGAAGTGGGCGGTTTCCGGTCAGTTTTGGCTGCCAGTTGACGAGACTGCAACACTTGATTCTATTGATCACGTTATGATTTACAAGCCAAGGAGCGCGCCTGAGACGCCTTCTAATGTTCAGTCTTGGGAAGTCCAAGGCAGCACTGGCAAAAGCTATACAGTGACCTATGACGGCCACGTATGGGGTTGCACGTGTGCCGGGTTTGGCTGGCGACGAAAGTGTCGGCACATCACGGAGAAAATGCATGAAAGTGGGTGATTTGGTCCGCTGGAAAGGTTCCGTTGGTATCGTTGTCGAGGTTGGAAAGTTTGTCGGCAATGGTGATTTACTTGTTAAGTGGCACGATTATGCCGATCCATTACCAGCACGCAGTGATTTGTTGGAACTCTTGACATCTGCTTGACAACTTTCGCATTGACGATGGCCCTGATGTTGTTATATTATAAGGGTAAGGAGAGAACAAATGTCATACAATGGTACCGTCCGCTGCTCATACTGTTACCGTACAGGTCATAACTCTCGCACCTGCCCGAAAAAGAACGAGCACCTGAAGCAAGGTTACGAGAGGGCTATTGAGCAAGGCGATTACCGTGCTGATACATTCCGTCAAGAGTATGAGGCCCGGACTGGTTTGAACATTGTCACTGGCGAAGATCTCCCCAAGAAGAAGAGGACAACCAACGTCCACTGTGGTTACTGTGGTCGGCAAGGTCACACTCGCCGGACTTGCCGCTTTCTGAAGAGCGACAAAAAAGTATTCGCTGAGATTTCAAAGTTTACCAGAAAAGCAGTCTGGGAGCAGTTGGTAAACAATGGTGTCGGTGTGGGCTCAATCGTGCCAGTTCGCACGTTTCAATACCTTGGCGAAGATAAGGGATATGGTTACAAGCCAACTCTTCGCTACATTACGGGTTTTGAGTGGGAGGGCTGCCACTGGGGCAATAGTGAACTCAAAGCAATCCACAAAAACATTAAAGATATTACAAAGCCCGGTTATGGTGATTCAACCACTATTGTTGGACTTTTGCGGGAATCGCGAGAACATATCGACAGTGGTAATGTTCCCGCTGATTTGATGAGCGTGACCACCACATACAATATGCCAGAGGGCTGGCTCGACTTTGAAGATGAGAAAACTGTTAAGTTCGCTTACAAGCAGTTTTTCACAACCCGGAAAGGCTACGAAAAACGACGGACTCAGTTTCGTTTCCCAAATGAGCAAGCGAGAGATATTATTATCAAACTTGGCTTGACTGATGATTATCCAAATATGATCTCTTGACATTTCTCTGACAATAAAATACTTGACCGAAACACCGTTCGGTGCTATATTTATAGAGTAAGGCAAAGAACTAAACAACCTCCCAAACTGGAGAACACAACATGGCTATCGACTTCGCAACATTCACCACTACCGCTCCGTTCATCCTCGATGCTCGACTTCCCGTCTTGCTTCGCGGCCGTCACGGTATCGGTAAATCACAAGTCGTCTACCAGATTGCAGAGGAGCGCGGTCTGCCTGTCGTTGAGCGCCGCGCATCACAGATGACCGAGGGTGACCTGCTTGGTCTTCCTGATACGGCTGATACCGCTATCAATGGTCGCAAGGCCACCACTTGGAATGCCCCTGACTGGCTTGTTACTGCTTGTGAGCAAGGTGTACTTCTCTTCTTGGATGAGGTTGACCGTGCTACTATGGAAGTCCGTCAAGGTCTTTTCGAGCTTACCGATAGCCGCAAGCTGAACGGTTGGCACTTGCACGAGGACACTTTGATTGTCGCTGCTGTCAATGGTGGCGAGCACGGTGCTCAATACCAAGTGGGCGAGATGGACCCTGCAGAGCTTGACCGCTGGACTGTGTTCGATGTCGAGCCTACCATTGAAGATTGGCTTAAGTGGGCCCATGGACGCGTCCCATCTATTGTTTGGGACTTCATTAACCACAACCGCAAGCACTTGGAACACGAGGGTGACTTTGAGCCCAACAAGGTCTATCCTTCTCGTCGCTCTTGGGACCGCTTCTGCGGTACCGCTGAGCCTGCTGGTGTGTTCGCCGAAGATGGCGATCGTGATCTGCTGTTCAACCTCGCCACTGCTTTTGTTGGCTTCGAGGCCGCTGTTACTCTCCGTGACTTCGTTGAGAAGTACGAGTGGCAAGTGACCATTGAGGACATCATTGATGATGGCGACTTTGAGAAGGTTGATAACTGGGGTATCAATGACCACGCCGCGATGATTGAGAAGTTTGAAGCCTCAGAAATCTTCATCGAGCAGCTTAGCGAAACTCAAGTTACTAACTTGGCTGAATACTTTGTCCGTCTTCCATCCGAGATCGCTATGAAGCTTTGGACCGTCCTTGGAGATGCTGATAACATGCAGAACGTTGTGGCTCTGCACAAGGCCACCACTCACGATGGTAAGCGTGTGAGCGACCACCTTGTTGAAATCTTGGGAGGCAATACTGAAGACTAATGCGCCATCGCATTCCGCCACGACTATCACCGCCTAAAATCGGGGATCTGGTAAAACTATCAGGCCCCGGCGGCCTTGGTATGGCTTTTAAAAGGGCCCACGGTATCGGTATGGTGGTTGAGATTTATAAGCCGATAGACCGAAGGAAACGCTATAAAGTTCGCTGGCTAAAGACTGAAGAGAATATGGACTTTCACGAAGAGGATCTAATCGTTGTCTCAAATGTGGATTGATAAAATAGCCATCGGAGATCTTGTTATTAAGAAATACGAAGGTTTGCCGGGCATTGTTCTTGGCAAAGAAGAGACTGCCAGATCCAGATATGGTGATATTGTCAACCGGAGATACAAGTTCAAAGTATATGTATCTGACGGTAGCTGCGGCTGGATAACCGAAACTGCATTCAGAGCTTTGTATAAAATCCCTTGACATTTCCTTGACAACTTAAACCTTGACCTTGGTGCCTCACGGTGCTATATTATATATGTAAGGAGATAGAACATGTCAGACGACAAGACTACTAAGCCATTTGACCTGAATATGCACACTGCACGGCTGCTTATGCGGGAGCCTTTCTTCGCTGCATTGTCCCGTCGTATCGACAAGATTTCGACCACTGCCATTCCTACCGCTGGTGTGCGTGTTAACCCCACCACGGCACAGTTTGAACTGATGTACAACCCTGAGTTTATGGGTCAGCTTTCGGATCGGCATATGCAGGGTGTGTTGATGCACGAGTTCTATCACCTCATCTTTGAGCATGTTACTGGCCGTAAGCCTGTAGACGGTCTCAAGAAGATTGATAATATTGCTATGGACTTGGCTATTAACTGCCACATTTCGGATTACCTGCCCTCTGAAGCGACACCCGGCCCAGACGTTGGCGGTCAAGCTATGAAGGCTTGTATCCCCGGTGAGGGTATGTTTAAGGACCTTCCATCATTCAAGACCTATGAGTGGTACCTTGAAGCCCTCAAAGAAATGGTAGAGAATGAAAAGCAAGAGGGTGAAGGCAACGGTGATCCGTTTGGTGGTATGGATTCTATGGATGACCACGACGGATTTGGTGACGTTGACGGAACCACTCAAGAGATCGCTAAGGAGCGTCTTAAGGACACTATCAAGAAAGCTGCCGATGAGGCTGAGAAGTCGCGTAACTGGGGCACCGTCTCATCAAGTATGCGCTCTGAGATTATGGACCGTATTGCTACCAAGATTGACTGGCGCAAGGTGCTGCGGTACTTCGTAAAGACCTCACAACGGGCCGACAAGCGGTCTACACCGCGTCGTATCAACAAACGTTACCCGCGGGTCCATCCGGGCAAGCGAGTCCGTAGACACGCAAAGATAGCCGTTTCTATTGACCAATCTGGTTCTGTCGATGATGCTATGTTGGCTGCTTTCTTCTCCGAACTTAACCAGTTAGCAGAGATTGCGGAGTTCACGGTGATCCCTTTTGACACCGCGGTTGCTGAGTCTATGGTCTACGTTTGGAAGAAAGGACAAAGCCGTAAGACCGAGCGTGTCTTGACTGGTGGTACTTGTTTTAACGCGCCTACAAAGTACGTTAACGAACGAGAGTTTGACGGTCACATTGTTCTAACTGATATGATGGCACCTAAGCCTGTTCCAAGTAAGTGCCAGCGTATGTGGATGACTACCGCGCGCTGTGCGGCGCGCCCATACTTTCAAACAAACGAACGTGTGATTGCAATCGACTCTTGACATCCACTTGACAACAAAACCATTGACTTGTACCCTCGCGGGTGCTATATTATAAGAGTAAGAAGGAGAAAGCAAATGCTTCAACAACGCCGCGGCATGATGGCCGCTCTTATCATCGCTGACGTGACCTGCTGGTCCGCCCTTATTTTTCTTGCCTTTCAATGGGCAACTTGTTAGGAGACAACAAAATGAATGACGAACTTTTGAACATTACACTTACCGAATCTGAGGTCAATATGATTATGGATGCCCTCAATGGTGCGATTATGCCAACCCCTGAGTCTCAGGATCTTATGCACGATCTACTTGAACAAGTTGCTCGCCACGATGACCCTGACTGGGTTATTGACACCGAGCCGACTGACATTGACGAGGGCTTTAGCTTTACGGTCGCTGAGGATGATTTTATCGATGCTGGCATTCAGGCCCGCGAGCAAATGAAGGCAAACAGCCGGGCCGCAAGCCGTCGTAATGCACGCCTGCGCTTCGGTGAGTTCACTGTTGAGGCTCCTGCCGCTGATGATGAAACAACATCAGAGATTAAGGGCCATGACCTGTGGTCACGTCCGAATGACCCTACAGGCTGGTAAGTATTTGGAATGATTAAGGAAAAAGAAATGAAGTTAGGTGATCTTGTAAGATTTCCCTCGACTCGTGGACCGGATCCAATCGGCGTGGTGGTAGGATTTAACCACTTCGACCAGCGAGCCAAAGTCTACTGGCCAGAAGTTAACATCGCTGATTGGGAGCCCGTTAAGTGGCTTCAGGTTGTCAATCCATCATGACATATGCGGAGCAGTGCGTAATGATCGCTATTTCCACTGTTGTGTTTGGCGGAATGTTTTATCTCTTGACATTCTCTTGACAACTTAACTCTTGCATATCACCAATCTCTATGTTATATTATATGTATAGAAAGGAGAGAGGAAATGGTTTTGTTGTTGGTTACCCTTAGTGTGTTTGCTGCTGCTGGCGGCGCGATCTACATGATCTATTCGCTTGAAAATGGAGAGAACAAATGAACTGGCCTCAATGTTTCGATTGCGGTGAAGAGTTTAGCCCGAAGCGGAAAGCCTTGGGATATGAACACTGCTTGGAGTGTGGCGAGCAATATGCTAACCAGACTGCCGAACGGATGAAGAAGTGTACGGCACCACTTTACAATAAGGGTGCATATCAATACGTTGGAAGTGTGCAAGATGCACGATGGGCAGGTAGGTAATGAAAGTCGGTGATTTGATTAGCGTGAAGCTGCCGAGCATAAAGCCATACATCGGATTAGCTATCAAAGCTAATGACAAGGGCGAAGTATTAGTGCGCTCGATGGATGGAGGGCTTGAGTATTGGGTCAATAGTTGGGGCGGGAAGGTGATCAATGAAAGTCGGTGATTTGGTAAGAGTTAGAACGAAGCATCACGGTGAGAAGCTGGGTGTGATTGTTGAGATTGACAAAGAACTTGGTGTTCGCATCAAGGCGCAAAGCCACCCTCGTGATATCTGGGGTCTTCCGCAGGATGTTAAAGTATTGGTGAGCGTATGAAAGTCGGTGATCTAGTAGCTTGGCGCAGTCCGACATGGGCTGGAAAGGAAATTCCTTTAAAGGAATCGACGATTGGGTTGGTTGTTGAGACTGGTAAGTTCGCGGGCAATGGCGATGTTAGGGTTTTGTGGAATCGTGGCATTGACTGTCACGAGCCACATGTACATAACAGTAAGTTTCTTAAACTCGTGACATCTTCTTGACACGATCGCCCTTGTAAAACCCCATCCGCTATGTTATATTATATATGTAATCAAGGAGAGCATTACACATGAAAGTCAAAGCAGTAATCAAGAAAATCAAAACTCACTTCAAGAAGCAAGGCATCGATATCGAGGTAACCAACGATACTGGTCGCTGGACATTTGTGCACAACGGATATGTCGGCTCGTTCTTGGCTAACGGTCGATGTGACGATGAAGACCAAATGGATGCCGAGGCCTGCAACTTCCACGTCCGTCGAGTCGATGATCACAGTTGTCTTTACAGCGACTACTATGCCGGATCGTTCCGCGATAATGCAACTCAGATGATTCACTCTCTGTTGCCGCCTCCGCCTAAGTTCACCCCCGGTCAGCTTGTTCGGGGCAAGGAAAACAAGCGAGCGATCCGGCAAGGGTATGCTGGCTTGACCGGTCTGGTGACTGATGCCGGGACTGGTGGACAAGTGATCGTTGAGTGGGTGGGCCCAAATGCTCCGAAGACCACTTATAAAGTTTCTTATCCAGAACGGGATCTTGTTCTGGTTTCATAGGGAGGAGATAAAACTATGAATAACTTTCAAATGCACATCTGGCAACAGAAGCTCGAAGCCCTGACCGCTTTGGCAGGCGAGATCAAAAGAAAAGAAGGCAGTCACTCGGAGAACTACAAAAAGATTGTAGACCAAATGATTGTGGTTGAGAACCAGATTTTGGATGCTGGTGGTAATGTTTCTTATCTGCCATTCGGTAAAGATGATGACTTGCCACCAGCGGCTTGACATTCTCTTGACAACTTAATTGTTGACTTTTACCTCTGTCGGTGTTATATTATTAGCATAGAAAGAAAGGAGTTCATCTATGCAACGTGCTATCGACCAAATCAAGATTCAAACGAAGAAAAACTACAAGCCTGCCCCTGCACCGCCAACGCGTAAGCAGATCACCGGCTGGACCGTTGAGCAAGTTGCTCCTCGCATGTGGGTTGTGTTCCGCAACTCCACTAAGCAAGGCAAGCAAGCCGTGATGGACTTCCCTGACCGCGAATGGGCTGAGTCGTTTGCTGCTGGTTGTAACTCTGAACTTGCTAACCCAACTAAGATGAGCCCTGCAAGTCTGAAGCGGAAAGATGCTAAGTATCTGACCGATGAGGAGAAGGCTGATCTCGCTGCGCTCGAAGGCGGCGAAGGCATTTGATCGTACCCGAAACCCGCAAAGCGCCAAGCGCGAGAGGTTAAGATAATGAAGTTTCGAGACTAACGGCTATAAGAGGATTAGCCACCCTCATGACAATAACTAACCCGCTGGAACTAACTGAAGACAGCCAGCTTTATAAACATAGAGTCTTATGTAAGGGGATACTCGAAGGGGCCGCGA
>CEPU01061462.1_pt1 | contig 10318 bp, 10 predicted proteins | sample 530471 | NCBI WGS metagenome assembly CEPU01 (sample SAMEA2620194, study PRJEB7988) | marine metagenome | biome: marine biome (ENVO:00000447); feature: surface water layer (ENVO:00002042); material: "saline water (ENVO:00002010), including plankton (ENVO:xxxxxxxx)" | depth 5 m | reverse complement strand
ATTGACTCACCTAAACTTTTTGTTCCTCCATCTTCTAGATCTTCCCCACTTACAATATGGACAGGATCTCCGATCTCAGTTAGCTGTCTGTCAGTATCAGTTAGCGAGGAAGTTACAACAACTTCTTCAACATCTTCCTGTGCTAAAGATACAAACGATGCTGTGAACAATAAACTTATAATTAATATTTTTTTCATTTTTACCTCCTTAAAAAAAAATTAAAACTTTTCAGAAATTAATTTTTCAGAGGTGGTGCGCGCGAGAATAAGCCTCTATGAATTTTTTTTGAGCTTAATCCTTGAGGTAACTTTATTTTTTCTTGAAAAAATAGCTCAGTTATTTTTGATTTTTCTTTAATTGTTGTCCAGCCTGTTTCTTCGCAAGCCAGACATTCTATAACTACTTTCTCTTCGAAATTATGATGATCATGCAATACTGGTTCAGCAACTAACCCAAAAGATAAAAATAGTGTTGCTAAGAGAGTATTATTAATGACTTTAGACATAGGCAGACTATACCAGATTATTAAGGATTTGATCAATTTAAAATATATTTTTTACTCTTTTTAAGGTTTTCTTATTGAATCAAGAATTGTATCAACCTCTTTAGGTGGTTTTGGAAATATTCTTAAACATATGATCGCTGCAATGAAATTAACCAGCATACCAATGACCCCAAAACCCTCAGGGGATATTCCAAAAATCCAATAGTTTGCATTATTCAAGTCGGGAAAAATAAATTTAAAATAGATAATATACGTCAGTGTAGTAATCAAACCTAGAATCATTCCTATAATTGCTCCCTCTTTATTAATACTTCTAAAAAATATTCCCATAAGCAAAGCAGGGAATATAGTTGAGGCTGCTAAACCAAAGGCTAGAGCAACGACTTGTGCTACAAAACCAGGTGGGTTAATTCCAAAGTAGCCGGCAATTATAATTGCCGCGCTAGCGGCAATACGCGCATAAAGCAATTCTTGTTTTTCAGTGATCTTTGGTCTAAATGTTTTTTTCATTAAGTCATGAGATATTGAGGAGGAAATTACTAATAACAAACCAGCTGCTGTTGAGAGTGCTGCTGCCAAAGCCCCAGCAGCAACTAATGCAAAAACCCATGCTGGCAGGTCCGCAATTTCAGGATTTGCAAGCACCATTATATCCCTGTCAATATATAGTTCATTTTGACTGTTTTCATTTAAATTATTAGAAACAATTCTCTCGCCATAAATACCTGTATCTGTAGTAAATGAAGGTTGTATACCTTCAAATGCATTGCCGGGATATAACTGCATTGCTCCATCGTTATTTTTATCTTTCCAGGCAACAAGACCTATGCTCTCCCAGTTTTTAAACCATTCTGGGGCATCAACGTATTTTGTATCTTGGATTGAATCAGCGATATTTGCTCTAGCAAATGCTCCGACTGCAGGTGCAGTAGTAAATAAAAGAGCAATGCATATAAGGGCATATCCTACAGATTTTCTAGCATCTTTTACATTAGGAACTGTAAAAAATCTTACGATCACATGAGGCAATCCTGCTGTGCCAAACATCAAAGCAGCCGTGATACATATAATATCAAATGTGCTTTTTGTATTTTCTGTATATGGATTAAATCCAAGCTCTTGGGTAATGCGATCCAATTTATCTAAAAGAAATTCCGAGCTTCCATTGACCGTATCACCGAAACCTAATTGAGGCACTGGATTTCCAGTAACTAGAATTGAGATGAAGATAGCTGGAACTAAATAGGCAAAAATTAAAACACAATATTGAGCAACTTGAGTATAGGTAATCCCTTTCATGCCTCCCATAACAGCATAAAAGAAAACAATTACCATGCCGATGATTACTCCTAGATTGATATCTACTTCAAGGAATCTTGAAAAAACAATTCCCACACCTCTCATTTGTCCAGCGATGTAGGTAAATGAAATGAAAATTAAACATAGCACGGCAACGATTCGTGCAAGATCAGAATAATATCGAGTTCCGATAAATTCGGGTACAGTATATTTTCCAAACTTTCTCAAATATGGCGCTAGAAGGAGCGCAAGCAAAACATATCCACCTGTCCACCCCATGAGATAGACTGCACCATCCCTTCCAGAAAAAGCAATAATGCCGGCGATAGAAATAAAAGATGCAGCTGACATCCAATCAGCTGCTGTAGCCATCCCGTTTGCAACCGGGTGGACCCCTTTTCCAGCCACATAAAAATCCCCGGTATCTTTCGCTTTACTCCAAAATGCAATTCCAATGTAGAGTGCAAAAGTAAGTCCAACAAATAAGTAAGTTAATAATTGAACACTCATTTATCTTTATTCTTATCCTGATATTTTTTATCTAACTTATTCATCAGATATACATAAATAAAAATTAATATTACAAAGAAAAAAATGCTGCCTTGTTGAGCAAACCAAAAGCCAAGCTTGAAACCACCAATTTTGAACTGATCAAGCCACTCAGAAAAAATTATTCCAAACCCAAAGGAAACCAAGAACCAGATCGAGAGAAGTACGAATATTATTCTAAGATTCTCTTTCCAGTAGTCATTCATAAGATCACATTATATAGCAGTTAAACATTAAGAAAAATTTACTAGTGCTATATTATGTATGGTTAAAATAGGATGGTTATTTTGTTAGCGTTGCATACATACTATCGCTAAAAACTTGCTTATCAAAAAGACCCATTTTTATTTTGCTATAGCCTGCTTTTTTACAGGTTTTAACCAGCGTCTCGGGAGTGAAGTAATTTACATGATCAGGATGTCTAAACCCACACCATTTTTCCTTTCTATACAATCTATTAAAGGAGTTAAAATTTGGAACTTTTATAAAAATAACGCCACCATCTTTTAGTTTGTTATATGCATTTTTCAAAAGGCCTACAGGATTTACCTCATGTTCAAGAAATGATCGCAAAACAAAAATATCGATACTGTTGTTGGCAAATTCAAGCATACCATCCACTGCATTATTGCAAACCCAATGTCCTTTAGGCGCATTTTTCTTTGCAAACTCCGCAAGACTCTTTGAAATCTCTATGCCATTAGGTATACATCTGTCCTGAACATTCTCAGGTAACTCTGCAATAGTATTAATTAATGTTTGGCCTTCGGCACAGCCGACATCAACCATCATAATGTCGCCTTTAAGACTGCTTTTAGCTATATATGACTTAATCATATCTCTGATTTTGTTTCTTTTGGTGAGTCCTTTTAATTTTTTTAGTCTGTTGCTTACTGCAGATCTTATGGGTTCTTCATCAACTCTTTTCTTTTTCTCAATTGTTCGTGTTTTTTCCCATGCTAGATCTTCCTCTAAATGCTCATACTCAGGTGGGTTTTGCAGATAAACTAAGTTACTTTCCATGCATTTAACAATTTTCCAGGGTGATGGTGCATAAAAACTTAGATCAGATGTTTCTGTTTCACGCCCTAAAATTGGTGAGACTCTGTTTAATAATTTCATGAAATGATTATACAAAAATTAATAGAAAGTACATAAATAGATACAGATTAGGTTATTGGTTAAATCAAAGGTTATCTTGTAAAATTGGTGGGTCTGGCTGGATTTGAACCGGCGACCTCACCCTTATCAGGGGTGCGCTCTAACCAACTGAGCTACAGACCCGAGGGAGACATTATATGACTATCAATTAAGTCTGGAAAGAGGCAAATAATGATTAATTATTGATTTTCTAGAATTTGTAGAATGGCAAAACTTACATCATGACCGCCATTTTGGTTTTGAGAAGTTATAAATCTTTTTTCTTCATCAACTACGGTATGGTTTGCAAAAATATCTCTGAACCTTGTATTGCTCTCAAATTCAACACCAGCTTTTTTAAGTTCTATTTCGGGGTGCATTGGTGTAAAGGCAATACCAAGTTCTTCAATTTGTTTATCTGTAACACCAGTCATTCTTTTTCCAGAAATAAGAAAGTCTCCGTTGGGTTTTTTGGCTCTAATAAACCCTAAAACCCCATGACATATTCCCCCGATTAGTGCATCAGAATTAAAGTAGGCATCTGAAATTTTTATTCCCAAATCTTCAGAAAATCCAAGGTCATATGCGGCTCCCCATCCACCAGCAATGAAAATAATTGAGTAGTCCTTAAAATCTAAATTACTAATTTTTAAAGAATTTTTTAATTTTGAAACAGATAAATTATTTGATTCAAAAGCCTTATCCTCGGGGGTTTTTATAAAAAAAGGAATAGGCTCTACAGGGATTTCTCCACCCTCTATACTCGCAATATCAACATCCATCCCAGCTTCTGAAAAATGGAAGTAAGGTACAGATAATTCAGAAAGAAATACCCCCGTCTTCTTCCCGCCAAGTTCTCCAGGTTTGTTTAATACTCCATGATTCGTCGCAATTATAAGTGCTCTCTTCCCATCAAAATTAAAATCAAATTCATGTGTGTTCTTCGGGTGAAGTCCAGCTAAATGCAATCCTGCAGGAAGTAGTATGATACCGGTAATAATTACTGCCAAAAGGGTTAAGAAAATTCTCATAAATGTGATTATATATATTTTCTCAATGAAAAAATTATTGTGAAAAAATATTTAGCATTTTTGGTGCAACAATAAACAACAAAATTACCACGACTGAACTGAAAATAAAGTTAGCTGATAATTTATTTTTATAGGTGCCAGCAAAATATAACCCTGCAAAAAACCCTGTTAAGTAATGAAGTGCTAGCCCGAAGGATGTTCTAGAGCCACTGATAACTTTCGTTCCAATAATAACTTCTTGGACTAAGAAGATTGATACCATCACAGAGCATAGCCCAAGTAAACCAAATATAATCACCGACCTAATCTTGAAGTAACTCAATAAAGGTGTCCCAATGATAAATGTTGGCAAAAACCCAATTAAATAGATTAAGAACAGTGTGGGGCCATAATTAAAGATATCAGATAACAAAGTAAAAACTATATCTGCAACACTTACTGAATCTACATAGGTGTCTATCCAGTAAAGTGAAAAGAATGAGCTTATTGGAGCTGAAAGTAAACTTGCAAAAGCGGTAGCACAAAATAAGTAGATAAAAAAACGAAGAATTCGCATTTATCCTGCTAAGGTGAGAGTTCAAAGATTTTACCACCTGGTCCGTCGGTTAACAGCAGTATATTGCCAGATGGTGTTTCATACACATTTCTTAGTCTTTCATTAAAATCTTTTAAAAGTATTTCCTCTTCAACCTTACCGCTATTTAGAGTCAATCTGCTTAAAATCTTGCCTGATAAAGCAGAAATAAAAAATGAATCTTTCCATTCTTTAAATTTTTTTCCGCTGTAAAGCATCATGCCAGATGGGGCTATAGATGGACGCCAATAGGTTAAAGGTTGTTCCATTCCTTCCATTTCTGTGAAAGGTGTAATTTGAGCTCCGCTGTAGTCAACGCAATAACAAATTGCTGGCCATCCATAATTTTTTCCAGGTTCGACAATATTAAATTCATCCCCGCCTTTAGGTCCATGTTCGTTCTCATAAATTACATCATTACTGATGACAAGACCCTGCATATTTCTATGTCCATAAGAATATATTTCAGGTAAAGCGTTGTCTTGATCAACAAATGGGTTATCGCTTGGGACCGAACCATCAGGATTGATTCTAATAATTTTTCCAAAATGATTATCTAAAAACTGAGCATCTTCTTTATTATTATAGCCATCCCCACTTGTGATAATTAAAGTTCCATCTGAGAGAAATGCTATTTTGCCACCATAATGAGCTGGCGCAGTTCGGTATGCTTTGGCTTTAAAAATTATCTTCAAGTCTTTTAGAGTATCGCCAACTAAAGAAGCTGATGCCACAAAGAGAGTGTTGGATGGACTAAATAAATCATCAACCAATTGGCCTTCTTCAGTATCTTCAGCAGAGTATGAAAAATAAATTTTTTTGTTCTCGCTAAATTTTGGATCAAGAACAACATCAGAGAGACCACCCTGACCATCATATAGAACTTGTGGCACACCTTTAACTGAATAAATAAGTTCTCCGGTATCTAAAGAAATAACTTTTAAGTTTCCCGGCATTTCTGAGAGAAGAAATTTGTCTTCATCAATAAATGCTAAACTCCATGGATCATCAAAAGTATCACCTACTTGTCTTATATTAAATTCATAAGATTTTATAAATTGTGAGGATAGAAAAATTATCAAAAAAAATGTTTTATTTAACAGGGAGTTCATACACCAAATTTTAATATAAAATGAATTATTAAATAAGTATGAGATACCTTTTATTAATTTTAATCCTTCTAGCAGGATGTTCTGAAGAACCTAAGTATGATGTTATTTTGCTTAACGGCAAAATAATAGATGGATCAGGTACGGAACCCTACACTGGCTCAGTTGGTATTAAAAATGACAAAATAGTTGCAATTGGCAACTTGCAGGGCAAAGCCAGACAAGTAATCAATGCGAAAGGACTTGTAATTTCCCCGGGATTTATAGATATGCATACACATGCTGTCAGAGGGATCTTTGATGTGCCTACAGCTGAGGCTTTTTTATTTCAAGGGGTTACCACATTAACTGATGGCAATGATGGCACTTCCCCACTACCCATTGGAGAGCATTATAAAAAAATTACATCAACTAAAATCTCACCTAATTGGGCAGTTTTCGTAGGACAAGGTACTGTTCGAAGACAGGTAATGGGTCTCGAGAATCGTGCACCTACCAATCAAGAATTAGAACAAATGGTTTCCATTGTTGATCAAGCAATGAAAGAAGGAGCTCTAGGTTTATCCTCAGGACTTTTTTATGTTCCAGGAAGTTTTAGTACAAAAAACGAAGTAGTAGAATTGGCTAAAGTTGCATCAAAATATGGAGGTATCTATATTTCGCATATGCGAGATGAGGCAGCACTTATAATTGAATCTGTTAATGAAACGATTGACATTGGAAAGCTTGCAAAGCTTCCAGCAGTAATCACTCACCATAAAGTTATTGGGAAAAGCAATTGGGGGCTTTCTAAAGAAACGCTTAAGTTGGTCGATAATGCGGTTAATGAGGGTTTTGATGTTTATCTAGATCAATATCCCTATACTGCTTCACAAACAAGCCTACGAGCGCTTATCCCTCAATGGGCACAAGCCGGTGGTAGAGAGATGTTGCTACAAAGAATAGAGGATCCTGAAATAAGAGCAAAAATTAAAGAAGAAATTGTTGAAAGGATTCTATTTGATCGTGGAGGTGGCGATCCTAAAAATGTTGTAATTTCTGAAGCAAAATGGGATACCTCCCTTGAAGGAAAAAATCTTGCAGAAATTACAATTTCTTATGGCCTAGAACCTTCTGCTGAAAATGCCGCAGAAACGGTCTTTAAGATTTATAAACAAGGAAATGCTCGAGCAGTATTTCATGCCATAAGTGATGAAGACGTTAAAAATATAATGCAACATCCTCGAGCTTCAATTGCTTCTGATGGACCAATGATGGTGTTTGGTGTGGGCAAACCTCATCCAAGATCATATGGAACTTATCCACGTGTTTTAGGGAAATATGTAAGAGAGCAAAATATAATTAGTCTTCCTGAAGCCATCAGAAAGATGACTTCATTGCCTGCAAAAGTTCTATCGATTCAAGATAGAGGCTTAATCAAAGAGGACTATTTTGCAGATATTGTAGTTTTTAACGAAAAGACAATTTCAGATAATGCAACTTTTCAAAATCCACATCAATACTCAAATGGAGTAGAGCATGTTCTGATAAATGGCGTCATTGTTATTAAGGATGGTAAGCACACAGGCGCCAAACCTGGCAAAGTTTTACACGGTCCAGGCTATAAGTAGTCAGGCATTTCTCTTATTGCCTCTTTACCAAAGAACATATGTTCACCAATAAAAAATGTAGGTGCGCCAAAGACACCTCTTTTTACTGCATTCTCAGTATTTGCAAATAGCTCATCTTTAACCTCTTGGTCTACTGCATGCTCAATGATCTCAGCACCATTCAAACCATTGGATGTTAGGTGATTTGATAATACCTCATGATCTCCAAGATTTTTTTCCTCTTCCCACAAGCCTCTCATTACAACTTCAATGTATTTTTCTTGGTTGCCTTGCTTGGAAGCATAAATAAGACCTCTTTGCATCATTACGGTATTTACTGGGAAAAATGGATTCATCTTAAATTCTTCAATTTTATGAAAATTTACAAATCTAGAGATTTCCTTCATAAAATAGTCGGTTTTATTCGGAATATCTTGTGCTGCAATTAATGGAGGTTGATTGTTTGATAGTTTGAAAATCCCACCCAATAAGCAAACTTTATATTCAAAAGAAACATTATGCTTTTTTATAAATTCTGGCAAAACCTTATTGGCAAGATAGACATTGGGGCTTGCAAAATCAAAAATAAATTCAATCTTCATCATTATTTATTCTAAGCTAAATTTCATAACTTCATTGCTCTCTAATCGTGAAATTAATTTATCTCCCATTGCTGGGATTGTCGTAAAAATTCCACCATTTAAATCTTCACAATCAAATAGTATGCATAAAGCGCTCTCCACTATCATTTTTGAGGTTGAAAGATAGCCTGGATCGCCCTCACCTTTCACTGAGGCTTGAATTATAACTTTGTTATTTTCAACTCCTGCAAACAACATATCGTAAGAGCCAGATTCTCTTGATTCTCTCGATGGGCCTTCACCTGGTTTTGGTACATCTTTACCAATTAGAGGGTTATGTGAAGACATTGCCTCTGCACGAGCCTTCCCTTCATCACCGCTACCACATGAAACCATTTCATCATATAAGAAATCTTCACCATATAAATGGCCAAGCATAAAATTTGTTCTATGCACATTTTTAGTATTTATTGCTGCCATTACGAAAGGAGAAACCCACTCATCAAGCACCTCATCAAAATACATTTTATGGTCAGTGGGCTGAGACGGTCCGTTGAACCCCTCACATAAAGCGAAAGGATTAATTAGTGTATTAAATAGATCCGGATTTTTACGCATTGCGTGTAGAGTTGCCTTAAGAGATGCTGCTGTTCCGCCTGAAAACTCCCCTTTCATTTTTCTGACTCTACATTTAATTTGACTTAGTGGTCTTTGAAATTTTTCGATGGCTTTTTTCTGTAAGAAATAAACTCCACAATCTGAAGGTATCGAATCAAAACCGCAGCTATGGACAATAATGGCCCCACTATTTTTTGCATCTTCATTATATTTTTGCATCTCAAACATCCATCCGGGTTCACCGCATAAATCAACATAATGAACTCCCAGTTTGCAACATGTAGAAATTATTTCATTTCCATGTAACTGATAAGGGCCAACAGTAGTTAAAAGCATCTTAGTTTTTCCTAATACATTTTCTACATTTTTAGCATTACTCGAATCGAGCTCAAGAATTGGCTTATTAATTTTTAAGTCCTCTGCAATTTTGGTAAGCTTTTCAAGATTTCTGCCTGCCACAGCCCAATTCAAATGACTATACTTTTCAGACATGTACTCTAAAACCAATTTTCCTGTAAAGCCTGAACCACCAAAGATTATTAAATCGAACTTTTTTTCCATTTGTTTCCCCTACTTTCTTTGGAGCATTATATACGTAAATCTTTTTTTACCTACTTGAAGCAAGTACTTATGTCCAAATTTTAGCTGCATTTCTTTGGAATCAACTTTTACCTCATCAATTTTTACAGCACCTTGTGAAATTAGCCTAATACCTTCTGAGGTGCTTTTAGTAAAGTCTATATCTTTTAGAAGATTTGGAAGAGAAGGAATTTCTGAGAAACTTAATGTGATTAATTCAATATTGCTTGGCAACTCTTTGCTTGAGAACTTTTTAAAGAAGTTTTCACGCGCCTCGTTCGCTTTATTTTCGTCCGTATATCGAGTTGCTAATTCCATCGCAAGTTCAATTTTAATATCTCTTGGATTTAATCCATTTTCTAGCTTCTTTTCCAATTTACTTATTTCAGCAGGAGTTTTCATGCTCAAAAGATTAAACCATTTAATCATAATCTCATCCGGAATTGACATTGTTTTCCCAAAAATTTCATCTGCAGATTCCGTTATACCAATATAGTTATTTTCTGACTTCGACATTTTTTTTACTCCATCAAGTCCTTCCAACAAAGGAAGCATAATAATGCACTGGGGCTCCTGACCAATATTCCTCTGCAAATCTCTTCCTACAAGCAAATTAAATTTTTGATCTGTTCCTCCCAGTTCAACATCAACTTCAAGCTCAACAGAATCTTGACCTTGCATTAAGGGGTAAAGGAATTCATGAATTGAAATTGGTTGATTACTTTTATATCTTTTTGAAAAATC
>CEPU01020199.1_pt1 | contig 10323 bp, 14 predicted proteins | sample 530471 | NCBI WGS metagenome assembly CEPU01 (sample SAMEA2620194, study PRJEB7988) | marine metagenome | biome: marine biome (ENVO:00000447); feature: surface water layer (ENVO:00002042); material: "saline water (ENVO:00002010), including plankton (ENVO:xxxxxxxx)" | depth 5 m | reverse complement strand
AGGCTTGCACCTTTGGCGATTTATCATTGTTCCTTGAAGGTATTTTCTCGGACGCGAGGCCACTCCGCAGTCGCGGCGGCGGCGTATCGTTCTGGCAGCCAGCTTTATGATGAGCGCAGTCAGAAGATACACCGCTATGAAAATCGCAGCGGGGTCGCTGAGACTTTCATTTTGCTTCCTGAAAATACCAGCTCTGAATTTCAGAGCCGTGCCTTTTTGTGGAATGCGGTAGAAGCCAGTGAACGCCGTAAAAATTCCTGCGTAGCTCGTGAGCTTATTCTGGCTCTACCGCATGAGCTGTCCGATAAAGAGCGGAGCGATTTAACGCGTGATATGGCTCTTTATCTCATGGAGCGCTACCGCGTAGCGGTTGATAGTGCGATCCATGCCCCTGTAGAGGGTGATGGTCACGATAGCCGTAACTATCACGCCCATATTCTCTTTAGCACCAGAGAATTGACCTCAACAGGGTTTGGCAATAAAACCCGTATCCTTGATGACAAAGTCACAGGCAAGGAAGAAACAGAGCTTATACGGGAGGTTTGGGAAACCCTTGCCAATGATGCGCTGAAACGCGCAGGACATTCGGACGTTAGAATAGATCGGCGCTCACTTGAAGAGCAGGGGATCGATCGTATCCCTCAGACGCATATCGGTCCGAAAGCCAAAGCCGCTGATATTGAACCATCCTCAAAAGATGATCGTGACGATGAGGATGAAGATAGCGGCAAAGAAGGTTCTTCTGAAGGCAAAGGAGCAGGGGGATCAGGTGACTCTATGCCTTTAAAGCTTTCGGAAGAGGTTATCACTGAAAGCGTAGAAGAACCCAAGAAGGACAAACTCGATAAAAGCGCACACGCTTCGAAGGGTGATTACGAATACGGCAAGAACGAGCCTTTAACTCGCGCCGAGTTTGTTGAAGAGATCAAACGTATCAATCAGGAGCGCGCTTCCTATGGTGAGAAGCCGCTTGATCAGCAAATAGCTGAGCTTGATCGTTTGATGGAAAAGCTGGACGTGAAAGTTCAGCACCTAGAAACGCTCCAAGAGCGCAGCTCACTGACGAGCGCTTTGAAGAAGTCCATCGATAAGCTGATTAAGTTTTCTGGTGAGGTTTTGCATTTGAGAGAGCAGGGGGCTGAGCAAAGCAAACTCTCCTCTGAAGAAAAGGCTATAAAATCAGAGCGCCAGCTTAGCCGTTATGGTCGAAGCTATCGGGCAGGGCTGCATGAGCAGATCAAGGAGATGAAAGACAACATCTCAATACTTAAAGCCAAGCAACAAGAGTACACCCGCTATAAAAGTTTTGTTGAGAGCATCGAAAAACAGATAGACCAGCAACCGAATAGAGCTTTTGCAAAGGTCAAAGGCGAGAGCAAAACGAAGCATATTAGCAATGAAGAAAGCTCTATCAAACTGGCTTTAAAAGCGGCTGTTATCAGAGAAAATCTACCCATCGATTCAAAGCAGAGTAGGGAGGTAACAGCTTCAAAATTAGATAACGCTCTGAATCGAAAAGAACACCTAAAGCCCATAAGAGCGCCAATCGATACGACTAATATCGAAACAAAAATACCCATTGAAAACAATAAATTAAATGCGATTTCTGAATCTAAAACATCAATCAAAATCGGAGCGGAAGCTAAGGCGGTTAGTGAGAAATCGCGCTCTGTTTTTAACGCGAAAGCGGAGCTTGATCCGAAGGTAAAGAACGACCCTAATCCGCCTTACAAGCAGACGATTAAGAACTTTGTTCCGATCAAAACGCACACCGAACAACAGGCTAAATCTGAGCGCAAAAACTGGTTCACACCAGCTACGGAAAAGACCAAGCCGATGATGGATGAGATAGCCAAAAAGATGGCTGAAATGAGAAAGGAACAGCCAGCCCCGAAAGAACAAAAGCGCCCTGATCCGAACACAAGGAAAGGGCAGTTTAATACGCGAGCTTCCGAGAAGTTTACGACCAACGAAGCCCATAGAGCCAAGACAAGGGCAGAAGCCGAAGCGAAGAGGGCGCAAGTACCACCAGAGTACAGAGCAAAGCCCTACGAGCAGGAAGCGCCAAAAGAACAGTCTAAGCAGCGTGAAGATTTTACATCGAAGATGAAATCCTCATACGCTAAAGCAGAAGAATCCATCAAGAAGAAGTGGGAAGAGTTCAGGGGCGAGACGAAATCACCGCCAGAGCCAGAGGCTAGGGAAGAAAAGCCAAGAGCTAAAATGTCTTCTGGGTTTAACAAGGCGAGCTTTGATGATGTAAAAACCGACAAGGCCGATCCGATTATTACTCACGAAGATATAGAGCCAGAGGTGTAAAACCTTGGTATGGCAGGATAGGAGTTTTGTGGTACAAAACTATGAGATTGCATAAAGCAATCCTAAATCACGCTCTGAAGGGCGTGACCTGAAAGAGAAAAAGTTACCTAATATTTACACCATTGAATATAACCGTTAGTCAGAAAAAAGTGAGACTTACATCCTTTTGAACGCCACACAGAGGGGCGCAAAGACGGTATATCAGAATGGCTTATTTTAAGTGCCCATCGTGGAGAAGTTTCTTTGTTAAGCGGCAGCACAATTTTTTCTTTGCATCCGCATGGGCATAATATTTCAGCCTGCCAAGGATCATCTTTTGTACCAATGATGTACAAAACTTTTTGAATCGGTTCATCTACGGGGTCTTCAACAAATTCTAATGAATATGGTTTATCAAAATAGCTGATTATTGGCTTTATAAGCCATGTTACAAAACGCTTTAACATTACATCCTCATATGTTTGTCGCCCGTTGCTATGAAATGCCGCAGAGCAATATTATCACCAGTATGAGCTTTATGCTCATAGCTAGTATGGGTAAATGAATGTTCTTGCTCATCAAACTGACTGTTAGGCTCAATTCTATATCCATGAATCCGCGCCATCATGTCGTCTACTGCTAAAATTGCAGCTTGCATGGTTAAAGTCATTACGGCCTGAATGTCATTACGCTCATGGGTGTAACCTAGCTCTTTTAAGTTTTTATAAAACTCAGGGTCATCTCTACGGTATCCTTCTTCTGCTAGCCTTTCTGAGGAGTAAGCTCCTCTATCGAGAAGGCACGGTTTGTCTGGTTGTAAATAGTGGCATCGAGCTACTGCGTGGCGGATACTTCCCGATTTAGAAACATTTCCTTTAATGGCTACCCCGAGGTCAAAATATGGAATCAAATATGCGCATGCTATCTTGTTAATAGCGTGTCTAGCGGCAACATTATCAACACATCCGAAAATTATATCGCACTCAGATAAGGCTTTCGTTGTAGCTTCAGAAGGTATTCGATCATTAATAGCTGTTACTTGTGTTGGTAGACCTGTTTCTTTTATCCATTCAGCGGTTCGCTCAACTTTTAGTTTCTTGTTCTTGGCGTCTGAAGTGCGTGAAGCCATCATTCGGTTTAAATTACTTTCTTCAATTTCATCGAAATCGATTAAAACCAATTCTCCTGCATGATACCTCAGTAGCAGTTCGCTAGCGGGGCTTCCTGTGCCTGAACAGCCAACAATGCCAATCTTGAGTTTTTGTAAAATATTAGTGGTTCTAGACCCGAAGACTTGAGCTGTTTTGCTTACGTAGGAGGGCGAGGGTGCATCTGAGAAGAAGTCGCCTAAAAAGTGAAGGTCGTCTCCGCAAATAGAGATCATATTGATTGGATCGAAATGATTATCTTTATTTATTATGCGACCTTTTATACTCCCGTCAGGTAGCATAATGGCTGAACCATGGGGCTGTTTTCCCTCGATACAGGCCATGAGGCGCGGCAAGATTTTTAGATCATTCTCGTCATCTGTCGCCGAAAAACTATCGAGGCCAGTTGGGTGACTATGTAACATTATGACGGAAAGCTGTTTGTTTTCTATATGCTCATACTGTGGCATTAGAAATTGTTCAGTAGGCCATGATAAAAAGACAGGTGTTCTTTTTAAGCAAGCATCGTAAGGGATATGTTCAATTTGTTTGAGAAGCAGGATAGTTTCGCCATCCCGAAATACAGGCTCACAAAAAAGAAGTGAACCTGCCTCGTTACCATCGGGCGCTATAACATGCTTTTTAATTTCAGCATGTTGTAGCCCAGTCATTCTTAATTTTACCCCCATGACTTACCTCGACCTTCTGCATCGAGTACATGTTGCACAAAGCTAATGTGAGTACCTAAATTGTCAGTACCAGCTCTCCATTTCGTGCCTTTTGGGTAGTGGCGCGACCATTGCCACCACTTTGTGCCGTTGAATACAGCTGCTTCAGTAAGAGCCTTTATAGGCTTACCATCGGTACGTTTTACAAGCGTATCTGTAAAGAACATATCTAATGCTGCTCCACTGGAGTAATCATTGGGCATTTTAATTTTAAGATTTACCTTGGTAGGCTGGAAAGGCTGAGGCATGAGAAAGCCATGCAATATGATAGCGCGTGCGTTACCATCCTGCACAGCTTCCCACTCAAGATTCAGGCTATCCAGAAATTGGATGTCTTCTTCAGGTAAATCAAAGTCCTGTCGAAGGTTAGCCATTGCACGCCTCCTTAGGAACGGTCTCGAAACGTTCAATACCTGGTTCTCTTAAATCAACAATCTCGTCTGGCTCTAGCTTTTTACGCTTACCGCCTTTTAGTTTTTGTTGGAGGTGGTATTCGCAGGGGTCAAGATCAGCAGCTATCAGGATTTCTGAAGCTTTGATCGGAGATTGTACTCTGATTTTATCTTTATCGACTTTAATCAGATAATACTTAACCCGTTTCGGAATTGGCTTGTCAGAGCAAGCATATTCTTCAAGGTCAACAACTTCAATTTCATCTAATTCCATTACATCCGTCATATTTAGGTACTCCTTTGGTTCAACTCTAATGTAATTAATTTTTAAACAAGGCCGTTTCCGACCAACCTAGAATCATTATATCAAAAACAAATAGCGTTTGTCAAACTATACATTGTTAAAATTATTATTAACTATTTATCTCATTGTTTTTACTTAGATATTGTTAACCAATCTTTAATAGATACAATGATACCATTTCAGTAGGTTGAGAAACAATAGTTTGTGGATAACTACGTTTTATGTTACAATTTCATTGACTTGTGCTAGGCGTAGGAATATTTTTTTGCTATGCGAATCATGGATATAAATAAAAAACTTGGTGCTAATTTAAAAAAGCGCCGAGACGACCTTGGGTTCTCCCAAAAGAGTTTTGGAGAAAAAGTAGGTTTATCAAGGGCTTCTATCGCAAATGTAGAGCGCGGGGAGCAAGCTGTAAATGTTGAGCAACTTTATAAATTTGCGGATGCTTTAAGAATATCACCTGCAGAGTTGCTTCCCAAAAGCGATGATAGCTCTCTAAGAGAGTTTCCTAAACAAACGCGATTGTGGATTGATAGTGTATTAAAGGAGGCCGAAAATGCGTGATCCTAAGAAAATGGCACTTAAATTGTTAGAAGAATATGGCATTAAAGAGAGGCCTGTTTCTGTTAGACATATAGCTGAAAGGTTAGGAGCAAAAGTTGTAGCTAGTGATCCAGAAGATGATGATATTTCAGGAATGATTTATCATGAGGATGGAACAACCATAATTGCTGTTAACGAGACACATGGTGAAACAAGGCAACGTTTTACTATTGCACATGAGATAGGACACTTGGTTTTGCATTCTGAGTTGATCCATCGTGTACATGTTGATAAAGGCAGGAATTTTAGGCAGAAGCTGTACCGAGATGGCAGATCAAAAGTCGGCGAAGATATTTTAGAGATAGAGGCCAATAGATTTGCGGCTGAGTTATTAATGCCTACTTTTTTGCTTAAAAAAGACATTAAAGATTTTTATATTGATTTTAATGATGAGCCTACAGAGATAGCGCAACTATACAATGTTAGTACACAGGCAATGTCTATAAAGTTAATGGAATTGGTAGGCGAAAAGTTCTATAAGTAACTGATATTAAATAATAATTCTGGTGCGATAATATAAATTATGACAAACAAAGGGTTTGTTTTTTAATTATTGCCAATAATAAAATTTTCTATAGCATACTCAGCATGATGAATCTGATTAGAACAGTATTGTTGCTATTGATGGTAATGCCCGCATTTGCGCCGTGGTTGCCTCATGGTGCTGTTCATGCGTTGCATGATCATCAAGCTCAACATCATGGTGCAGAAAATCATGGTCATGGACATGAAGGACATGACCATGAAAGTAAACAAATCATTCATCATGCTATTCAATTTGATGCAGCTAGCTACTTTAGTGATTATCTGCATGTCGAGCTACAAAGCCCTGAACAACTCAGTTTTGAAGCTCCTGTGTTAGATACGCAGGATATTGACTACACCCTTGCAAAGGTTATCAACCCGATACCCAGCTATGAGTTAATTTCTGTTCAAAGTCGAGCGCCTCCTGATGCGCGAAGGCTTAGACCAGATAAAACCCCGCTTTACCTCTCAACGCAGCGCCTACGGATATAGGTCAAACCTAATCCGAGGCTTTTCATGCCTCCATTTTAATTTTGATTATAACTCTTCAAAAATGGAGAAAAATACTTATGAACTTTTTAAACTTTAAGACAGCACAAGACCGCCTATACGCTTGTATCGGCTTGGCCTTAATGCTGATTGGACTACTCGGGTTAATACCCGATGCCTTTGCGCACGGCGTGACCGTGGGCGATAAAGGCTATATTCAAGAAACAACGGGCGTTCATATCATCCCGTTTATCTATCTAGGTGCTAAACATATGATGACGGGCTATGACCACCTGCTATTCCTGCTTGGTGTCATATTCTTCCTCTATCGCTTGAAAGACGTAACAATCTACGTATCTCTTTTTGCGGTTGGTCACATCATTACCCTACTTTCTGGGGTATTGATGGAGATTAGCATTAGCGCTTACATCATTGATGCCATTATCGGCTTTTCAGTGGTCTATAAGGCACTGGATAACATGGGAGCATATCAACGCTGGTTTGGGTTTCAGCCTAATACTAAAATTGCGACTTTCTTATTTGGTTTGATACATGGCTTTGGTTTGGCAACTAAAATTCTTGATTATGAGTTGTCACCAGATGGTTTGTTGCCGAATTTGATCTTCTTCAATATTGGTGTGGAGCTGGGACAAATTCTGGCCTTGGCAGTGATTTTGATAGCCATAGATTTTTGGCGCAGATCAAAAAGCTTTCTACACCACGCTTATCATACCAACGTCTTGATGATGATGCTGGGCTTTTTGCTCATGTTCTATCAAATCACAGGCTACATCATTCAATAAATTCAAACTGACAATTTAAGGAAATTACAATCATGTATAATTCAAATATTCCATCTGATACAGAAGTGCCATCAACGGCAAAACTGATTAAATCAACAATCCTCGCAGCCGTTACGGCTGGCGTTTTACTAGTCACAGTGGTTATGCCCGCAGAATACGGCATAGACCCGACAGGCATAGGCAATGCCATTGGCCTAAAACGTATGGGTGAGATTAAAACCTCACTCGTGGAAGAAGCGGCAGCGGACGCAGCTATGGATAAAGGAGCTATCCCGATAGTGAAAGCGGAAACCAAGCCAGAGCCTATTGCAGTCTCCACGCAAAGCGATGCAGTAAAGATCACGCTTGATCCTGATAAAAGCACAGAGATTAAAGTGACCATGAAGGAAGCTGGCAAAGTGAACTATTCATGGGATGCTGGTGGTTCTGGCATTTTCTTTGATGTTCATGGGGACTCTAAGGCGCTTGAGATTAACTATCATAAGTATGAGAAAGGCACTGCCGATAAAAAGTCAGGAACTTTGGAAGCAGCGTTTGATGGTAATCACGGTTGGTATTTTAAAAACCGTAACGCCGAGCCTGTGACATTCACGCTTGAAATTGACGGTGAATATTCAGCCGTTAAGCGCTACTAAATTGAAGAAAGGGTAATCTTATGAAGATGCTTAAAAATCCATTTGTTCTAGTGCCTGTTATTATCATACTAGGCATTGTCGCGGTGATTGGTATTGCCAATATCGCAGGGCATAGTTCGGATGCTGGTAGTCATGGTCACAGCCATGGCGATCACGGTCACGACCATTAAGAGAAAGAAACAATCATGCTTTTTACCGCATTAAAGGCTGGCATAGCCGCAGGTGTTATTATTTTTGCGTCATGGCTGGCTGGTAAAAAGCCTGAACTGGCAGGGTTTATTACAGCCCTGCCGCTTGTTTCCATCATGGCGATTGCCTTCGCCTACACGCAGCACGGAGATGTCAGCAACACAGCGCAGTACGCACGCAGCATTATCTTTGCTGTGCCTATATCATGGCTGTTCTTTGTGCCGTTCTTTTTTACAGAGAAGTTTGATCTGGGCTTTTGGGTAAGCTGGGCTTTAGGACTTGTTTTATTGGTTGCCGGTTATTTCCTACACCAATGGATATTGAAGCAATTTTAATGTGACTGCCGAAGACCACACACAAAGTGTAATCGGTTAGACGCTCATCCGAATATTTTCTTGATGAATGATTTATTTTTCTCGCGCTCTTCTTCTAACGCTTTTTTTAGAGCGTGATTTTTTCGAATAATTTTATCACAGGCTCGTAGTTGGCATTGTAGCCGTGAATCATAGCTTCGATCATGGTGTGTTGATCGGTTAGCCCATAATCTACTGAGCGCCCTATTCTTCTCAGAATTTCGTTGAAAATTATTCTTTGTGTCCGTCCGTTACCTTCTCTAAAAGGATGTAGGACGTTTGCTTCGGCAAAAAGCTCAGCGGTTTTGTCCAGTGTTAGTTTGGATGAGCCTAACAGTAAGTTAATCTCGTCAAAAATCTTGAGTGCTTCACCTTCTATATTTTCAGGATATGCAAAGACAGTCGATCCTTTGGCAATACGGATCGTACGTAACTCCCCTGCCCACTCGAAAATATCTGCAAAGCAAATTTGATGCACCCTCTTCCACTCTTCAAGTCCAAGGGTCGAGCATGTTTTTAGGTATTCAGTCGCTTCAACAGAGTTCACTTGAAAAATGACCTCTTCGAACTTTTCAAGTTCTTCTTGTGTTTGAAGATTGGGAATGTTTTTTAGAATTTTTGTCTTTGGGTCAAGGTATGGGTCTTGATCCGCACTGAAATAATCACTGTGATCTGGCATATTGAAGGGCTTCTTTAATCAGTTGCTGTTTACTGATTTCACCTGAGAGATACTGACGAGCCATCTGATCTTGCTCAGCCGTCCAGTGCATGCCCTCAAGCTTGAGATTGGCTATGCCTTGTTCGTATACATATTCTTGCTCGTTAATATTCTCTTTCATAGAAAACCTCTTATAATCAGCTACCATTATAGCATTTCGGGTAATTTAGGGGAATAAAATAATCGCAGCCCCCTACTCTACCCAAACAATTTTTTCCAGATAGACTTATTTTTTTCAGCATCTAACGCCTGTTTAAGCGCCCTATTCTGTCTGAGAATTTTATCAGCACGTTCTTTTTCTTCTTTTGCTGATTTTTCTTGGTTAGCAATACGTGATTCTAGGGCTTTCAAGGAATGTTCCCACTCTCCTGCCCCGCTCTTGCTCTTATCTTCTAATAACAGTGTTATGCGCTTAGATTGTTCTTTTTGATCTTCTAAATCTTGTCGAATTTGTTCTTTTTCTTCTTCTAGACGCTTAATAGCTTTGTCTTTTTCGGCTAACAGTAAGGCTAACACCTCATCAACCTCATCCTTACCCCCTGTTTTTGAGGGGTTAGAGCGTGTTAAATGTGAACTGTTAGTCTCATCGTTAGCCTTACTGCTGGGGGGGTATACTCTGAATAGTTCGGCAGGGTCTATTTCATAAGCACCGCTTTCATTCTTTTCAGCGGAAACCCTGCCCTTTTTAATTGCGGCGGAGAGTGAGGGTTTTGATATACCGACCTCTTTTGCTGCTTGTCCTAGTGTTAGTTTCATGGGGTTAGTCCCTGTTAATTTTGACGGTAAGCTTATAGGGTTAGCCTAAATTACATGCTTTGACAATAGTGTTAGCTTACTGTATTAGTTAATAGTGTTTCTGGTGTTATGCACAGATTCGCTAACTGTTATACTAACAGTGGGTTTGACTCATAGCCAGAATCACAGCGTAATTATCCCCACGGTTTCTTTCCCTAAGAAGCCAATTCACATCAAAAGAGGAGAAGCACTAAGGTCTGCTAGACTTATCTTGATACGAAAAAACCGCCGTTGGCGCGGCGGTCTTTAAAAAGAGAGAGTTACTCTCCAAATCCAATACGAGCATAGTAACTCTCATCGAATCGGCATGCAAGTCAATTATGATTCTGCAATGGAATTT
>CEPU01043109.1_pt1 | contig 10334 bp, 17 predicted proteins | sample 530471 | NCBI WGS metagenome assembly CEPU01 (sample SAMEA2620194, study PRJEB7988) | marine metagenome | biome: marine biome (ENVO:00000447); feature: surface water layer (ENVO:00002042); material: "saline water (ENVO:00002010), including plankton (ENVO:xxxxxxxx)" | depth 5 m | reverse complement strand
AACCAAGTTTGTAACCACTTCCAATTATTAATACGAAATAGTCTATCGCCATTACCTGTATTTGCAGTACCATAGTTTTCTCCCATCTTTGCACCTAAGGCAATTTCTTGATGATATGGTACATTTGGATTTGGATTTTTCCATTCGTCTATTCTTTTACGTCTATCTTGTGTTGCTACACCACTTGCGAGTTTAACTGCCTCTCTAAATGCACTTTTCCAGGCATTGAAAGGTGTTGTTGCAAATCTAGTTTCGTTAGATATCTGTTCTATAGGAAGATAAGGATAACCTCTTTTAGCAACCTCTGTAGTTACGTCTACTAAAGGATGTTGAATATCAATATATGCTTTATCCATAAAAGCATCACGGGCAAATAGTTTTACACCGCCATATCCGTATGTTTGTCCTGTTGCAGGATTTACTGCTCTCCAAACGTGAGTACATTGTGCAGTACTTGTTTGAGGATAAACTTCGTCAGTTTCGTTTGGTATGTATGAAAAGTCAAAATCATCTTTAACCCATCCGTCTCCGTCTACAACAAAGAAGTGTTTGGTTGATGATTGTAAGGCGCATTCTTTGTGTCCGTTATAGATACCATCTATATCGGCTACGTGAATAACATTTTGATTTGGTTGGGCGAGTTCCTTCAACCGACGATGATTATCCTGAGAATAATCATCGTGGTATGTTAGGTAGAAGATATCCAACATCTATATAATTTCTATAAATTATGGTAGTGCGTTGAATTCGTCTTCTGTGATTTCTGCAATCGATGAAGTAGCAGTTGTTAGACCACTGAATTTTCCAATCGCAGTATCTACTGCGGCTTTCATTTCAGTCATTTTTGCTTGGTCTGTTGATACTTTAGTTGCAGTAACTTTGCCGTCTGCAATAGAACGGTTATAGTATACGCAAGTTGCTTCCTCACGTTCCTCAGTAACCGCAGTTTCTGCCTCATTATATACTGTATCACCAACTTCTGCTTGTAACCAAGCCAAGAAATCATCCTCAGTAGTTACAGTACCTGGAACATCGATTGTGTTTGTATATTTGTAATAAGCCATTTTATGCTCCTTGTTAACAAGTTATATGTTGTTATAACATATGTATTTATTATTTTTTACAGATTTTCGGGTTTTCCATCAGTACTCACGCCCAGAATACCGTTAGGATCCCCCATCCATACAGAGATTTTCTCTCCATTATCACCGGTTAATTGATGTTCTTCTGTCCATCTTCCGTGTTCCATTAGAACCCAATCACCCACATTTACGTCCTGTTGCTTAGGACCAATAGCATAAACTTCTGCCCAACGTGGTCTGATACCTCGCTCACCAGCCGCCGTTGTGCTATCATCAGCGATAATAATACCACCTTTAGTAACTTTCTCGCCTTTTTCGATATTCGTTAGAATTATCTTATCCCCTAGAGGTTTAAGTTGTGCCATTTTTTACCTTTCCTTAGTCTGCGATTTTTTCACAAGTTTGCTTGTCTGCTTTTAGACCTGCTTCCTTGTTATAAATCCATAGCCAACTGTACGCAATTTGTCCTTCATCCGTTACTGAGCATTTTTTACCAAAAGATACTCTTGGATTATCAGGAATAATTTTTGTAGCAGTTGCACTACACCCCATTAAAAATAACAACATCATAGTTGCCATTACTGCTTTTGCCATAAGTTTGTTTCCTCTTCGTTTTATTTTTTATCTTTTCTTACAAAGTTACCTTCAGCATCTTCAACCCATTCATCATCTGATTTTTCACTAGATGATTCTGCCGCATCTTTAGAAATGCCAGCATTTGCATATTCCTCGTCTTCGGTCATTGCACCTTCTGGTCTTTCTACAGGTGTCGCTTTTACTTTAGGTTTAGGTTTTGCTTTAGCCTTTGTCTCTTTCTCAACTGTCTCTGCGTAAGTCGAACTAGGAGTTGGTTCTACCCAATCATCTTCCATAGGTTTTTCGATTTTAGTCTTACCAGATGCGTCAAGTTGATTATCAACCTTTATGGTTGAATTCACTGTTGCACGTGGGTTATTTTGATTGTAATGTTCACGGGCTATATCAGCCGCACTTTTTACAACTCTGCCGCCTCGACCTAATTGGTCACCACGGGCATTTGATTGAGTGTTACCAACAGAAATAGTCTTTTCTGCTTTTGCCATTAATTTAGCAAGGTCTACACTGGCGCCACGCATACTTTTATATTGTTTCATAACACATCCTCGTTTAGTTCAAAAACTTTTCTTAGTAAAGTTTTTATTTGTGATTCTGTAAAGACAACTCTTTGTTTTTTAGTTACAAAAGGATTCCCATTTTCATATGAGTTATGTATAATATTTACACAAGTTCTCACAAGACGTTCTTCTTTTGGCGTTAAACGTCTTTTACTATCTGGAAACTTTATAATACTATCTGTCATCTCAAGAATTCGTTTATATCTAATCCATACTTAATGCTATCAACCTTGTGTATACCTATTAGATATAACACATAACTTGAAACACTTGATCCTCTGCCTACACCCCATACAAGATTATTCTTGCGTAAAGTATCGACAATATAGACACACACTTTAAGTACGTCTATTATACCATATTTATCATATAAATATAGTTCATTGCATACTCTGGCACTATGTTCAGCATCATCAGGACATCTATCTAAACAATACTTCCATAAATCTATATCTTTATATTCATCAGGCATAAACCATTTATTTTGATTTTCTTCATCAAAATCGCTGATTTCTTTAGAAATCTTTTGAATTGGCTGTAATAAGTCTTTTTCTATATTATTGAGTGATAAAGCCTTGTTGTATTTGTCTATATCCTCGTGCCATTCTAATTCTTTGATTCCTGAGATATCATCACCATTATAAAGCATTTCGTACAAATCTTCACGATTATATACAACTCTGCCGTATTGGTCTTTTAAACTGTCAATCTTTGACGATTTTAGGTTTCCAGCCATTAATATCTACTACTTCCCCGCCTTCTTCTTTTATATGCAATTCGCCCATAGTTAGTTGGTCAATCTTATCTAGTATATTATCAAATTTTGGTGGTGATGTCAAGTCCGTTTTTTCATCTACTTCATAATCTCTTGTTTCAACTGTAGGTCGTTTCCACCAGGGTTTATCGTAATAATACTTCTCTGTTCCGACCCAATCTTTTAAATTTGGAAGTGCTGGATATGTAGGGTCGCTATATGTATATGACATTTTTGGTGATGTTATCTGACTACCTATATTAACTGCAATAACTTCAACGTGAGGATCTGCTATAGCATTTAACTTAGAATGCAAACACATTGCTATAATATCACTAGTAGGAACAAATGGAAATACAACTATTTTGTTCTTTACGTTCATCATATCAATAGTGGCCGCTTTGTGTGTAAAAATTGCTTGATGTAAATAATCTTCCACAAAATACTTAATCTTTAAAAAGGCCGCATTGCCTTTAGCCAAATCAGACGAATTCCAGGCAAAATCTATTCTTACATCAAAAGTATCACTTAGAATTATTGGGTCTGTTTGTATTATAGTTGCACTGAATTGTGCCTCGTATGTGGTATAACTGTTAATATAATCTTCCGTCATTGAAAGTATTTATGCCTCTGTCTTGTTGATTACTACATTGTTATCTGTTATTTTTCCACCCATTACAAAATAAGTTCCTTGTTCGTGTTCTCTTTCATTTATCGTATAAAAATCATACATAAAAAATATTTTAGGAAACTTATCACTTAGTTTTAAAATAAATTTAATCAAATCTAATTTTTGACCATTAGTTTCAAAATGTAATATGTCGTGTCCAATATCAAATTTCATCTTAACAATATTAAGTACGGAGTTCCAATCGTGAACCCAAGTGTCATTAATATACTCTACTAATCTTGTAATCGAAACATCATCACAATCACAAGTTAATGAATGATAGACTCTTTTGTTAGCCTTCTTTGGCGGCTGTAGTACTATCTCTGTTTTCTTCTTCGGTTCCATCGTCTTCTCCTATGAGCATTCTTTTAGGTGTCTTCTGATTAATGATATCAAATCTTTGCTTATCTAATCTTTCTTTTAATTCTACTTGTAGTTCTTCTAAAAGAAACTCAAGTTGCGGTAAGACACTATGCTGACCGATATTATAGGCTAAATTTATTTTCTTTGTTACATCGCCTATTTTTGTATCTAGTTCCTCTTCGGAAAGACTTTTGTAATCATTGTTTATCATAATAGTATTTAGTCTTCGTTTATTTGAAATATGACTGCATATTACCTTCACGTAACGTATCTACAGTTAAACAATGTAAACCTGCATCCCAAAAATTTCTATGTCTAAATCTGCAATAAATTGGATTGATTCCGTGTTCTTCTAATTTTTTATGAATATCTTCTTGATGATTTAATGATATAATAGTTTTTTCATCAACACTTAACATATTAACTTCAAATATTGTTTCTTCTGCGAACCCTACCCAATTATTTAACCACTTGTTTATAAAATCAACTAACTGCGGATTTTGTTTTGCATCAGGATGCCACCACTTCCCTTGAGTAATATTCTTTTCTTTTCTCCAATCACCAAATGTTTCATTGCCAAAATCGTGTGTCATTTCACCTGTTTTCTCAACATCTAATTTTAATATTTCCCAACCAGGTAATGTGTCTTTAAACATATTTGGATCTACCCAAGGCGCACATATTCCTAGTCCAGGTTTAGGTAAATTAAATGAACCATCATTATGTCCACCTATTGCCACGTTTGCTTTCTTGTATACTGGATAATTATCTAAGATATATTCATCTAAATTTTCTGTTTCTAAAGTATCAATAATAAGAGTATCACCTACACGTGTTATCATTGGTGCCCAATAACTCCAAGTATATCTTAAAACTTCTTTCATATGAATATCCATTTTATTGAACCTATTACAATATTTGTGTAACATATCTCTGTCAAGCATATCAGTATGAAAGTTTTTACCAAATCTTTCAATTAACATTTTTTGTCTAGGTTTTAATGGACCTAATAATTTTCTATAAATCTCTGGATGAGTATTATCTTTTCCGTCTTTACCTTTACCTAATTGTTTTTCTATTTCAAGAAATCCATCGGCTAATCTATTATCTACACACGCAGGATTTATCATTGATTGATTATCGTGGTGTATATTATTAACCATATTAGTTTGCATAAGTTTATCGCCTAGTGTAATTAAAAAATCTCTAGGAGACAAACAAGGTTTAGGTATACCACCAAAGAAAAATTGACCTTTATCTTGTTCACAATAATCCATAACATTATCACTCCAACCTACATCTTCTTCGTGTAATTCAGAATATTGTGTATTATTAGGTGCAACTCTAACTACATCTATACCTAATCCTTCAAGTGTCTTTTGTATGTTATCTAAATCTTCGTGTGTTTCTTCTAATAATTGTGTTAGCAAATCACGTAACTGTAAATCAGGTATATCTCTGAAAAATTTAGGTTCGAATACATTACCAAGTATTACTTGTTTTAATGGGTCCCAACCGTTCCAAGAATTTACTTTATCAACTCTGTATTTCATCTGGAAAGTCCCTATATAAAAAATGTTGTATAGTCTCTACATCTACCATATGATTAAAACCAACGTGTTCGCCTTCAATGTCTTGTTCATTACGCAATACACTTGTCATTGCATCGTCAAGTTGTTGCATATTTTTAAAGTCCATATCAATACGAAATTCTGGTAAATCCATAGAACGAAAACCTAATTTCATTCTAGTAAGTCTATAACCTTCCATATGACCTAACTCTACCATTTTATCTAAGAATAATTTCATTTTCTTAGCAAAATGATGTGCAGTTACTTTTTGGTTGTGGTCTGCGTATATTGTATAAACGTCCATCCTATCGCCTTATATAAATAATGTTATGCATATTTATTACGAACATCCTTATGGTAAAATCGAAAAGGGTTTCTTGCAGTACGTAAAGGTCTATGCAAAACCTCAATCATTTGAACATCAAACTGCCCTTGAAGGTGGTTTTGTGTATTCGAATGACCACGGCAAAGAAACTTGGTTACAAACTCGTAATACACGTTGTGTCCTTTCTGAATTTAATAAACCTGATCCAGTAATCAAGCATCTTACTGTTACCCACGAAAATAAGTGGAGTAAACTTAACGAAATTGTTTTTAAAGAATTTTGTAATATCAAAGGATTTAAAATGTATGAAGAAGACTTTTATATTATTCCAGAAGATAACTACGAAATTGTTGATGACCTTGTTAATTACTATTACAAAGATGAATTGATTGGTTGGAGCAAATTGCGTTTCTTTAGGGAAGCAAGTTGTTTTGAAACTAATCTTTTTGTTCAAGACTATTCTGTTCCAGATATTGAACTTGGACATAATTCTTTTACAATGGAACTTAATTGGTTGAAAGAGAAAAATCATAAGTATGCCTATTTAGGTCCTGGGTATGAAAAGAGTTCTATATACAAAGCAGATATACCTGGTTTTGAATGGTGGACTGGAAAAGAATGGTCCAAAGATGCTGATGAATTCAAGTTTTTATGTAAACAAGATTCTAAAGTAAAAACTGTCAACGGCATAATTAATCTGTAAACCTCCAAGATACAACATCATCATAATTGTCTTTTGGCCAATTATCATAATATCCTTTCTTTTTAAGAATGTCACTTGCTTTATTAAGTTTACTTAATCGTTGTACTAAAATTAATATTGCTTTACCAAAATTCATAGATACTCCGTTTAATATTTCAGGATCATTAGGATGATCCTCTAATGCTACAACATCTTTATCTCTTGCAAATCTATTAAAATCATCAACTATAGTTTTCAATTCATTAGGAGTTAATTCATCTTTGTCTGCATAAACTACAACTACTTCATATTTCTCGTCCCAATTACTTGCGAGAGAATTAAGTAGAGGTGTTATAGTATGCTTTCCTCCTGGTACATAGTTAATTCTCTCATCAAGCATCGCCTGTTTGGCGAATGGACAGGGCACTTGGCCTATTGTCTCATTGTGAACTGATACAAATTCTTCTATCCATTTTTGAATATCTTTTATCATATTATATTTTTTAATTCTGGTATTTTATTTTGATGCATCATATACATATTATGTATATCATCATAATATAGGTCATCCCACCAAGAAAAAGTTTCTGTTAATATACTCCTAAGTTTTTCTTTATCATATATGTCTTCAAGTTCAATTACTGTACTTCCAATACTATCTAGCATTTTTCCTTCACTAATACTAAACTTTTTTGCTCCTTGAATATAATCTTCATTTTTCATCATATCTTCAAATGAATCAAATTGTTTACCGTGAGTTTCAGGATCTCTTTTCATATTTTTAACATAATCATTCAAATGAAAAAGTTTTAAAGATTTATCTGTAGTAGTTTTAGTGAATAATACTGTACTATCTTTAAATCTTTCCTGTACCCACGATTTTAATTCTCTTGTTGTTAGTGGAACAATATCAGGTGTACCCTTTTCAAGATGCATCGCCATATGAAAATGCCCTGATATAATATGAGGTTCCCACTGTTTTTCTTCAAGTTTTTGTTTCATATCTTTTAAATCAAAATAGATAGATGTCTCTCTAGTCTGATATCCAATCCAATTAACTTTACCAGTTACATTATCATCTGATACAGTTGCATAAAAATTGTAATTCAAGTTATTTTTAAAAGATATTGTATTGTTGTTCTCTTTTGGTTCGGGTGGGTCACCAACCCAAAATCCTGCTTTACTCCAATTATAAAAACTATTACCAATCTTTACTTCTGAAATATTTGGATGTCCTGATACTAAAAGTATGACCAAAAAGTCACCACACGTGCCGGCTTTATAAGAAACAACGGCATCGAATGTTGTCATTTACAAATCGCCTTCTTTTCTATTTTCACTATACCAAACATTAAACTCACCGCCTGGGTAACGTGCTTTTAGTTTCTCTACGTTCTCTGCCATTACTTCATTAGGGTCAAGACCCAATGCCCGGCAAGAATTAACCCAATACCACATAATATCACCAAGTTCTCGTTTACAATGAAACTTAGTTTCATTATCCAATGGTTTGCCTTGAAATATACATTTCTTAACAATTTCACTAAACTCTCCTGTTTCACTTGCAAGTCCTATGGCACCTGTTAACAACAACGCCATATTTACACCACTATCGTTTTCAAGTCCTTCTAGTTGTGTAACAAGTGCTTGTGTCTCATTGCTTTGTGATGATGTTACTGTTGACACAAACTCTTTATATTTATTTAAGTCTACTTGTTTCATTTTGCTGGATTCCTATCTTTATAAAGTTGTTCTATAGTTCTTTCTTCATATTTTTCCATTGGTTGTACAATCCAAGGATTATCTTCTAAATATTCTACAAAATAATCTGGTGTATATGTTGATTTTTGTTTTAACCAAAGTGTTGCAGTTTTAATATCTTCAATAAAGAAACCTTGAAAGTGTTGTAACCATTCTACACATTTTTCAAGGGTTTGTCCTGAATCTGCTAAATCGTCTACTAATAAAATTTTACTTCCTAAGTTTGGTGTTGTTTTAGCAAGAGAGTTTCCAAATATAATTTGTCCTTGTTGGTCTTTCACTTCTGCTCCGTGATATGACTCAACTGACATAATCGCCAATGGTAAATCAAACAATCTAGCAAAAACATCACCTACACGTAATCCACCTTTTGCAATACAAACTACTTGATTAAATTTGTATCCGTCTTTCCAAACTTTAATAGCAAGTTCTTCAATTTCGTTTTCATATCTTTCCCAAGATATATGTAATTTATCGCTCATTTTACTCGTCCCTTTTATGAGATTATTTGTATTATTATATACTATTTGTAAAGTGAAGTCAATACTATCTTACGAAATACCCTAGTCTTCTTTCTTTCATATATGGTTCTAAATCATCCATCCAATCATCAAAAGGATTCTTTATAAATCTAAAACCTTGATTGTATAATTCGTTTTTAAAAGATTTTGGTGTGTCTTCCCATACTGGAATATATTCATTCCATTTATCTTCATAAGTGCCGTCTGGATTTCCACTAGGTCTAAAGTGTAATTCTATAACTTTATCGCCTTTATATTCTACATTTATAAATGGCACATCTAACTCTTGTAATTCTTTTGGTAGTTCAGGAGCCCAATCTAGTTTTAACCATCTTCTGAATTTTACAACATTTTCTTTTTTGTTCCAACCTTGCCAATTATGTAATACTTTCCATTCGTGATAAAATCCTTTATCAACTTTTTCATATGTTGCTGAGTAATGATTTCCTTCAAAGTATTCACACCAAAAATATCCAGGAGGTACACTTGTGATATCTCCTTTTTCTAAAGTTTTGATTGTTGTGCAAATACCCATACCTGCAAGATTGTAAATGGGTCTTATAACATATTCTCTAGTCTCTGGTATTTCTGTTCCGCCTGGCCCACAAAGATGACCAAATGTTTCTGCAACATATAACTTATTCCACCAATTATGTAAATGAGGTAGTTTTCTATAAAGTTCTCTTTCTTCTAAATGATATTCTTTAAGTTTGTCTGTCATCTGTGAGTAAAACCGTATCGCCGCCAATGGCTGTTGTATTGATACTTATATGTTTTTCCCAGACATAAGGTAGTAAATAATTTGGACCACCTGCTTTCGGTCCTGTACCTGATAACCCATAACCACCAAAAGGTTGAGTTTCTACAACTGCTCCTATTTGGTCTCTGTTAACATATACATTTCCTACTTTCATTTTCTTAGAAACGTTTTCATAAAATCTAGTTACACGTGAATGAATACTTAATGTTAAACCAAATTTACTATTGTTAATAAAGTTTAAAATTTCATCTAACTCGTTTTTGTCGTATACATAAACGTGAAGTAAAGGTCCAAATATTTCTTCATCGAAATATTGTTTATAATCTGAAACTATATAAGCACTCGGTGGAATCGTTAATTTTGGAAGTGTTTTTCCATTACGTGATTTTGTTGCAATTAATTCTTCGTTTTCTTCTAATTGAGCAATTCTTTCTTGTATCTTTGTAAATGCCTCGCCATCAATAACACGTGATACATCAGTATTTAAATCATCTGAATTTCCTAGTGTTATTACTTTCATTCTATGTTTTAACATATGTAATATAGTTTTACTATTTTCTTTTTGTAAAAATAGATATCTAGTTGCCGAACATCTTTGTCCTGCACTATCAAATGCTCCGTGTGTTACGTCTTGTACTAATTGCTCTGGTAAACAAGTTGAATCTGCAATCATACAATTTATACCACCTGT
>CEPU01150014.1_pt1 | contig 10373 bp, 5 predicted proteins | sample 530471 | NCBI WGS metagenome assembly CEPU01 (sample SAMEA2620194, study PRJEB7988) | marine metagenome | biome: marine biome (ENVO:00000447); feature: surface water layer (ENVO:00002042); material: "saline water (ENVO:00002010), including plankton (ENVO:xxxxxxxx)" | depth 5 m | reverse complement strand
CAATCCGTCTTTGATGGCTAAAGAAGGAATCAGTGGACATGAAAATATAATTAACCATTATTTAAGAATATGTGACATCGTTGATGGAGATGTGTCTGCTGAAGTTATATCTACGGACTTCAAAGGAATTGTTGATGAAGGTGAATACTTAGCATCATTAAATAAACAAATAGTTGTAAAGGTGCCTATGATTTCTGAAGGAGTAAAAGCAATTAAATATTTTAATGATAAAAATATCAAAACCAATTGCACACTAGTTTTTTCATCTGGACAAGCAATTATTGCTGCTAAAGCTGGGGCAACTTATTTGTCTCCTTTTATAGGAAGATTAGATGACATATCCTCTGATGGATTAAATTTAATTTCAGAAATTCGTGATATTTATGACAACTATGAGTTTACCACAGAAATTCTTGCTGCCTCAATTCGTCACACAATGCATATTATTGATTGTGCTAAGATTGGTGCAGATGTTGTCACAACACCTCTTTCTGCAATCAAGGGGCTACTTAATCATCCTTTGACTGACTCTGGTTTGAAAAAGTTTTTAGACGATCACAAAAAATCTAATTCTTAATCTATAATATTATCGATTAAATCTATTTTTTTAATTTTATTTTTTTCGTTGAGAAAAAATATTTTATTCAAATTATCAATAATTAATTTTTTACTCATTTCATCAAAATTTATACTCCTGATATTAATGATATCTGTAGAAATAATATTTTTAAGCCAATTGGATTGTGAATCATTAATGTTGATAGAATAAAACTTATAATCAGGGTATATCGTTTTTAAATTAAATATCTTTTGATGAATTGTATTTGAGTGAGAATTTTGATCATATGACCAGAAGAATAAAACTTTTTTAGATTTCTTTTCTGCAGTAATATCTAAAATTGATCCATTTTGATTCGCAAAATATACTAATGGAAAATTATTTCCTGGGCTAAGTTTTTTTTGATTTTCATATAATTCATCCACTTCATCATTAATATTTTCAAAATTAGATATTTTAAGAAATTCATCTATAAATTTAGATTTTTCATTAATGTATTTATTCTTTAAAAGAACTTCAAAAGCTAAAAATCTAAAAAGTTTAGATTTGATTTCATCACTAGAAATCAATTCATTAATGATATTTAATCTGTCAATCTGAAAATCAATTTTATCAATTTCCTTGTTTTTTGTTCTTGTAATATTAAAAGTATATAAATAAATAAAATCAATATAAGGTTTGAAAAAAGTTAGATATTTATCATTTAAATCAATTTTATAATCATAAAGAACTTTTTCCCATAATTCTTCATTAATATTTCTTCTTAAAATGAATGATTGAATTTTTTCCATATACGGATATAGTATAGCATTATTAATTATCTTTTCAGAAAATTCAGAAATTTCTACTTTTGATTTAAATTCTATGAATTTTTTTTCTTGTACTGACAAGACAGAATCCACTGCATTTAAATAATTTCCAAATGATTCATTAAATGATTTATTTAAGATTTCCTCATTTTTTTCAAAATTCAAAAAAACATCCATTAGAAAGTTATTTTTTGAAGCTCCATTACCCATAAATACTAGAGACTCATCAAAATCAAGACAGTTCAACCTAATATATACGCTGTCATTTTTTTCAAGAATAACATATTGAAACTCAGGTTGTAAAAAGAAGTTATATAAACCAGAATTAATTGAATCTAATTTCATGTGAAAAAAACCATTTTCATCAATTGAAGATTCACCTATGATGTTATCATCTTTATTCAATATTATTTTATCGGCTGATTTATTTAAAATTTTTCCTCCGAAAAAAATATTTTGATTATCATTTTTACATGAAATGAAAGAAAAAACAAAAAAAAGAATTAATAACCTCATTTATATAAAAATAATATAAATATATGGCTCTTAATATCAATTTATTATTTTTGCCAGCAACTATGATTAGTACGTCGAATCTTTCAGTTCAATTTGGGAAAAGAGTTCTTTTTGATGAGGTTAATACAGTTTTTAAAAAAGGCAATTGTTATGGAATTATTGGAGCTAATGGCTCAGGAAAATCAACTTTTTTAAAAATCTTATCAGGAAAAATTAACCCTAACTCAGGAAGTGTTTTTATAGAACCAGGAAAAAGATTATCTGTTCTCGAACAAAATCACAATGCTTATGATGATTGTCAGGTATTGCAATCAACATTAATGGGAAATAAGGAACTTTATGAAATAAAAAAAGAAATGGATGATTTATATTCCAAATCAGATTTTAATGACAATGATGGTGTCAGAGTGGGGGAATTACAAAATAAATTTGAAGAGATGGATGGTTGGAATGCAGAAAGCGATGCAGCATCTTTACTATCGCAATTGGGTGTAAATGAAAACCTTCATCATAATAAAATGTCTGAACTCGATGGTAAAACTAAACTTAGAGTATTAATTGCTCAGTCTTTGTTTGGAAACCCTGATATTCTTATAATGGATGAACCAACTAATGAATTAGATTTTGAAACTATAAAATGGTTAGAAAATTTTTTAATAAATTATGAGAATACAGTAATTGTAGTGTCACATGACAGGCATTTTCTCGATACAGTTTGTACTCATATTTCAGATATAGATTTTGGAAAAATAACACATTACACTGGGAATTATTCTTTTTGGTATGAATCAAGTCAACTTGCTTTAAAGCAGAGAGCTCAGCAAAATAAAAAGGCTGAAGAAAAGAAAAAAGAACTTGAAGAGTTTATTGCAAGATTTAGTGCTAATGTTGCAAAATCTAAACAAGCTACATCTAGAAAAAAGATGATTGATAAACTTAATATCGAAGAAATTAAACCCTCTTCTAGAAGATATCCAGGGATAATTTTTGAAATGGACAGAGAAAGTGGAGATCAAATTTTAAATGTCAATCAGCTATTATTTGATGAAGTCTCAAAACCAATTGATTTCACATTAAATAAAGGAAATAAAGTTATTTTATATTCAAAAGACTCGAAAATATCATCAAAATTTTATGAAATTATTAATGGAATTGATAATAATTACAGTGGAGAATTTCAATGGGGGAGTACCATAAGTAAGTCTTATTTACCTTTAAATAATGACTCATATTTTAATAAAAACATTAATCTAATTGACTGGTTAAGACAGTGGGCAAATAATGATGAAGAAAGAGAAGAAGTTTTTATAAGAGGTTTTTTAGGAAAAATGATTTTTAGTGGTGAAGAAGCTTTAAAGTCATGTAATGTTCTCTCTGGTGGAGAAAAGGTTAGATGTATTCTATCAAAAATGATGATGGAAAGATCAAATTTTCTAATGTTAGATGAACCAACAAACCATTTAGATTTAGAAACAATACAAACATTAAATAATTCTTTAATTAAATTCAAAGGAAATTTAATTCTAACTACACATGACTATGAGTTTGCTAATTCAGTTGGCAACAGAGTTATTGAAATTGGAACTAATGGAATAATTGATAAATTAATGAAGTTTGAAGATTATCTATCAGACAGCAAAGTTAAATCATTAAGGACTGAATTATATTAGCTCCTCAAAGCTGCATTAAATTTTTTTGAAACTTCTTTAATTATTTTTTCTGAAATCTTATTTATTTCAGAATCTTCAAGTGTTTTATTTATATCCTCAAGAATTACAGAAAATGAGTAAGATTTTTCATTTGATTTCAGTGGTTTACCAACATAAGAATCCATAAGTTTGATTTCTTTAATCAATTTACTTGTCTGTTTAACAACATTCATTAAATCGACAAAAAGAATTTTATTATCAATAATAAATGAAAAGTCTCTTCTTACATGAGGATACTTTGACAATTTTTTTACTTTAAAAAATTCATCAGTTTTAGAGACATAAATGCTATCTATCTCAATTGATGCATAAAATACTTCACGATCATTAATTTCAAACTTAGATAGTAATGATTTGTCAACTTTTTCAATTTTAGCATTATTTTTTGAATATGAAAAAATAATTTTATTGTTTTCATAGGTTTCCATATAATTTATTCCAAATTTTTCTAGAATATTATGAACAATATTTTTTAATATAAAAAGGTCTGATTTATTATTTTTTGAATACCAAGAACTTTGAATGATTTCTCCTGTAAGAATGATTCCAAGTTTTTTATTCTCCTTAAAAAATTCATTTTGTTTTTTATAGGTGGAACCAAATTCATAAAATTTTAAATCTGTATTTTTTCTATTAATATTATGAGAAAGAGATTTTAACATTCCTGGTAATAATGATGTCCTCATAGCTGAGATATCAGAGCTCAAAGAATTAAGTAATATTACTTTATTATCATTTTGAGATAATTTTTCTCCAACAAGTGAATTATTCATAATTTCATTAAAGCCTAATGATGATAGATAATCTGAAATAAGGTTTTGATATTTATTATTAAAATTTGTTAATGAGGATATTGAAATATTAAGTTTTTTATCAATTTCAATGTTATTATAACCATGAATTCTTAAAATTTCTTCAATTACATCACACTCTCTATTAACATCATGTCTGTAGTTAGGAATAGTAATACCAGCAGAAATATCAGTTACATTATTAATCTTAAAATCAAGCAAATTAAGTATTGATTTAATTTTTAATTTATCAATTTTAAAACCTATAAGTTTATCAACATTGTTGAAGTTCAGTACTATGTTTTTTTCATCAATTTTTCCTGGGTATTCATCCATTAAATCACTTATAATTTCTCCATTACAATGTTCAATAATAAGTGCAGCTGCACGTTTTAAAGCAAATTCTGTATTATCTAGATCAACTCCTCTTTCAAATCTATATGATGAATCAGTATTAAGGAGGTGATGTTTAGAGGATTTTCTAATTGTTACTGGGTCAAAATTTGCACTCTCCAGAAATATTGTAGTGGTATCATCAGTTACTGAATGATTTAACCCACCATAAATTCCTGCAATACACATCGGTGTATTATCATCACAAATCATCAAATCATCATTTGTTAAATCTCTTTCTTCACCATCTAAGGTTATAAATTTTTTAGGATTAGAAAATTTTTGAATTTTAATTGTATTTGATTTAATTTTATTCCTGTCATAAGCATGAAGTGGTTGTCCTAATTCATGCATAACATAGTTAGTAATATCAACAATATTATTTATAGGATTAATGCCAATTGCATTAAGTCTGTTTTTAATAAAATCTGGTGAATCTTTAATTTCAATATTATTAATAATAAGCCCACAGAATCTTCGACAATCTTTTGAGTCAGAAATATCAATATTAAGATTTGGAGAAATAATTGTATTGTGAAAATTTGAAATGGAAGGTGATATCAAATCAATTTGCTTATCTTTTCTGTATGAAATAGCTGCACGTAAGTCTCTAGATACACCAAAATGAGAAATAGCATCACATCTGTTTGGTGTAAGTCCGATTTCAAAAATTTTATCGGAATAAGATTTAAATACTTTTGAGGCTTTGGTTCCAGGTTTAATTTCTCTGTCTAATATTATAATTCCATCATGAGATTCGCCTATGCCAATTTCATCTTCTGCACACAACATTCCATGACTTTCAATATCCCTTATTTTCGCTTTTTTTATCTTTAATGAATCACCTTTTATACTTGTTAAAGTACTACCAACAGGAGCAACAACTACTGTTTGATCTACATCTACGTTAGGTGCACCGCAAATAATTTTAAGATCATCAGAATCACCAATATCAACAGTAGTTAATTTTAGTCTATCTGCATTAGGGTGTTTAATACATTCTTTAACCTTTCCAATTAAAAGTTGAGAAAGATCAGTATTTGGACTTGAAAAATCATAAGACTTTTCAACCTCTAATCCAATATCAGTAAGTAATTCAGCACATTCTTTAAAATCTAGATTTTCGTCTATAATTTCAGAGATCCATTTAAAAGAAATTTTCATTTCTGTAAAGATATATTATCAATAATTAATTAACCAATTATATTCCAGGATTTATTATTTGAATTATTAACCAGATATGATTTTATATTGTTATTAGATATGTTTTTTAAATCAGGATCAGTTGATAATAGTTTTTTAACTTCTTCAAAAGCTTCATTAAATACATCACCATCATTCACTATGTCACCAAGCTTAAAATCTAAATCACCACTCTGTCTTGTACCTAAAACATCACCAGGTCCTCTTAATTTTAAATCTATTTCAGAAATTTTAAAACCATTGTTAGTCTCTGTCATTGCTTTTATTCTAGTTTGTGCATCATTACTTAAATTATCTTTAGTCATCAGAATACAATAACTTTCATAACTTCCTCTACCAACTCTTCCCCTAAGTTGATGCATTTGAGACAGTCCAAATCTTTCGGCACTTTCAATAATCATAACAGATGCATTTGGAACATTAACACCAACTTCAATTACTGTTGTTGAAATTAAAATATTTGTTTTACCATCAATAAATCTTTTCATTTCGAAATCTTTATCATTATTTTTCATCTTTCCATGTAAAACTCCAACTTGGTATTTATCTCTTGGAAAATCCCTTAATAAACTTTCATAGCCATCTTCAAGAAACTTTAAATCCATTTTTTTAGATTCTTCAATTAGTGGATATACTATATAGACTTGTCTTCCTGACTTAATCTGATCTTTTAAAAAAGCAAATACTTTTAACCTATTACTATCCTTTCTGTGAACTGTAACAATATCCTTTCTTCCTGGTGGCATCTCATCTATTATTGATATATCAAGATCTCCATATAAACTCATTGTCAATGTTCTGGGTATTGGAGTTGCAGTCATAATTAAAACATGAGGAGGGGGGTTGTTTTTTTTCCACATTTTACTTCTTTGCTTAACACCAAACTTATGTTGTTCATCAATTACCACATAACCAAGATTTTTAAACATAACATCATCTTCAAAAAGAGCATGCGTTCCAATTAAAACATCTATTTTACCAATAATTAAATCAGATAATATTAATTTTCTCTGTGATTTAGTTGTTGAGCCAGTTAAAACTTCAACATTAATATTAATATCACTTAAATAGTTAATAAAAGATGAAAAATGTTGTTGTGCTAAAATTTCAGTAGGTGCAACAACGCATGATTGAAAATTATTTTCAACAGCAATTATAATTGACATAATAGCAACAATTGTCTTTCCTGAACCAACATCGCCTTGAAGTAGACGATTCATTTGTTTTTTACTAAAAAAATCTTCGCGAATTTCCTTTAAGACCTTTTTTTGAGAATTTGTTAAATCAAAGTTTAATTTACTGTCGTAAAAAGTCTTGAATTTATTGCTGATTAAAGGAAAGTAATATCCAGGATTAATTCTTTTTCTTTTGATTTTAATTAGATTAAACCTTAATTGATTGAAGAAAAACTCTTCAAATATTATTTTCTTCTTAGCTATTTCTAAATGCTTAAAATCTTTAGGAAAATGTATATTAATTAATGATTTTCTTGTAGAATAAAAATTATATTTTTCATTAATTTCTTTATTAAGATTTTCATTTAATTCATCTTCAACAAATAAAAAAATATTTTTAATAATTTTTATAAAAAAATTATTTGTTATTCCATGATTAATAAGTTTTTCTGTTGAATGATAAACGGGTTTAATCTTTACAAAACCTTTTTTTACAATTGAATTCATTCTTTCAAATTCTGGATGAACCATATTTGGTTTATTGTTAAACCAAGATAATCTACCAAACAATACATATTCTTTATTAAGTTCAATTGATTTTTCTACCCAACTTAGACCTTTAAACCAGTTAATTGTCATGTAATTATATCCATCAAAAAATTTTCCCTCAAGTCTATATTTATTGGAAAATTTTACCAGTTTTAAATCTTTAAATACTCCTTTAATCTGAACATGAACCATTTCATTTTTAATTTCAGAAATTTTAAAAAATTTAGATCTATCTATATATCTGAATGGAAAATTATAAAGCATTTGTTGGCATGTATCTATTTTTAATTCATCTCTAATTAATTTAGATCTAATTTTACCTATTCCTTTTATAAACTCTAAAGAAGTATTTAATTTATTGGGGTTCACTTCTCAAATTTAATTTATTAACTTTAAAGTTTAATAACAGTTAAAACTTAAAATTGACTGAATACCTTCAGAAACTTAACGAACAACAAAAACTTCCTGTAATTCATAAAAATGGTCCGTTGATTGTTATTGCTGGAGCTGGATCTGGAAAAACAAGAGTTCTGACTTATCGTATTGTTCATTTAATTAATCAGAATATTGACCCCTTTAATATTTTAGCCTTGACATTTACAAATAAGGCAGCGGCTGAAATGAAAAAACGAATTTCAGAAAGTGTAGGTGATTCACAAGCTAGAAACATATGGATGGGCACATTCCATTCGGTTTTTGCAAGGATTTTAAGATCTGAAGCACCTTTATTAGGTTATCCTACAAATTTTACAATATATGATACATATGATTCAGAAAGATTGGTTTCAAATATTATTAAAGAGCTGAATTTAAATAAAGATCATTATAAGGCTAAACAAATAAGAAATAGGATTTCCTCTTTAAAGAATAATTTTATTACGGTTGAAAACTATTTTAACAATCCTGAGATGATTGAAGTTGATAAAATGTCTAAAAGATCAGAATTCGGAATTATTTATAAAAGATATGTTGAAAGATGTTTTAGATCTTCTGTTATGGATTTTGACGATCTTTTACTTAAAACAAATGAATTATTGAATAAATTTCCTGAGGTCCTTTCTAAATATCAAGATAAGTTTAGGTATATACTAGTTGATGAATATCAAGATACTAACTACTCACAGTATCTAATTATAAAAGCTCTTTCTGATCGACATCAAAATCTTTGTGTTGTAGGAGATGACTCTCAGAGTATTTATAGTTTTAGAGGGGCTAACATTGATAATATTCTAAATTTCAAAAAACACTACCCAGATTGTAAAACTTATAAACTAGAACAAAACTACAGATCATCAAATAATATTGTACAGTGTGCAAACTCATTAATCCAAAATAATCAGTTTAAGTTAGATAAAACCATATGGACTCAAAATAGTGATGGTGAAAAAATTACTATTAATAAATCAATTTCAGATTCTGATGAAGGAAGATTTGTTGCTTCTAATATATTTGAGAGAAAGAATAATGAATTTCTCAGTAATTCATCATTTGCAGTTTTATACAGGACAAATGCTCAATCTAGAGCTGTAGAGGATGCCTTGAGAAAAATTAATATTGAATATCAAGTTTTTGGTGGATTATCTTTTTACCAGAGAAAAGAAATAAAAGATATTTTAGCTTATTTAAGATTAATTGAAAACCTAAATGATGAAGAGAGTTTAAGAAGAATCATAAATTTTCCCTCAAGAGGAATTGGACAGACTACTTTAGATAAATTAACATTAGTCTCTGAAAGACAAAATATCTCACTTTTTGATTCTATTTCAAATCTTAATGATCCTTCAGTAAAAATTAACAAAGGAACGATAGAAAAATTAGAGAATTTCAGGAACCAAATTCTTTCTTTTAAAGTTTTTTCTCAAAATAACAATGCATACGAAACAGTATCACACATAATTAATAAAATACAAATTGTAAATTTTTATAAAAATGAAGGATCATTAGAGTCTTTTAATAGAATTGAAAATATAGAAGAGTTAGTAAATGGTATTAATGATTTTATAGAAGGTCAAGAAGAACTCTTTGAATCAGACAAGTCACTTTCAAGATATTTAGAGGATGTTGCGCTATATTCAGAGACTGATAAACAAGTTTCTAATGAAAAAGTTTCTCTAATGACAGTTCATATGGCAAAAGGATTGGAGTTTCCAATTGTATATATTTTAGGAATGGAAGAGAATTTATTTCCATCAATAATGAGTATTAATTCTAGAGAAGAAGTGGAAGAAGAGAGAAGGTTATTTTATGTAGCAATGACCAGAGCTGAAAAAAGTTTAACATTAAGTTACTGTAATCAAAGGTTTAAATGGGGAAATCTAATTGAATGTGAACCAAGTAGATTTCTTTCTGAAATTGACAATAAATACACGAATAAAAACTCTTTAGATCAACAACAACCTTCTCACATTGATAACACTTTATTAAGGCTAAGAAACTTTAAAAAAAGAAAGAACATATCAAAACTGAAATCATTTAAATCATCCTCTCAGAAAATTAAGATTAATATTAAAATTAATGATGTGGTTTTTCATGAAAGATTTGGAAAAGGTGAGGTTAAGCAAATTGAGGAAGATGGCGAAAATTCAAGAGCAACAATTAATTTTAATAATTCAGGAGAAAAAAAAGTTCTTCTAAAATTTGCAAAATTAAAGGTTATTAAATAAAAAAAA
>CEPU01091785.1_pt1 | contig 10504 bp, 8 predicted proteins | sample 530471 | NCBI WGS metagenome assembly CEPU01 (sample SAMEA2620194, study PRJEB7988) | marine metagenome | biome: marine biome (ENVO:00000447); feature: surface water layer (ENVO:00002042); material: "saline water (ENVO:00002010), including plankton (ENVO:xxxxxxxx)" | depth 5 m | reverse complement strand
CGTGCTGGCTGGGGCGCGCTCACAAGAGAACCTTTGCTTGGGTGGTCTTATCCAGCATGGTCAAAATTATGGCGTTTGGCCGGTGCAGATCACATGCACGTAAGTGGCTTGAATAATAAGTTTACCGAGTCAAACGAAAGTGTCATTGAGTCTGCCAGATCTTTGAACAATCCTTTGTTCAGTCATGCGCCAATGTCTGCCTTACCTGTTTTTTCCTCAGGCCAAACCATCCGCCAGGCTGCTGCTACACTTGATGCTGTAGGTTCCTCCGATTTCCTTGTCGCAGCGGGTGGCGGGATTGCGGCGCATCCAAGCGGTGTGGCTGCCGGAGTAAAGGCAATGCGTCAAGCATATGATGCAGCAATGCAGAAAGTTGATATTGCCGAATATGCTCAGGAGCACCCAGAACTTGCGGCCGCTTTGGCTGAATTTTAGGTTGGAAACTATGAAACCACTTCTAACTTTTTACGGTGATGACTTTACTGGATCAACCGCAGTTATGGAGGTGCTTAGTTTTGCTGGTGTATCAACAATGTTGTTTTTGGAGCCACCGGAATTGGACGTTTTGAAAGAATATCCGACTTTGCAAGCCATTGGGGTTGCAGGTATTGCCCGCTCCAAAGATCCAGCTTGGATGAAGAGTAACTTGCCTTCAGTTTTCAAAAGACTCAAAAAGTTCGGTGCACCTGTTTCACACTATAAAGTATGCTCAACTTTTGACTCGTCACCAGAGATCGGATCAATTGGTGTGGCAACTGAAATCGGAGACGCAATCTTCAGTACAGACTGGGTCCCTCTTGTGGTTGGGGCGCCCGACATTCAGCGTTATCAAGCATTTGGTACCCTTTTTGCCAAGTCAGGCGCTAGTATACATCGCCTCGACCGCCACCCGGTTATGTCACGTCACCCCGTCACTCCCATGAATGAAGCTGATCTGACAAGGCATTTAACCCGCCAAACCAATCTGAAAATTGGCATAATTAGTCTTGCAGAGATAAAGGCAGGGCAAAGTCATGAGGCAGTCAGCAAATGCCTGTCAGATGGAGCGAGAATTCTTGCAATTGATGTCGTGGATGACGAGACACTTACAGAAGCCGGGCGCCTTATATGGCCAATTGGTTCAGCGTCTTGTTTTGCAGTCGGCTCGCAGGGTGTTGAATATGCACTTGTAGCTCACTGGCGGAAAATTGGAACGATTGAGAAATACGAAGCAGCTCCAGCGCTCACACCAGTTGACCAAATATTTGCAGTTTCGGGTTCATGTTCGGCTACCACCGAAGATCAAATCGCAACGGCAGAAGCCCATGGTTTTCAAATAATCAACTTTGACGTCTCTACGCTAACACAGCCAAAGCGATTTGCTGCTGAATTGGAACGCGTCCGAAATGAGAGCCTAATAAAGTTATCAAAAAACTACGATGTACTGGTTGCAACAGCACGAGGTCCGGATGATCTTATGATTAAACGAATGGAGGAAGCCGTCAGCAAAACAACCATGAACCCGAGTGCTGCTAACGAACGACTAGGGGAAGCTCTCGGCAAACTGGTATCTGACATCCGGCGCACTACAAACATAAAACGGATAGCTATCGCAGGCGGGGACACCTCTGGCCGCGTCCTTAGTTCGGTTGGAGCCCAAGCTCTATCTGCAGTGGCACCAATTTCGCCAGGAGCGCCCCTCTGTCGATTACACACTAATAACGATGCCGAAATTGACGGCCTTGAAATGACTTTGAAAGGTGGGCAGATGGGAGAACCTCATTTTTTCTTACAGGCTAAAGGTGTTAAGAAATAGTAAACAAACAAAGCAGGACAGCAAATAAGCTGACCAAAAACAATGGAGATAAAACATGACCAAAGTGGCACTAATGGGCGCTGGTGGAAAAATGGGATTGCGTCTAGCTAGCAATTTGATGAAGTCTGATCATGATGTATTACATGTAGAAATAGATCCAGCAGGACAACAGCGCCTAAAAGATGAAACGGGTATTGACTGCGTCGGGCAAGGCCAAGCACTTAGCAATGCTGAAGCTGTCATCCTGGCAGTGCCAGATCGTCTGATTGGAAAGGTTCTAAATGGCTTTATAGATGATCTTAAACCAGGTACAGCTGTTATCATGCTTGACGCTGCTGCACCACATGCGGAAACCTTGCCAAAGCGAGCTGACATCACCTACTTCGTTGCACACCCATGCCATCCGCCGTTATTTAACGATGAAATAGATCCAGACGCCCAGAAAGATTATTTCGGTGGTATTGCAGCAAAACAACATATAATTTGTGCCTTGGGCCAAGGTCCAGAGGAGCACTACGCAATGTGTGAACAGATTGCTCGGGACTTCTATCGTCCCGTCATGCGATCACACCGATGCACTATTGAACAAATGGCAATCCTTGAGCCTGCATTATCTGAGTCTGTAGGGGCAACCTTCGCCAAAGTACTCAAAGATGCAACAGATGAAGCAGCACGTCGAGGAGTTCCATACCAAGCAGCCGAAGACTTTTTATTGGGCCATCTGACTATCTTGCTTGCTGTCGCATTCGGTATTCAGCCTGGCGGGAAGCTTTCCGATGGCTGTTTGTTGGCAATCTCAGAAGCCGAGCCAGTCATATTCAAGGATGGATGGTTAGATAAGGTTTTTGCACCTGAAGCTGTGAAGGCGTCGGTGAGATCGATCTGTAAATAAAAAGATTTCGAACTCTTTTTTATTTTAATTTACTAAAGTAACTTTTTGAAGATCCTAAGTTATTACATCAGTTTGCAGTGCTCTCAGAAGAGCATGGCGGAGGTCAAAGAGCACCTAAATTATTAAAAATTGTGGTTTTCTAGCCAGCGGAACTAGACTGCTGGCTGGTTACTTAGAGGAAGATTTAAATGGTTTAAGTTTTGCAACTTCTGAATTAGTCAGGTGGGAAATGACAGCGAACAACTCAAATCGTTTGGTAAGATTGATTGCAAAAACTCTGAAAGACCAACCTGTCACAAAAAGTTATCAAAATAGCGCAAACTCAAAATAAGCTGCACTTTTTGTACTGTAAATTAAATGTTTTGATCAGGTTACCAGTATCAATATGATATTTTCTATAGAATAAATTATTGACAAACATTTTTTCTAACGACACGATGTTTGATGGGGGAATAAATCCCGTAGTTGTAATAAAATTATATTAAAATAAGGCACAAGGGAGGCTTTGGAAATGAAGAAAATAATTGCAACAATGGCTGTAGGTCTTATGGCATTAGGTAGTCATGCTTACGCTAAAACAACTGTTTGTCTCATCACAAAAACAGACTCTAATCCATTTTTTGTTAAGATGAAAGAAGGCGCGCAAGCCAAAGCAGACGAGCTTGGAATGACACTTAAAGCGTTTGCTGGTAAAATTGAGGGAGATAATGAGACTCAAGTCGCAGCGATCGAAACATGTATTCTTGATGGTGCTAAGGGTATATTGATTACTCCTTCAGATACAAAAGGTGTGGTATCAGCAGTGAAGCAAGCCCGCGATGCTGGTTTGGTTGTGATCGCATTAGATACACCTCTTGAACCAATAACAGCAGCCGATGCTACGTTTGCAACAGATAATTTCGTTGCAGGAGAGTTAATTGGCGCTTGGGCTCGTGCCACAATGGGTGATGGTGCTGCAACTGCGAAACTGGGAATGCTAGATATCAGAGTGGAGCAGCCAACTGTGGGCGTTCTAAGAGACCAAGGTTTCTTACAAGGCTTTGGAATCGATCTAGGTGATCCGAATAAGTGGGGTGATGAAACAGATCCACGGATCGTAGGAAACGATGTGACCTTTGGAAATGAAGAAGGTGGCCGTAAAGCTATGGAAAATCTACTCGCAAAAGATCCAATGATTAATGTGATCTATACTATAAATGAACCAGCTGCCGCAGGTGCTTACGAAGCTCTTAAAGCAGTCGGCCGTGAGAAGGATGTGATCATTACCTCTGTAGACGGTGGCTGCCCTGGTGTGGCTAACGTACGTGACGGTATTATTGGTGCGACTTCACAGCAATATCCTCTTTTAATGGCATCAATGGGAGTTGAGGCTATTAAAAAGTGGGCTGAAGAAGGTATCAAACCTGCTCTGACACCGGGTAAAGACTTTTTTGACACAGGTGTAGCGCTTGTAACAGATAATCCGGTACCTGGAGTTCCATCTATATCTTCCGCTGAAGGTATGAAACTCTGCTGGGGTTAATTTAAAACTGAGAGGGAGGGTTTACTCTCCCTTTCATTATCTTTTTCTGCACATTGTTCAGAAAAGAATATATTTTGGATACCTAAAATATTTGGGAGTAGATGATGTCAAAACTGACACAAGAGGAAGCCGATTTAGAAGCATCTTTATCATCAGCGCCGACCGAAGTCGCAGAGTTTGCTGAGCAGGACGGAGGGTTGATTCGTAAAGCGCAGCATGTGCTTCATCAAAATCCAGCTCTAGTTCCGCTGATAGTACTGATAGTTTCAGTAATTATATTTGGAGCCATACTCGGATCAAAATTTTTTAGCCCTTTCGCCTTAACTTTGATTTTGCAACAGGTACAAATTGTTGCGATACTCGGTGCAGCACAGAGCCTTGTTATTCTTACTGCTGGTATCGATTTGTCGGTTGGAGCAATTATGGTTTTGAGCTCGGTTGTGATGGGACAATTCACATTTCGTTATGGAATTCCTGTTGAACTTGGTATTATTTGTGGCCTAATTTGTGGCACAGGTTGCGGCTTTGTAAATGGTTGGCTCGTTGCAGTCATGCGGTTACCTCCTTTCATTGTGACTTTGGGAATGTGGCAAATTCTACTGGCTACCACTTTTATTTACTCTGCAAATGAGTCAATCCGAGCGCAAGACATTGAAGAACAAGCAGTGTTGCTTCATTATTTTGGCACAAAAATACCATTTGCAGGCGTTAACTTTACCTATGGTGCCCTATTCGCTGTTATACTTGCATTTGGTTTGGCATACACGCTGAGAACCACTGCCTGGGGCCGACACGTTTTTGCCGTTGGAGATGATCCCGAGGCAGCTGAACTATCTGGTGTAAACGTAAAGAAAACCTTAATTTCTGTTTATATGCTTGCAGGACTGATTTGTGCATTTGCAGGTTGGGCTGTTATTGGACGGATTGGTGCTGTTTCACCAAATGTTGGTCAACTTGGAAATATAGAATCAATCACAGCGGTTGTGATAGGCGGTATTTCCCTTTTTGGTGGTCGAGGTTCGATTGCAGGCATGCTTTTTGGTGCTCTCATTGTTGGAGTTTTTTCTTTGGCACTGAGGTTATTAGGAGCTGACGCGCAATGGACTTATTTATTGATTGGATTACTGATCATTTTCGCTGTTGCAATAGATCAGTGGATTAGAAAGGTATCTGTCTGATGCAACCAGTCCTTCAAGCTAGAAACTTGGTTAAACATTTCGGTCGTGTTACAGCCCTCGATGGAGCGGATTTTGATTTATTGCCTGGTGAAATTCTTGCAGTAATTGGTGATAATGGCGCTGGTAAATCTGTGATGATTAAATCATTGACGGGAGCAATTCAGTTAGAGAGTGGTGACATTAGACTTCAAGGAGAACCTATTCACTTTCACTCTCCAATAGCTGCTCGGTTAAAAGGTATTGAGACAGTTTATCAAACATTGGCGCTGTCCCCAGCATTATCAATAGCAGATAATATGTTTATGGGCAGAGAACTGCGATACTCTGGTATTCGCGGAAAAATTTTCAGACAGCTAGACAAACCTGCTATGGAAAAATTTGCGCGCGAAAAGTTAAGCGAACTAGGTCTACTAACTATCCAGAACATAAGACAAGCAGTTGAAACTTTATCTGGAGGTCAGCGCCAGGGTATCGCGGTTGCAAGGGCTGCAGCCTTTGGGTCAAAAGTCATTATACTTGATGAACCAACGGCTGCTTTGGGAGTAAAAGAGGGGCGCAGAGTTCTCGATTTGTTGCAAGATGTTAAAGCCCGCGGTATCTCGATAGTCTTAATTAGTCACAATATGCCCCACGTATTTGAAGTTGCTGACCGAATCCATATTCATCGCTTGGGTAAACGATTAACTGTGATTAGCCCAAAAGACTACTCTATGGCCGATGCAGTTGCCTTTATGACAGGTGCTGCGCTTCCTCCTGAGCTTGAAAGTGGCTCCACTTCTTGATGAACTAATTCAATCAATTGGATCAGCGATACATTTGAAAAAGCAGCTAATTTAATATCGAAAGAGTTAATAAGGTAGAGCCAAAATGTCTTCCAAAAAAAGTAGAATGGCCGAAAAACTGGCACGAATAGTATCCGGAAACTATAGGCCTCAAGATTTTATAATAGCGGACGCTAAGGATGGAGACATGGGGGGCGGTGCGGACGCTGTTGGCCTTGAGGAAAGATCTTTGGATGGCCTTAGAACTGTCCAAATGGCTGCCCCAATGAAACAGTATCGTGATGCTATGAAAGAAATGGTCGCGTCTGATTTAGTTGATATTATGCTAATGTCTCTTTCTTCAGCTGAAGCCTTGGTACAGGAAGGCATATTTGAAAATAGCAATATAACACCTGCCGTGCGTTTGAATGATGCTACCGACATATGGGGATATCGTGGGGCAAGCTATAGGGAAAAACCATCCATTGCGTTCAATACAGCTAAAATTGAAAGTGCACTTAAATATAGCAGGCTAGGTTTATATTCTATCACGTTCTATAATGATTTAGACAAAGATTTAAAAAACCTTAATGCCTATACCCAATTTCGAGAGTCAATCAGTGATACAGAAATGGACCACTTCCTAGAGGTTTTTAATCCAGCATTTACGATTAATACAGGTGACGCGGATATTGGAACTTATATCAACGACTCCATTGTGCGATGCCTTGCTGGCTTGGAACGTTTGGAACGTCCATTATTTTTGAAAATTCAATATAACGGTGCTCGGGCAATGGCAGAATTAGCTGAATTTGATCCAACTAACTTGGTAGTCGGGATCCTTGGTGGGGGTGCTGGAACAACAAGAGACACATTTGAGCTTATCGAACAAGCTAGCAGATTTGGAGCACGTGTTGCTCTATTTGGGCGAAAAATTTACAAAGCTGAGGATTCTGTAGAGATAGTAAAGTTGATGCGGCACATCGTTGAGGATAATTTGTCGGCTAAGGAAGGTGTAAAACTTTATCACCAGAATTTAACTAAAAAATCTATTTTGCCAAATAGATCTCTTGATGCTGATCTAGAAATTACAGATCAAGTATTGCTGGCAGAGGCCAAATGAACTTAGGTTCAAAATCACGCAGAGGGTTTATAACTGGAGGCACTTGGTGCGCAGACCACAATAAGTTAGTAAGAGATTGGCCAAAAGAAGAAGAAGTTGTTGAGATAATAGAAGAGAACGTAAGGGGCGGTGGTTCTGCATGTAATCTGGCTATCGATTTAAAACGTCTTGATCCAAAAATTCCTGTTTCAACAATTGGTCTTTTAGGCGAAGATGAAGATGGAAGACTACTAATTCAAGAGGCTTTAGCTGCTGGTCTAGATACAACTTTTCTAAAAAGAACAGAGCTTTCGAAAACCCAAAGAACAGACGCGTATACAGCGAGTAGTTCTGGACGTCGCACGCACTTATATTTTGCAGGAACTGCTGCACATCTGACACCTGATCATTTCGATTTCACTAAATCCAATGCCAGGTTTTTCCATCTGGGTTTGCCTGGTGTGCACGAAAAGCTTGACAAATCATGGGATCAAGATCCCAACGGGTGGGTTACGGTTTTAAAAAAGGCAAAAACCGAAGGGATAATCACCAACTTAGAGCTATGTTCAATATCTGCTAAAAAAATTTATGAACTTGTAAATCCGTGTCTCCAATTTTTAGATCTTTTAATTGTAAATGACTTTGAGATTTGCGCGATTTCTGGAATGGAACTAAATCCAGAGCAACCAACTGACTTTGATGCTTGCAAAGCTGCAGCGCGTGATGTTCTTAGATCTGGAACTATGCACCTTGTTGCTGTTCATTTTCCAGAAGGAGCCTTTGCATACACGCGAGATGGAAACTTTTATTCACATCCCTCTGTCGCTATTCCAGAGACTGCAATAATTGGAACAAATGGCGCGGGCGATGCTTTTGCAGCAGGTTTTCTTTACGCACTGCATGAAAATATGGGTATTGAGACGGCTATTATTACAGGACATGCTGCTGCAGCAGCGTCCGTTAGAGGTATTGGTACTTCTGATAAGGTTGAGTCCTTTCAACGATCTAGAGAAATCGCAAACAAGTGGGGATGGCGAGATGCTTTTTGATCTCTATCACTTATCATCGGGATTAAAGACTAATTGATATATCTAAAATTATACATGGAAAAACTGAATGTATATTGGAGTTGATTTAGGCACTTCATCTATTAAGATTGTGCTTGTTGATCGTAATGACAAAGTGCTGGAATTCTCGTCTCGGTCAATTCCCACCGAGCGTCCTTCAATTGGCCACTCTGAGCAAGATCCTAACAGGTGGTTTGAGGCATTATTGGACGGTTTCGACGAACTATCATCAAAAGCAGAAAAAGATATGAAACGAGTTGAGGGTATTGGTCTATCAGGCCATATGCATTCTGCTATTTTGATGGACTCGACTGATAAACCGATTGGTAATGCAATTTTGCACAATGATGTTAGGGCAGAAAAAGAAGCGCATGAACTTAATGAAAAATTCCCTGATTTAGCTGAAAAAGCTGGTGTTATAGCGATGCCTGGTTTTACAGGCCCAAAATTATTATGGTTGTCTCGAAATGAGCCAGAAAAATTTAAACAGGCTAAATATATACTTTTTGCTAAAGATTTTTTACGCCTTAAGTTGACTGGTACAATAGCAACAGATGTTACAGATGCAGCAGGATCTTGGCTTTTTGATCAGAAAAAAAGAAAATGGTCTGAAGAATGTATCAGTGCCTGTAATTCAGATAATTTCGTATTGCCGTCTATTTTTGAGTCTCCAAGTTCCTGCGGAATATTAAAAAGCGAATTTTCAATCCGTTGGAAATTACCCAAAGATATTTTAGTTGCGGCCGGTGCTGGTGATGTGGCTTGTGGTGGAGTTGCCGTTGGAGCCGTAGATGAAAGCTCAGGTTTCATTTCTATGGGAACGGCGGCCCAAGTATTTTTGGGATCTAAAAAATTTGAACCAAAAACTAAAAAATTAGTACATAGTTTTTGCCATGCCTTACCCTCAACTTGGTTCAATATGGCCGCACTTTTAAATGGAACCAGTGTAATGGATAAAGTTTTAAGTTGGACATCAGAAAAAAATATAGAAAATTTGATATTTTCAGCAGAGAGCAAATTCCAAGGCCCTGGAGATTTACTAGCTTTACCTTATCTTTCTGGTGAGCGAACTCCGCACAATGATAGTAAGATAAGAGGGGCAATCATTGGTTTAAACCATTCTACAGCTACTGAAGATATTACATTGGCTTTTTTAGAGAGTATCGCATTTTCGCTTGCAGATGGAGTGGACGCATTATTGGAAGATAAAGCCAAGCTCAAAAACTTGATATTTATAGGGGGAGGGTCTAAGTCAGACTTTTTTGCCCAATTAATCGCAAATGTCCTAAATATTTCAATCGATACTTGTCTTTCATCAGCTTACGCGCCTTCAATAGGTGCGGCTCGGCTAGCACGGCTAGCTACCAAAAAAGAAAGTGAAGAAGATGTTATTGTTGCTTTGCCTGTAACCAAAACTTTTCGAGTCGACCAAGCTATGCACACTAAATATGCAGAGAAACTGAAGCAATTCAGAGTATTATATGAACTATTGAGAAACTGATGCAATTTAGTAAAGTTCTAAATGTGCTAAAAGGCGATGTTTGGGCCTATAACAGTTAACTTTTAATTTCAAATTTATGCTTTAACTAAAAGTGTAAACGGATAAACTTGATCGCATAATTGCATAAGGAAAACTTAATAATCGTTAAGATAGATTTATCACGGAACCAGATAAATGAAGTGGCTTTGCTGGCCCACGCCAAGTCTATAAGGCAAAATATTGTTCGTATGATAGCCCGCAATGGCCAGGGATATTTACAACAGGGACTTGGTGCAGCAGATCTTTTTACTTACCTTTATTTTGCAGAGGCCTTGATAGACCCGCTCAACCCAAACTGGGCTGAACGCGACCGTATTTTCCTGTCAACAGCGCACAATTCAGCGGTCTTTCACGCTACTCTCGCGGAACGAGGTTTTTTTGAGCATTCAAGACTTGAGACATACACCCAGGATGGTTCAGAACTAGAAATAAATGTATCTGAGCGACTTGGTCCAGTAGTGGAGGCTACTTGCGGTTCACTAGGCCAGGCCCTATCTGTGGCTTCAGGTCTTGCACAGTCAGCTAAACGTCAAAAAAGAGCCTTCCGCAATTATGTTATTCTAGGAGATGGTGAATTACAGGAGGGACAAGTTTGGGAAGCAGCGATGTACGCAGCGAGTAACCAACTTGATAATCTATGCCTGATA
>CEPU01149685.1_pt1 | contig 10573 bp, 10 predicted proteins | sample 530471 | NCBI WGS metagenome assembly CEPU01 (sample SAMEA2620194, study PRJEB7988) | marine metagenome | biome: marine biome (ENVO:00000447); feature: surface water layer (ENVO:00002042); material: "saline water (ENVO:00002010), including plankton (ENVO:xxxxxxxx)" | depth 5 m | reverse complement strand
TTTTCAATAATAAATGAAAAATACTCAAACTTATTTACTTTTGCTTTAATAATGAATTTACTTGTAGATATTGGGAATACATTAACTAAAATTGCTGTCTCTGATGGTAAATCTATAGTCACAGAATTCAAGTTAAGGTCAATTAATTTGGACTTTATCAAAGATATTATAGAGGATAATAACATAAAAAATATTGCAATTTCAAATGTGAGAAAACCAAATCAAAAATTATTTGATTTGTGTAATTCAAAATCAAATCTCTACACTTTCAATAAAGAAATTAGATTACCGTTTAATAACCCATATGATGACGGTTTAGTAGGTGAAGATAGATTATCATTAATATTGGGAGCATATTCGTTGTACCCACAAGATAATGTTTTAGTAGTTGATCTAGGAACTTGTATCACATATGATATTAAAACTTCTAAAAACGATTATCAAGCAGGTGGAATTTCACCAGGTTTAGCATTGAGAAAAAAATCTTTATCCTCAGGCACAGTCAATCTAAATGAAATAGATCCTGTATATCCAAAATCAATGATAGCTTCAGATACTCACAGTTCTATAAGTATTGGACTACTAATAGGAATTCAATCAGAAATTGAAGGAATGATAAATAGGTATGAAAAAACATATAAAAATTTGAAAGTAATTGTTACTGGGGGTGACTCAATTTTTTTGTCTGGTAAGTTAAAAAACACCATATTTACAAATTCAAATTTTATATACAGAGGTTTGAATTATCTAATTGAATACAACCAAGTAAATGAATAGGTTTTTTTTAATATTCTTTTTTTTCTCAATCTCACTTTCCTCTCAAAAACTAAGTTATTCACCTTATTCATACTTTGGAGCTGGTGATAAAGGTTTTACATCAACTGCTGAAAACCAAATGATGGGAGGTTTATTGGTGTATTATGATAGTACTCATGTAAACCTTAACAATGCAGCATCGCTTTCCAAATTAAAATTTGTCAATTATAACCTAGGAATTGATATTAAATCTAATTCATTTAAAAATAATTCAATTAACCAAAAATCTACAGCTGCAGGTTTAAAATATATATCTGTTTCAATACCAACAAAAGTTTTTTCTTTTTCATTTGGATTAAAGCCAGACACGTCAGTGGGTTATTTTCTTGAAAGTAATGATGATACTAAAACGATAGCTGAATTAAATAGGTTTGAGGGTGATGGTGGTATTAATAATGCATTTCTTTCTGTCGGATTTGAAATTTTAAAAAACTGGGGCCTAGGAATATCTTCATCATATTCATTTGGAAATATAAATCATTACCACTCTAAATTTCTTGAAGATATTGAATTATATACTAAAGTTTCTAACGAATCATCTCTAAGTGGTTTAAACGTTAGTTTTTCATCTGTTTTTCAAACTAAAATTTCTGAAAAACTTACACTTAAAACCTCATTAAATTATTCTCAAGATTCAAAGTTAAAATCAAAAAATAATCAATCTATTTCTACTCTTAAGCAGGATGGATCATATGGTGGAGATATTGAACAAAGTGACCTTGATGTTTTAGGTTTAAAACAAACAACATTTTTAATACCAAGTTCAGTTAGTTATGGCCTGGGCATAGGTCAAGATAAAAAATGGTTTGTTGGTATGAGTTTGAAAAATCAAAATGGTGGAGGTTTTGAAAATCAAATAATGAACTTGGATAATGTTGAATTTAAGAGCTCTAAGCTTTATTCTTTTGGAGGTTTTTATTTACCAAAGTATGATTCATTTACCAGCTATTTAAATACTATAACTTATAGATTTGGAGTGAGATATGAATCTGGAGGACTTTATGTAAATGGTCATCAGATTAATGATTTTGGTATAAATTTTGGTTTAAGTTTACCGCTAGCTAATTTATCAAGTGCCAATTTAGGCTTTGAAATCGGTCAGCGTGGAACTAATAGTTCTGGACTCATTAAGGAAAATTATTTTAGTTTAAAGCTTGGATTTTCGCTGAATGACTTATGGTTTATAAAAAGTCTTTATAATTAAAAAATGTTTATGAAATATTTTGTTTTAATTTTTTCGATTTTTTCAATTAGTTACATCAATGCTCAATCAAGCGACGATTGTATAAGTAATCTATCAATTTTTGCTGAATATTATAAAGTAAAAAATTATGAATCGGCTTATGAGCCTTGGATGAAGGTCAGAAAAGAATGTCCCAAAATAAATGCAGCAATATACTCCTACGGAAAAAGGATGTTAGAACACTTCATTAAGTCCAATGATGGTGATGTCAAAATTGCTTATCAAAATGATCTTTTAAGTCTTTACGATGAGTGGTTAATTAATTTTCCAAGTTTGAGGGGAAGAAATATAATTGGTGAAATTATATCTAACAAAGCCCAAGCAATGCTTGATAATAATCTAGCCTCCAATTCTGAAATATACAATACATTCAATAGTGCCTACGTGCAGGATAGATCTAGTTTTGATGACCCTAAACCTCTTTACAATTATTTTAAAACTTATTACGAATTATATAAGTCTGGTGAGGGTGATGTAACTCTTTCACTTGTTTTTGATAAGTATGAAGACATATCTGAAAGATTTGAAGAAGTTATTGATGGCTATTCTAAGCAGCTGGATATACTACTAAAAAAAGAAGAGTCCGGACAACCTTTATCCTCAAGAGAAAAATCAAACAAAAGAGCCTTTGGTATCAACTCAAATGCCTCCACAATTTATCTAAAAAATTTAAATGCAATAATTGCCAAAGAGTCAACATGTGAAAATTTAATTCCATTATACAGAAAGAACTTGGAGGAAAATAAGCAAAATCCAATATGGCTAAACAGAGCAGCAAGTAGAATGGATAGTAAGGATTGCTCTGATGATCCTCTTTTTGTTGAATTAGTTGAACTATTACACAACTTAAACCCTTCAGCAAACTCAGCATATTATTTAGGTTTATTAAATGATAAAAAAGGTAATGAGTCTGAAGCACTAAAATTTTATAATGAATCTATTGAGTTAGAAACCGACAATATCAAAAAAGCAAGAATATTATATAAGATTGCCTCAAAATATAAAAAAACCAATCAGTTTTCTAAATCTCGAAATTATGCAAGAAGAGCTCTGGAATATCAACCCTCTTTGGGAAGTGCTTATCTGCTCATATCAAATTTATACGCATCAAGCGCAAATAATTGTGGCAATACTCAATTTGAAAAAAGAGCTGTTTACTGGTTAGCGGCAAAAGAAGCTCGTAAAGCTGCCAATATTGATGCTAGTGTGAGAAAAACTGCTATCAGAACTGCAGAAAGTTATGAAGGAAGAGCTCCATCAAAAACTGATATATTTACTGAAGGAAATGCTGGTAAAACTATAAAATTTAATTGTTGGATAGGTCTCTCTGTTACCGTACCAAGTTTATAATGAATTATAAAATATTTTTTTTTATAATTTGTTCTGTATTTATTTTTTCTTGTGAAAGTTATTTTGATGATGTAAAAAAAATAAATTCTAGCGAACTAATCCCAGCAGGCAAAACAAAAAATTTCATTTTAAAATATACTGACTCAGCAAAACTTAAAGCTGTACTGAAATCACCTTTAAATATTGATTACACTAATCAAAATTTTCCATACTCTGAATTTCCCGAAGGTTTAAATATAGAATTCTTTGATTTAAAAGAAGGATCTACAAAAGTCTCCTCCAATTATGGTATTGTGTACTACACAACAAAAATTGTAAGTTTAGAGGGTAATGTTATTATTCAGTCTCCTGATAGTTCTTTTATCAAATCCAATCAAATTTTTTGGGATCCTGAACAGGAATGGCTGTTCACTGAAGAAAAAATTGTTTTCTCAAGTGATGATTACAATATAAGAGCTCAAAAAATGGATGCTGATCGTTCATTTAAATTGTTAAAAACAGGTAAATTAGATGGTAGTTTTATATTTGAAGATAAAGAATAGCTTATGAAATATCCACCAATTTTTGATTATTTATATTTATTTATTGCTGTTTTTATTTTTTGTGATATTGTATTATTTAAAGAATCATTTTCAGGAAATGAAATTTTAATTTTTTTCGGTTTTATGTCTTTATTTATGTTCTTCTTTAGAAGATATTTTAGAAATAAGTTTGATAAAAGAAATAAATGACCTTAAAATATTTTTTCATGACAATTATCACACGCCTTAGTTTTAAGTACCTATTTTAGTTAATTATTCTTTAGGTTAATATTTATCTAATTTCCGTGATTATTTGTATTTTCGTCTACTAAATTTTAAACAATGGCAGTATTAGGTAGTTTAAGAAGAAACTCTTTTGTTTTAATCGCAGTGATTGGTATGGCTTTATTCGCCTTTGTAATTGCTGGAGTCTTTGATGGTAATTCTTTCCAATCTCAAGATCCTATCGGAAAAGTTAATGGTGAAGTTTTATCACTAAATGACTTTAGATCCAAAGTTGATTTATTTCAAAAATCTTATAATTTTAATGACCTACAATCAATCAATACTGCTTGGGATCAAACAGTAAGAAATGAATTACTTAATCAGGAAATTAGTGATTTAGGTTTAAGTTCAGGAAAAGATCACTTGGAGTACTTCATTTCATCAAACCCTAATTTTTATGAAAATGAAAGGTTTTTAAATGATGCTGGAATATTTGATATGAGTTTGTTTAGTAATTTTATTTCTGAATTGAAAGACTTTGATCCTCAAGGTTATGCACAATGGAGCTCACAAGAAAATGATTTTAAAAATCAAATCAATATTGATTTATATTTAAATATGGTTTCCTCTGGAATTAATTCTAATGTTTTTGAGGGTGAAAAAGAGTTTTTAAAATCTAGTGAATTGGTTGATATTTCATTTGTTAAAATTCCTTATCAATCAATTGATGATAGCTTGGTTTCTGTTTCAAATTCTGAAATTTCAAAATACATAAAAGATAACCCTAAAGATTTTAAACAAGAAGAATCTAGAGACATAAAGTACGTTCTTTTTGATGAAAAACCATCCTCAAAAGATGAAAGAGAGTTAAGAGCAAGACTTTCTGAAATGTTAGTTGAAAAAGAGGAGTATAATCAAGTTTCAAAGCTAAATGAAGTTATTCCAAGTTTTTTAACAACTAAAGAGATAGACTTATATCTAGAGGATAATTCTGATATTCCATTTGATACAATCTACAGACCCAAAGGATTTTTCTCGTCCAATCACGGAGAATTAATTTTTAATCTAGATAAAAATAAAACTTATGGACCATATGTAGATGGAGAATATTTTAAAGTTACAAAGCTACTTGACAAAAAAAATAACGGTAATGTTAGAGCAAGTCATATATTAATTTCATACGCCGGCGCACAGGGCTCAACTTCTCAGATTTCTAGAACCAAAGATGAAGCTAAATTAGAAGCTAATAGAATTTTAAGGTTAGTAAGGGCAGATTCTAATAATTTTTCTACTCTCGCACTTGAAAATTCTGATGGACCATCAAAAACAAATGGTGGAGATCTTGGGTTTTTTCAGGAAGGTGTTATGACAAAAGCCTTCAATGATTTTGTTTTTAAAAACAGAGTAGGTAGAATAGGTGTGGTTGAAACTGAGTTTGGTTTTCATGTAATTAAAATTACTGCTAAAGAAGATTTAGTTAAAGTCGCAACACTTGCTTTGAGAAATATCCCATCTGAAAAAACAAGTGATTCTATATTTAATATAGCTTCAAAGTTCGAGATTGAACTTTCTAGTAATGGAAATATAGACGAAGTTGCCGAAAAGTTGAAGTTGGAAATTAAAACTCAAAATAATATTAGTAGGCTTGACCACGACTTACCTAGTTTACCTAACCAAAGAAGACTGGTTCAGTGGTTGTATAATGATGAAACAAGCATAAATGATTACCAAAGATTTGATATTTCTAGAGGAGGTTATGTAATTGTTCAGTTGGTAGATAGTAAAGATGAAGGTTTACAAAGCAATGATATGGCTTTGTTAAACGTACTACCAAAGCTTCAAAATGAAAAAAAGGCAGAGATTATATTCAAAAGAAATAAAGAAAATAATACACTAGAAGATTTAGCAAAATCTAATAATGTTCAGATAATCAATGTTGATGCAATTAATAAAAATACGCCTGTAGTATCCCAAGCAGGATATGAACCTGGTTTAATTGGTAAAGCTTTTTCATTAGAGCTGGGTGAAGAATCTGAATTATTTAGTGGAGAGACTGGTGTATACATGATAAGATTAGATAAAAAAGATAGCAGTACTAAAAAACCAAACTCATTTAGATCATTTCAAAACCAACTATCATCTTTATATAGATCTAACATTGATTTTCAAATTGTTGAATCATTAAAAGAATCTGCTAAAATTGAGGATAATAGATCTTCTTATTATTAAAAATTTGATATAAAAGAGTACAGGAAATAGAATAAAAAAATTATAGTAATTATAGTTTTAAATACTGTACCTACTAAAACTCCAATTAAAGACCCTAATGCAGGTAAAAATGATTTTGTAATATTTTTATTTGATATTATTTCTCCAGTAAATGCACCTATGAAAGGCCCAAAAATTAGACCTAGTGGACCAATTAAAAATAAACCAAAAATAAGACCAATTGTAGCCCCTAATTGACCTCCTTTAGTTCCTCCAAGTTTTTGAACCCCGACAATTGGAATAATATAATCTAAAACTGAAATTGTAATTGCAATTAAGAATGTGGTAAATAGAAACCAAAATGAAAAACTAACATAATTTGTAAAATTTAGTGCCAATAGACCAAACCATGATGCAATCGGTCCAGGTAAGATTGGAAGAAAGCTGCCTAGCAATCCTATTAAACATAAAATTAATCCTATAACCGAAAGTAAAATATCCATAGTAATTATTAATACAAATTTTGTAATTTCATATGGGATGAACAATATAAAATTAATTTATATTTTTTTTATTTTAATTAGTGGGTGTCAATATAATTTAAATAATCAACCTGATTTAATAATAAATCAAGAAACAAAATGGGCAATTACTGATGAACACCCATCAACAGTAGAATGTGATAAAATAATCGATAAAAAAAATCGTATTCAATGCTTCAACTCTTATATTTCTGATTTATTTGTGCAAAATATAATGAAGGATTTAGTTCTAGAAAATTCAAATAATAATGATACAATTTTTTTTGATTTAACTTTTGATAGTAATGGAAAAATTATTGTAGAAGGTATGACTGGAAATAATGAAATCATTAGTCTAATAGATGATATTAAAAAAAAAGTTGAAACTTTTCCAAATATTCTTCCTGCTACTAAAACTAATTTAGGAATTGCAGTAAAATCGAAAATTAAATTACCAATAATATTTAAGTCTGATTAATGGATACAAAAATAATTTTAGGAATTGATCCTGGAACTAATGTAATGGGATATGGAATTATTTCAATTAATGGAGAAAAAGTAAAGCTGATTGATTTTAGTGATTTTAGTTTAAAAAAATTAGATAATCATTATCTAAAACTTAGAAATATTTTTTCTTCATTAACTAAAATTATAGATAAATATAATCCTGATGAAATTGCTATTGAAGCTCCTTTTTTTGGTAAAAATGTTCAATCTATGCTAAAGCTGGGAAGAGCTCAAGGTGTAGCAATGGCTGCTGGACTAATGAAAGAAATTCCAATAACTGAATACTCACCAAAAAAAATTAAAATGGCTATTACTGGAAATGGAAATGCATCAAAGGAGCAAGTTGCTAAGATGTTACAAAGTATTTTAAAATTTAAGGAAATACCTAAAAATTTAGATTCAACTGATGGACTAGCTGTTGCGATGTGTCATTTTTATAATTCAAAAAAAATAAGTTCTCTGGGAACTAAATTTTCTAGTTGGGATTCTTATGTAAAAAATAATCCTGAAAAAATTACCTAATTGGCTGGTATATATATTCATATTCCTTTTTGTAAGCAAGCTTGTCACTACTGTAATTTTCATTTTTCTACTAATCTTAAATCAAAAAAAACAATTATTGATTACATAATAAAAGAAATTAAGCTTAAGTCAAAATTTGAAAATGAGGAAATTGAAACAATTTATTTTGGTGGAGGAACCCCAACTCTTTTAACATCATTAGAAACTGAAGCTATCGTAAATTGTATTTATAAATACTATAAAGTAAAATCAGAATCTGAGATTACGATCGAAGCTAATCCAGATGATATAACAATTGATAGATTAAAATTTTTAAAAAAATTATCATTTAATAGGTTGAGTATAGGAGTGCAATCATTTATTGATAGTGAGCTTAAATTGATGAACAGAGCTCACAATTCTAACAAAGCCATTAGATCAGTTGAAATTTCTAAATCAATATTCAATAATATTTCTGTTGATTTATTATATGGTTTGCCTGACTCTAATATTGAGACATTGGATCACAACATTAATATTTTACTAAATTTTGATATTAAACACATTTCATCATATGCTTTAACTTTAGAGCCTAAAACTGCTTTAGAAAAATTTATTAAAAAAGGTCTTGTTGAACTTCCAAATGATGATATTGTTTTTGAACAATTCAAGCATGTAAATAAAGAATTAATTAGTAATGATTATATAAATTATGAATTATCAAGTTTTGCAAAAAAAAATTTTTTTTCAAAAAATAATACAGGTTACTGGTTAAGAAAAAAATATATTGGAATTGGTCCTTCAGCGCACAGTTACAATGGACTTTATAGAAGCTGGAATATCTCAAATAATAAAAAATATATTGATCAGATTCAATCTGGAAAGTTATATTATAAAAAGGAAATTCTTACAAAGATAGATCGATATAATGAGTACATTATGACTGGTTTACGAACAATGTGGGGAATTTCTATAAATTTTATTGAAAATAAATTTGGTAAAAATTTCAAAAACCATTTTTTAAAATCCATTAAGAAATATATTGAACAAAAGCTCATACATATTTCAAATGGTATGTATATAACAACTGACTCTGCTAGATTTCTTGCAGATGGAATTGCTGCAGATTTATTTATAATTGATTTATCAGAATAAATTAATTTTTATTTTGTAAAAAATTTATAAAAATTTGAAATTGTTTCAATTCCGTTATAATAGTTTGATAATCCGAAGTGTTCATTGGGCGAATGAATAGCATCACTATCTAAACCAAACCCCATGAGTATGGTTTTTACACCTAATTCTTTTTCAAATTGAGCAATGATTGGAATAGAACCTCCATCTTTAACAGAAAATGGTTTTTTATTATACACAGAATTATAGGCTTCACTTGCAGCTAAATATGCTTTAGAATCAGTATCAGTTATGTAGGGTTCTCCACCATGATGTTCATTAACTTTAAGTTTCATTCCAATTGGGGTCATTTTTTTCATGTAATCTTTGAAAAGTTTACTAATTTTCTTCCAATTTTGGTTGCTAACTAACCTCATTGAAATCTTTGCAAATGCTTTACTAGGTATTACAGTTTTTGAACCTTCGTCAGTATATCCCCCCCAAATTCCATTAACATCAAGACATGGCCTAATCGATTTTCTTTCTAATGTAGTATATGATTTTTCACCATGTACATCATTGATTTCCAATGAATTTTTAAATTCATTGATATCAAATGGTACTAAGCCGTCTTTTTTTCTTTCTTCATCCGAATATTCAATTACGTCATCATAAAAGCCGGGAATAGTAATTCTATTATTTTCATCGTGTAAATTAGAAATCATCCTAGCTAAACAATTAATTGGGTTTGCAACACTTCCTCCGTAAAGACCTGAGTGTAGATCTCGGTTTGGTCCAGTAAGCTCAACTTCTAAGTATGCAAGCCCCCTCAGTCCAGTTGTTATAGAGGGAATTTCTTTATCAATCATTCCAGTATCTGAGACAAGAATAATATCACATTTAAGTTTCTCTTTATTTTCTTTCACAAAAACTTCTAAATTATCACTTCCAATCTCCTCCTCACCTTCAATCATAAACTTTATATTACATGGAACTCCACTAGTATTATTTAAAACCTCAATTGCTTTTAAATGCATATACATTTGACCTTTATCGTCACAAGATCCTCTTGCAAAGATTGCTCCCTCAGGATGAATATTAGTTTTCTTAATAATTGGTTCGAATGGATCAGAATTCCATAGTTCAATTGGATCAACTGGTTGTACATCGTAATGGCCATAAATTAAAACTGTTGGAAGGTTTGGGTCCTTAATTTTTTCAGCATAAACTATAGGATAACCAGCAGTTTCACAAATTTCACAATTGTCCAAACCCAAGTTTTTTAATTTATTCTTTAAAAAACTTGCAGCATCTCTAATGCTATTTTCATATTCTTTAATTGCACTTATGGAAGGTATTCTTAATAAATCAAAAAGTTCATCTAATAATCTTTCCTTATTGTTTTCTATATACGATTTTACGTCCATAACAAATCTTAAACAAATTTAACTAAATACAATTTTTGTTCATTAATAAATCATCTATTTATTTTAATAATCTTGCTTATATTTGCTTCCGTTTTGCGGGTGTGGTGAAATTGGTAGACACGCTAGATTTAGGATCTAGTG
>CEPU01062870.1_pt1 | contig 10585 bp, 11 predicted proteins | sample 530471 | NCBI WGS metagenome assembly CEPU01 (sample SAMEA2620194, study PRJEB7988) | marine metagenome | biome: marine biome (ENVO:00000447); feature: surface water layer (ENVO:00002042); material: "saline water (ENVO:00002010), including plankton (ENVO:xxxxxxxx)" | depth 5 m | reverse complement strand
TCTCATCAAACCCAAAAATGATATTTCACTTTAGTTTTTTAGTAAAAAAAATTGATGAAACAAATTCGGAAATTGAAATAGAATTTACTGGAGAATTCTCATCAATGATGGAAATGATGATTAAAAATCCGATAACTAAATTTACTAATGAAATTGCAACAAAAATTAGTCAATTAAATTTCAATATATAAGTTTTATTTCTTGATTATTAAACTCTTTAATAATTCCATCAATATCAAGAACAAGCTCTCCTTTTTTATTTACACCAGAAATTTTGGCATCAAAAATTAAATTATTGACTTCAAATTTCTTAAGTGAATTTATGCCATACAGATTGTTTAAATAATTTAATTTTGTCTCAAAACTATTTATATTTTTTACCTTGTCAGAAAAACCTTTAAATTTTTCTAAAAATAACTTATACAAAATATTCAAATCATATTTCTTATTCATAATTAATGACATTGAAGTTGCATTTACTAAATTGTTAAAATCAATTTGATTAACATTAACACCTATTCCTATAATTATATCTTTAATCATATTATTTTTTGAAAATGTTTCAATCAAAATTCCTGATATTTTTTTATTTTCTGCCAAAATGTCGTTTGGCCACTTTATTTTTAAATTTTTAAGAAATAATGAATCTAAAATGTCAATAATATTTAAACTTACTAACATGTTAAGGTTAAACAGATCTTTAAGATTAATATTTAAATCACTGAAATATAAAGAGATACACAAATTACTCCCTTGTTCACTAACCCAGTTATTTCCTCTTTGGCCTTTACCTTCAGTTTGATTGAATGTTATCACACACAACTCTTTTTCAGAAAAAAAATCTCTATTTTTTTTTATATATTCATTAGTTGAATCGATGGCATTAAGTTTGATTAATTTCATCTGAATAAGATTTTAATGCAAAGTACAGATATTACTGTAACAAATATTATCAAAGGTATAGAAAATGTTAAAGGTGAAAATATTTGTGTTTTAGATTTTACTAAGCTTGAAAATGTTGTTTGCAAATATTTTGTTATTTGTGATTGCAAATCAAATACACAAGTTAATGCGATATCAAACTCAGTAAAAAAAACATTGAGTAAAAATATTAGTGAAAAACCTTTTCAAATTGAAGGTCTTGAAAATAAAAACTGGGTATTACTTGATTATGTAGATGTAGTAGTTCATATATTTAAAAAAGAATTTAGAGAAATTTACAATCTTGAAGAATTGTGGGCCGATGCTAAAATAATTAGATTAGATAATTTAAATGAATAAAAAAAATAATATAAAACAACCAAAAAATTCATCTTATTGGATGTATGGGCTAATTATATCAATTTTTATAATTTTCACATACCTTGGTAATAGTGATAATTTTGGTGGAACCAAAAAAATTAATATTTCAACTTTTGAAAAATACCTTAATGCAAGTGAAGTTTCAAAAATTACAATAATCAATAAGACACTTGCTGAAGTAACACTTACAGATAATGCTTTGTTAAATGAAGTACATAAAGATGTTTCTAAAAGTAATTTCCTTGGACAAAGAAACACTTATGGTCCTCATTACAGTTTCGAAGTAGGTGATTTAGAATTATTTCAAAGAAGGCTTGAAGATGCCGAATCCAAGGGTATTTTATTTAACTACGAATTTAAAACTGTTGAAAGTAAATGGCTCGATGTATTGATTGGATTTCTCCCATTAATTATATTAATTGGACTATGGATATTTTTTATGAGAAGAATGTCAGGCGGAGGTGCAGGTGGTGGTTCTCAAATTTTTAGTATAGGTAAATCAAAGGCTAAATTATTTGATGAAAAAAGCGATATCAAAACTACTTTTAAAGATGTTGCAGGTTTAGAAGGTGCAAAAGAAGAAGTGAAGGAAATTGTTGACTTTTTAAAAAATCCTACAAAATATACAAAATTAGGAGGTAAAATACCGAAAGGAGCTTTACTAGTTGGATTACCAGGGACTGGAAAAACTTTACTTGCTAAAGCAGTCGCAGGTGAGGCTAAAGTTCCATTTTTTTCATTGTCTGGATCAGATTTTGTTGAAATGTTTGTTGGTGTAGGAGCCTCCAGGGTGAGAGACCTCTTCAAGCAAGCGAAAGATAAATCACCAGCAATTATTTTTATAGATGAAATAGATGCTATTGGTAGAGCTAGGGGTAAAAGTAATATAACTGGATCCAACGATGAAAGAGAAAATACATTAAACCAGTTACTAACTGAAATGGATGGTTTTGGTACCAATACCAATGTAATTGTTATGGCTGCCACTAACCGAGCAGATGTACTAGACAAAGCATTAATGAGAGCCGGTAGATTTGATAGACAAATATATGTCGATCTTCCTGATGTTAAGGAAAGAAAAGAAATCTTTGAAGTTCATTTAAAACCACTAAAAAAATCAAAAGATTTAGATGTAGAATTTTTATCAAAACAAACACCTGGGTTTTCTGGAGCTGACATTGCAAATGTTTGCAATGAAGCAGCATTAATCGCTGCAAGAAAATCCAAAAAATCTGTAGGCAAACAAGATTTTTTAGACGCAGTCGATCGAATTGTAGGAGGATTGGAAAAGAAAAATAAAATTATAAGTGCTAAGGAAAAAGAAACAATTGCCTTTCACGAAGCAGGACATGCTACTGTAAGTTGGATGCTCGAACATGCAGCGCCATTAGTCAAAGTTACAATAGTTCCAAGAGGAAGATCTTTGGGAGCTGCTTGGTATTTACCTGAGGAGAGACAAATTGTTAGTACAGATCAAATATTAGATGAAATGTGTGCAGCTCTCGGCGGAAGAGCAGCTGAAAAGGTTATTTTTGACAAAATATCAACTGGAGCTTTAAGTGATTTGGAAAAAGTTACAAAACAAGCCAGGTCAATGGTAACTGTGTATGGTTTGAATGATAAAATTGGTAACTTAACTTATTATGATTCCACTGGTGATAATGATTATAGTTTTACCAAACCGTACAGTGACACAACTGCACAAGTTATAGATAAAGAAATTTCTAATATTGTTGAAACCCAATTTAAAAGGGCTATTTCTCTTATAAAAAAGCATAAAAAAAAGTTAACTGAATTAGCTAATTATTTACTAGAAAAAGAAGTAATATTTAAAGAAGATTTGGTTCGAATTTTTGGTGAAAGACCTTTTCAAGAAATTAAAATAGAAAAGTAAATTTTAATCACCCTTGCTTTTTGCCTTGTATAATTTATCTTTATACAAAACTTACTAGTTGAAAAATTTTATTAAATCTCTTCTTGGCAAGAATAAAAACCAAAACGAAAATAAAAAAACTGATGATGATTATAAGTATTTACCAAAAAAAGATGAATTAATAGAAGAAAAATTCACAAAAAATTTTAGTGAAAATGGAGGTAAATTTTTATATGCATCTGACATAAAAGAATGTAACGATTTTTTCAATAATATATTAGATGAAAATGATTGGAATAAAAAAAACATACTGTGTTTTGATGAAAAAATCTTAAACGATTTTTTGAACCCTGTAGGAGTAATCACCAACAAGTCAAATCTTAATTCAAATCTATTAATAACAAATTGTGAATTTTTAGTAGCGAAAGATGGAAGTATATTAGTTAGTGCCCATCAAATCAAATCATATAAAATCAAGGATATTCCAAGAAATATAATTGTCTTAGCTAAAACAAGTCAACTTTCTGAAACAGTTAGTAAGGGTCTTGAAGGTATTAGAATCAAATATTCAAATAATTTACCTTCTAACATTACTTCTATTAAAAATTTTAATTGTGAAGAAAATGAAAAATTAAATTTTCTTACCTACGGTACTAGCTCAAAAAATCTTTATTTAATTCTTCTCGAAGATTTATGAACAAGAAAAATTTTCTAAATAGAAGTTTAATTGCGTTAATTTATTCATCTATCTTTTTAATTTGTCTTTTCTATAATTCAACCTCATTTGGTGTACTAGGTATAATTATAACTGTTTTAGTAATTCGTGAATTTTCAAGAATATGTAACCTTTCAATTACAAAATCAATTTTTGGAATATTTTTTTATTTTACTCTAACATTTTTAAGTGAATACATAAGTAATTTTATCTTCATATTGTTAGGTATTTCAATTTTGACTAATATCTATTTATTATTCAATCTAATTATGAATAAATCATTTAGATTTAAAAAAATACCTTCACTTTTGCTTTTGTTATTTCATATCACTTTGTCATTATTCTTTTTATTTCAATTGCCAATTTTAAATAATTCATACGACCCAATATATATTTTATTTTTATTAATCATAGTATGGACTTCAGATTCAGCTGGATATTTTTTTGGAATCAAATTTGGAAAAAGAAAATTAATGAAATCAATTTCACCAAAAAAAACAATAGAGGGTTTAGCTGCAAGTTTATTTTTCTCGATGATTATTTCATTGATTTTTGGATATATTACAGAATATAAAAATTTAATCGAAATTGTTGTGATTGGTATTTTTATTTCAGTTTTGGGTTCAATAGGAGATTTAATTGAGTCAAAATTTAAAAGACAGTCCGGAGTGAAGGATAGTGGAAATTTATTAAAAAGTCATGGAGGATTATATGATAGATTGGATAGCCTTATATTTACTGCTCCTTTTATTTATCTTTTATATTTTTTAAACATTTTAAAATTTTAAATGTTTCATAAAGAAGGACATAAAATTATAATCTTTTTTCTATCAGCTACAATCATTGATATTATTTTATTAGAGTATTTTTTTGATGATAGTTTAATTATAACTGTACTACAATTACTAATATTAAGTCTTTTAGTTCTAATTCTTCAATTTTTTAGAAATCCAAAAAGGAATACTATAATTAATAACGATCATATTTTGTCTCCTGTAGATGGAAAAATTGTAATTATTGAAAAAGTATTTGAAAAAGAATTTTTTAAAGATGAAAGATTACAAGTCTCAATTTTTATGTCACCTTTAAACGTACATGTTACAAGATACCCTATTTGTGGAAAAGTAATATTTAGTAAATATCATCCGGGAAAATACTTAGTAGCATGGCATCCCAAATCTTCTGAAAAAAATGAGAGAACAACTATAGTTCTAGATACTAAAAAATTTGGAAATATTCTATACAGGCAAATTGCTGGAGCTCTTGCAAGGAGAATTGTAAATTATGCAAAAGTTGACGAATTTATAAAACAAGGTGAAGATGCTGGATTTATAAAATTTGGTTCTCGTGTTGATCTTTTTCTACCTTTGGATTCAATTATTAAAGTGAAATTAAATGATAAAGTAAAAGGAGGTGAAAGTATTATAGCAACTTAGGATATTTTATCCAGTGTTTCTTTAATAATATCAATTTTCTTTAAAACATCATTCAATTTATCTCTTTCATTTTGAATAACTTTCTCTGGTGCATTATTAACAAACTTTTTGTTTGATAATTTATTTTCTAATATTTTTTTGAATCCTAAATTATATTCTAAATCTTTATTAAGTTCAATAATATCATCATCAGAGGTTTCTTTATTAAAATCTATACCATATTTAAATTTTCCAACAACTATTGAACTTGCTACGTTAGTTTCAACATCTTTATATATTAACTTACAATTTGTTAATTTTTCAAAGACAGATGAAAGGCTTTCATTAATATTTTTATTTTGATGAAAAACCGATAATTCGTCTTTAAAACCAAGATTGTTCTTTTTTTTAAAATTTCTAACTTTAGAAACAACCTGAATTAGATCATCAAAATTCTGCAACAGAGTTGAGTCAATATCATTTGGTTTCGGCCATTTTAAATTCTCAGAAATTATATCTTGATTATTAATTTTTTCAAATAATTCTTCACTCAAAAATGGCATGAAAGGATGAATTAAAACTAAAATCTTATTAAAATAAGATTTTATTATAATCGATGATTCTTTAGAAAGCTCTTCACCATACTTAGGTTTTATTATTTCAAGAAAAACAGAACAAAAGTCATCCCATATTAACTTATAAATTATCATTAATGATTCTGAAATTTTAAAATTTTTAAAACAATAATCAATTTCATTTAATTTTAAATTAAACTTTGATTCAAACCATTTTATTGCCTCTAGAGTTCTATCATTTTGTTTTAATTTGTCAGATACTTTTAAACTTTCGAATAATCTGAAAGCGTTCCATATTTTGTTTGTGAAATTTCTTCCTTGAACACACAATGATTCGTCAAACAGTAAATCATTTCCGGCAGGAGCAGAAAACAGCAATCCTATTCTAACACTATCAGCACCATATTTTTCAATTAATTCTATAGGATCTGGCGAATTACCAAGTTGCTTTGACATTTTTCTCCCTTTATTATCTCGTACAATTCCTGTAAAATAAACATTTTCAAAGGGCTTCTTATTTCTTAAATATAAACCACTTACAACCATCCTAGCAATCCAGAAAAATATTATATCAGGACCAGTAACTATAGTTGATGTTGGGTAATAATAGGATATATCATCATTATTTGGATTTCTTACACCATCAAAAACACTTATGGGCCATAACCATGATGAAAACCATGTGTCAAGTACATCATTTTCTTGATAAATTTTTGTGTTTTCTGTATTAACTCCCATTTCATTAAACTTAGCAACAGCTTCATTTTTTGATTTTGCAACAACAAATTTTGATTTATTTTCATCAGAGTAAAACACTGGGATTCTGTGGCCCCAATACAATTGCCTTGAAATATTCCAATCTCGTACATTTTCCATCCAGTGTTTATATGTATTTACATATTTTTTTGGGTAAAATTTAATATTATTATTAATCACAGCATCAAGTGCTGGTTTGGACAAAGATTTCATTTTTAAAAACCATTGAGTTGATAATTTTGGTTCAATAATGCATGAAGTTCTTTCAGAAATTGAAACTTTATTTTTATATTTTTTTGTTTCTATTAAGTCATTATTTTTTTCTAATTCTTTAAGAATTTTTTTTCTAACTACAAACCTATCTAGTCCATCATAGTGAAGTCCGTTTTTATTCAATGTGGCATCATCATTAAAAATGTCAATAATATCTAGTTTGTGTTTTAATCCAATTGTAAAGTCCATCTCACTGTGTGCAGGTGTAACTTTAAGACATCCAGTTCCAAAATCTTTTTCAACAGATTCATCAAAAACTATAGGTATTATTCTATTTACAATGGGAACTACTAGATTTTTACCTTTTAATTTTCGATATCTTTTATCTTTTGGATTAATCGCAACAGCAGTATCACCGAAAATAGTTTCAGGTCTTGTAGTTGCTACAATGATGTGTTCTTCAGAATTTTCAATTTTATATTTTAGAAAATATAATTTTGATTCTTTTTCAATATATATAACTTCTTCATTGGAAAGAGTTGTAAGAGCTTCAGGGTCCCAATTAACTATTTTTTTGTCTCTATATATGTGACCATCATTAAATAACTTAATGAACATGTCAATTACAGATTCTGACAAATCATCATCAAGTGTGAATTTAGTTCTATCCCAATCACATGAACATCCAATTCTTTTTAACTGGTCTAATATGATTCCACCATGTTTATTAGTCCAATCCCATGCATGGTCAATAAATTCTGATCTTGAAATTTCGTGTTTATTTATATTTTTTTCTTTTAACTTTTTAACAACTTTTGCTTCAGTTGCTATCGAAGCATGATCAGTACCAGGAACCCAACAAGCATTCAATCCATCTAATCTAGCTTTTCGAATTAATATATCTTGAATTGTATTATTTAACATGTGACCCATATGTAAAATACCAGTTACATTTGGAGGAGGGATTACTATTGTATAGGGTGTTTTATTATTTGGATTTGAAGAGTAAGTACTACTATTCTTCCATTTTTTGAGCCACTTTAGCTCAACTTCTCTAGAATTGTAAGTTTTATCAGTACTCATCGATGTATTTAGGCAAAAGTAAGTAACTCAATAGATATTTAAAAGAGAACCTATTTTTTTGTGTAAGAATTTTAAATAATTAATTTTATTAATTATTATTAGTTATGCAATTAAAAATTTTATCGATTATAACTTTTTTAATGTTTAGTTTTTCATTCTGCCAAGAAAAAAAAGCTGAAATAAAGTTTGATCAAAAAATTATTGATTATGGTGAAATTGAATATAATTCTGATGGCAAAAGAATATTTAAATTTACTAATGTTGGTGAAGCACCATTAATTTTTAATAGGATTTCCTCATCTTGTGGATGCACTGTGCCAAAAAGACCTGAAAAGCCTGTACAACCAGGTGAATCTGGTGAAATTGAAGTTGAATATGATACAAAAAGAGTTGGAGTTTTTATTAAGGCAATAACAATTAACTCAAACGCAATCAATTCAAATATTGTGTTAAGAATTAAAGGAGAGGTTTTAGAAGAAGAAGAAGAAGAAGAAGAATTATAATAATATAATTTGAAATACTCACTAAAAGATCTTAATTCTTTCGGAGTTGAATCCTACGCTTCAAATTTATTTTATATTAATTCTATTGAAGATTTTTCTGCTATTGATCCTAATATTAGAAAAAAAGATATTATTATTCTTGGTGCAGGTACTAACATGCTTTTTAAGAGTACCTTTATAGAAAAGCCGGTTTTTAAAATACAAATAAAAGGTATTGAAATTTACAAAGAAAATGAAAATGAGGTTTATGTTTCCGTTGGTGCTGGTGTTAATTGGGATGATTTTGTTTTGTGGTGTTTGGATAATAATTTTGGTGGTGTTGAAAATTTAATTTCAATTCCTGGTAATGTTGGAGGTGCTCCAATTCAAAACATTGGTGCATATGGAAGAGAAGTTAAAGATACAATCGTTAGCTGTGAGGGTCTTTTTATAAAAAACTTAAAGCAAAAAACATTCACTAATTCTGAATGTAATTTTAATTACAGAACCTCAGTTTTTAAGGACAAATTAAAAAATTTATTCGCAATAACTAAAGTAAATTTTGTATTAACTAAAAATAATCATTTAATTTTTTCAGAATATGAATCAGTTAAATCATTATTGAAAAATCATAACATAACAAATCCTTCAATAATTGATATAGCTAATATCATTAAAGAAATAAGAGACTTTAAACTACCAAATTATAAAGTAATTGGAAACGCTGGAAGTTTTTTTAAAAATCCAATAATTGATAAAGAAAAATTTGAAAAATTAAAATTAAATTTTGAGCTTATTCCTAGTTATTATATTGATGAAAGTAATGTAAAAATTCCAGCTGCTTGGTTAATTGAAGCTTGTGGTTATAAAAAAATAATATACAACAATGTGAGTGTGCATTCTAATCAATCATTAGTAATTGTAAATTTAGGAAATGCCAAAGGAGTTGATATATACACATTCTCTCAAAATATTAAACAAAGTGTTTTAAAAAAATTTGATATATTGTTAGAAGAGGAAGTTAATATTTTATAATGGAAATATATATAATTACTATCATATTACTTGGATTTGCTTTTTTAGGCATATCAATAAAGATAATTCTAAAAAAAAATGGAAAATTTTCTGGTACTTGTGCAAGTAACAATCCATTTTTAAGTAAGAATGATGGTAAGCCTTGTGGCATTTGTGGAAAACTTCCTGAAGAAACTGAATGCAAAAAATCATCCGTTAATTTAAATTAATTTTAGAACATTTTGAAAAAGAATGATTTGTCATTTGATAATTTGTTAAGTACTAATTGGGATTACGTTTATAATTTTCTTTTAAAAAAAAGTAACGATGATTTTCTTTCTGAAGAAATTACAATCCAATCATTTTCAAAAGCATTTGAAAAAATTCATCTTTTTAATGAAGAGTATAAATTTAAAACATGGATTGTTTCTATTGCTAAAAATCAACTTAATGACTACCTAAAGAAAAAAAAAATTAGGTTTGAAAATATAGAAAACATAAAAAATGAAAGTTTTAAAAACAATTTTAATCCTGAAGAAGAATTAATAAATAAAGAAAGGTATAATTATGTAAATGAAAAAATTGATGAATTAAAGCCAATGTATAAGGAGATAATAAAATTAAAGTATATTGAAGATTTATCGATTAATCAAATATCTGAAAAGTTAAATCAACCTGTCAATACAATTAAAATCAAGATTTACAGAGCAAAAAGAATTTTGAATCAAATACTAGATCTTGAATGATATCTTTTATAAAAAAATTAGGACCAGGTTTACTTTTTGCAGGTGCTGCAATTGGTGTATCACATCTAGTACAATCAACCAAATCAGGCGCTGAATTTGGTTTTGGTCTGTTATGGGCACTAATTCTATGTAATTTTTTTAAATATCCTTTTTTCTTTTTTGGCACTAAATACACACATGCTACAAGTGAAACACTCCTAGATGGTTATTTAAAAATACATAAAGGTGTATTAATTATTTATCTTATTCTTTCGATTGTTACAATCTTTACAATTCAAGCAGCAGTCACAATTGTAACTGCTGGACTTGCAATGGAATTATTTGGAATTACTGAAAATATTACTTATTGGTCAATAATAATAGTTGTTTTTTCTGTCCTACTTCTAATAATTGGTAAATACAAGCTCCTAG
>CEPU01035160.1_pt1 | contig 10628 bp, 10 predicted proteins | sample 530471 | NCBI WGS metagenome assembly CEPU01 (sample SAMEA2620194, study PRJEB7988) | marine metagenome | biome: marine biome (ENVO:00000447); feature: surface water layer (ENVO:00002042); material: "saline water (ENVO:00002010), including plankton (ENVO:xxxxxxxx)" | depth 5 m | reverse complement strand
GACAAGGATGTAGTGATTAAATCTCTTTCTGATATTACTTTTGATGGTATAATTGAAGATGGAACTGCAATTGGAATGGGTTTAGCAACTTCAGTTAATAGATTAAAAGAAAGTAAGGCAAAAAGTAAAGTAATTATCTTATTAACAGATGGAGTCAATAATTCTGGATTTATTGATCCTTCAACAGCTGCTGATTTAGCAGCAAATTTTGAAATTAAAACATACACTATAGGTTTAGGAACTAATGGAAATGCAAGAGCACCAGTTGCTTTAAATCCAAATGGTTCATTTAGATTTGGAATGACCAAGGTTGAAATTGATGAAGAACTACTAAAAAATGTAGCAAGTAAAACAGGCGGCTTATATTTTAGAGCAACTGACAATAAGAAATTAGCAGAAATTTATAATGAGATAAATAAGCTTGAAAAAACAGAAGTCGAGGAGATTAAATATTCTGATTCTGAGGAAAAATATAGGTTACTAATTATAGCTGCAATTGGCTTAATTTTTGTCGAGTTAATTTTAAAATATACTGTCTTTAGATCGATAATATAATGTATCAGTTAGAGGAAATATCATTTTTGTATTTTTTGGTTTTGTTACCTATTTTATTTTTGATTTTTATTTTTAATAAAAATTGGCAAAAGACTATAAAAAATAAATATTTTGATTCAAATACTATTGAGTTTTTAAGTCCTGAAATTTCGAATAAAAAACCATTTCTTAAATTTTTAATTAAATCAATTGCAATTATTTTATTAGTATTTGCATTGGTCAACCCTAAAATTGGTACTGAATTAAAAACTGTTAAGAGAGAAGGAGTAGATTTGGTTTTTGCTGTTGATGTTTCTAAAAGTATGCTAGCTGAGGATATTGCACCTAACAGAATAATAAAATCAAAACGAATTGTTTCAGAGATATTTGACAAACTTGGATCTGATAGAGTTGGTATAATTGCTTATGCGTCAACAGCAATCCCTGTATTACCCATAACTACTGATTTTTCTTCTGCACGTATGTTTTTAGAAAGTTTAAATACTGATATGCTATCTTCTCAAGGAACCTCAATTGGAGAAGCAATAAGACTTTCAAAAAATTATTACGATGATGATAATCAGACAAACAGAGTTTTATGTATAATTTCTGATGGTGAAGATCATGAATCACAGGATATTAATGTTTCAACAATTATTGGTAATACCGGAATAACAATTTTCACAATTGGAGTTGGCTCTATTAGTGGAGCACCCATACCAATAAAGGAAAATAACATAATTAAATCTTATAAAAAGGATGAAAATGGGGAGGTTGTAATTACCAAATTAAATGAAAAAATATTAAGTGAGATGGCTCTTGAAAGTAATGGAAAATATTTTAAAGGCGATAACACTAATACTGTAGTAAATCTCATAATAGATGAATTAAAAGAAATGGATAAGAAAGAATTTGAATCAAAACAATTCGTTGCTTTTAAAGACCAATTTCAATGGTTTTTAGGATTTGGTTTATTTTTCTTATTCTTAGATTTGATTGTGTATGACAAGAAAACTTTTTGGATAGAAAGGTTAAATTTATTTAATGAAAATGGGAATAAGAATTAGTATATTTTTTGTTTTAATGGTTTCATTTTCTTTCTCTCAAAATGAGACAGAAAAAAAATCAAATAACCTAGTTTTTGATGGCAATATTAAATTCGACAATAAAGATTTTGAAATCGCTGAATACAATTATAGAATAGCTAAATCAATTGACTCTTTAAATTACAATGCACCATATAATCTTGGAAATTCTCTGTATAAAAATAATTTGGGTACTGATGCTCAAATTATGTATAAAAGTGCTTTGAAAAAAAAATCTAGTAAGGAAAATAAGCACAAAGGTTTTCATAATCTTGGAAATACATATATGCAGAAAGAGGATTATCAAAACGCAGTTAATTCCTTTAAACAAGCTTTGCTCAATAATCCTGATGATGATGAAACAAGGTATAATTATGTTCTTGCCAAGGAACTTTTAAAAAACCAGAATCAGAATAATAAAAATGATAATAAGGATAATAAAGAAAATCAAGACAAGGACAATAAAAGTGATAATAAAAAAGATGAGAAGGATGACAAGGGAGAACAGAATGATAAAAATCAGGATAAAAAAGACGATTCAAAACAGCCACAGAAACCAAAAGAAGATCAAATTTCTCCTCAGCAGTTAAAAAATCTATTGGAGGCAATGAATAAAGAAGAAAAAAAGGTGCAGGAAAAAGTGAATAAGAAAAAACTTAAAGGGACAACAAAATCAAATAAAAAAGATTGGTAGTAATGAAAAGAATTTTAACACTAATTTGTTTATTGGTTATCAATTTTAGTTTTTCTCAAATCAAGTTTGAGGCTGAGGTTAGTAAAACCAATTTAGGTGTTAATGAGAATCTGAGAGTCGATTTTAAAATGAATAAGGATGGTGATAATTTTAATCCACCTTCATTTGATGGATTTAGTGTTGTAGGCGGACCAAACCAGTCTGTCAGTAATAGCTGGATTAATGGTGTAAGAAGTTTTTCTAAAACATACTCTTATTTTTTAAGTCCTTTAAAAAAAGGAAAATATACTATCGGTCAAGCTTCTATCGAAATTGACGGTGATATTTATAAAACGATGCCTGTTCAAATTCAGGTAAGTGAAGCAGTTCAGTCTTCAATTTCGCCTAATAACCCAGCAACTTTTTTAAATGATGATATAGAATTAAATATTGATATTTCAAAAAATGAAATATATTTAAATGAACCTATTTCCGTAGAATTTAAATTATTTTTTAACCCTAAAATTAATGTTACCAATCTCGGAGAGATAGATAGCCCAGAGTTTAATAATTTCTGGTCTCAAAATATTAAAATACCTAGATTAGAAATTAAGAGCACATCATATAAGGGTCAGCGTTACAATTATGTTACTTGGAAAAAAACTTTACTTTTTCCTCAAAAGTCAGGTAATTTAGATTTGTTACCACTAACCTTAGATGTAACTGTAGATGTTCCAACTAACAGACGAGATTTTTTTGGAAATATTATTTATACACAAACCTCAAAAAAAGTTTCTTCCAAAAAGAGAACCATTAAGGTTAAAGATTTTCCATCCAAAGGTAAGCCAGATAGCTTTAACGGAGCTGTTGGAAAATTTGATATTTCCTTAGTATCGTCTAAATCAGAATTAAAAGCAACTGAATCTTTTCAGTTAGAACTGAAAATTAGTGGAAATGGTAATCTAAAATTATTTTCATTACCTGAAATAATAGTCCCCTCATCTTTAGAAAAATATGATCCGGAATTTAAGGAAAATATAAAATCTTCTATCTCAGGAATGAACGGTCAAATATCAAATACCTATACAATTGTTCCACAATTCAAGGGTAAATACCCCATTCCACAAGTTGAGTTTAGTTACTTTAATCCTGAAACTGAGAAGTATATGATTATCAAAACGAGTGAAAGCCTAATTGATGTAAAGGAGGGCCCATTAAATTCAGAATTCACAAATAATTCTAGTTTAAGTCCTTTGCCAAATAATAATATTCAGACAATTGGACAATTCAATTATATTAAGTTAAGCTCAAAATTTTACAAAATAGATACTAGAAACTTATTGGATTCAAAATTTTGGTTATACATCTTCTTATCTATTCCATTTTTAATTTTCGTTACTATCATATTGGTTAAAAAAATGACCAGTAAATCAATTTCTGATTCTGATCTAATAACCAAAAATGCTGAGAAATTAGCTAGAAAGTATTTGAAAAATGCAAAAATTGATATTTCTAACAAAGAATCTTTTTATAGCTCATTAGATCAAGCATTATTCAACTTTTTTAAATCAAAATATATGATAAGAAAAGAAGATTTTTCTAAAGATAAAATCAAATCAATTTTAATTAAGGAAAATATTTCTGATAAGCTAATTAATGATGTAATTGAATTAATTGAAAGTTGTGAAATCGCAAGATACAGTCCTGCAAGTACTGATGATATGGATAAAGATTATGAAAAAGCTGTTCAGATATTAACAAACTTTGAAAACGTATAATATGTTTAAACTGTTTTTAATTTTATTCTTTTTTAATGCTCAATCTCAAGTTGAAGTTGTTTTCGATGAGGGTAATGCATTATACAATCAAGGTAACTATACTGAAGCCATTGAAAAGTATACTAGTATCATAAACAATGGGTTTGAATCTGGAGAATTATACTATAATCTAGGTAATGCTTATTATAAAATTAATGATATCGCAAACTCAATATTTTATTTTGAAAAATCTTTATTACTTGATCCAAATAATAAAGAAACAAAAAACAATTTATCCTTTTCTAAAAATATGACTTTAGATAGAATTGAGATTGTTCCAGTTAATCAAGTTTCTAAATTCATTTCAAAGTTTACAAATTTATTTGACTACAATTCATGGTTGTTAATTTCAATTATATTCGAGTTTTTATCTCTCATAGTTTTTTCATTATACTTATTCAATAAAAACTCTGATACTAAAAAGCGTTACTTCAGTATTGGATCAATATTTCTTTTCTGTTTTATAATTTTTTTGATTTTAGGTATAAATTCAAAATCAGAATATGAAAAAAATAATCCAGCTATTTTATTTGATAGTAGGATTTCATTTAAATCTGAACCTAACGAAAGATCAGAAGAGTTATTTCTTTTAAATGAGGGAACCAAAGTAAATGTTTTAGAAAAACTTAATGAATGGAGTTTAGTTGAACTTTCTAATGGATCAAAAGGCTGGATATTGAGTTCAACCTTTCAGACTATAAAGTAAACATCATCTGATTATCTAATAAAAAAAGTAGGGTTTCACCAATTGATTGTAATAATTTGTACATGCTTGAATCATTTAGTGTTTTTTGTGAAATTATATTTATTGAAAAAAAGTTATTCAAATAATTTAGTAATAAAACAAAAAAGGAAAAAACTATTAAGTATTTCCCTGAACTAAAAATACCACCAAATAATCTATTAATTAATCCCAATGAAGCAAACTTAATTAGTTTTGTCAGAGATTTTCCAATTAATGAAAATGAAATAGTAATTGTAATAAAAAGTAAAATAAATGAAATAATATTTAATACTTTTAAATCAATATTAATTAATTTAAAAATTAATTCAGAGACTTGTTCTGTTAACATTGTTGCGCAAATTAGGCCAATAAAAAAACCAAAAAATGATGCTACTTCGTTAAAAAAGCCTTTATAGAATCCTCTAATAAATGCGAATGAAAGAAAGCAAATTATGACAATATCAAAATAATTCAATTTTAAAAATTATAATTTAGTATTATTTTATAAAAATAAGTTGAAAGGGAAAACTAAAAAAATAAATAGCTGGGATAATGTTACAAAGAAGATTAGTGATGTTTTTAATGATGGTCAGATAATTGATTTAGAAGGTATAATTTATTTAATAGGTCTTCAAGAATTAGGTTTTTTTGAAAAAAAATTCAAAAAAGATGAAAAAGTTAATATTATGCATATCGCAATATGTACTTTACTGGAACCATATGGGTATTATGAATTTGATTATGTTGATAAAGATGGATGGCCACATTATAAGCTCCTATCAAAACTTCCCAAATTAAAACCAGGTGAACAAACTATTTTAATGAAAGAAGCAATTATAGATTATTTTATTAAAAAGGGTTTTATTAATTAAATAATTAGAATATTTTAGCCAAGTATATGACTGAAGAAATAAAAAACTTTAAAAACAAATTATCTTCAATTAAAATCAACGATGAAAAAGATCTCGAAAATTTTAGATTGGAATATTTGTCCAAGAAAGGTTTAATTTCAAGTTTATTCTCTAAGCTTAAAGAAGTTTCAAAGGAGAATAAAAAACTTGTAGGCCAACAAATTAATGAAGTTAAAATTCTAGCAAATGAAATATACGATCTTAAAAAAAATAAATTTTCTAGTTCAGATTCGAATCAAAATTTTGAAGATTACTCAAAGCCGACTAAAATATTAAAGTTAGGCTCACGTCACCCAATTTCAATAGTTAAGAATAAGATTACAGATATTTTTTTAAAAATAGGCTTTGATATTTCTGAAGGTCCTGAGATTGAAGATGACTGGCATAATTTTACTGCTTTAAATTTACCTGAATATCATCCTGCTAGAGATATGCAAGATACTTTTTATATAAATAAAAACCCAGATTGGCTTTTGAGAACTCATACATCATCTGTACAAATTAGACATATGGAAAATAATAAACCCCCAATAAGAACAATTTCCCCTGGGAGAGTTTATAGAAATGAAGATATTTCAGCACGATCGCATTGCTTTTTTCACCAAATTGAGGGATTGTATATTGACAATAATGTGTCATTTGTTGATTTAAAACAGACCCTGCTTCATTTTACTAAAGAGCTTTTTGGAAAAAATAAAATAAGACTCAGGCCCTCATATTTTCCATTTACTGAGCCTAGTGCAGAATTGGATATTTATTGGGGACTAGATTCAGAAGCAGATTACAGAATTACAAAAGGGACAGGGTGGTTAGAAATTTTAGGTTGCGGCATGGTGGACCCAAATGTTTTAAATAATTGTGGAATTGATTCGAACGAATACTCAGGATATGCATTTGGATTAGGCTTAGAAAGGATAGCCATGCTACTTTATCAAATTGACGATATAAGAACTTTGTATGAAAATGATGTAAGGTTTTTAAATCAGTTTAGTAAATCAATATAATTTTTCAGAAATTTCTTTTAATATTTTTTTTGGACTATTTCCCTTGTAAAGAATTTTATATACTGATTCTATAAATAAAAAATTATCTTTTTTGCTTTTAGTTATTTCATATGCATTTTTTGTTGCATAATAACCCTCAACAATCATAGACATCTCTGACATTGCTGATTTGACAGAATATCCTTTGCCTATCATGTTGCCAAAAGTTCTATTTCTACTAAAAGATGAATATGTTGTAACTAGTAAATCACCAATATATGCGGAATGGTTTATATCTCTTTTTGTTCTATGAATTGTTCTGATAAATAGCTTAAGCTCTTTTGCACAATGACTAATGAGAACACTAAGGAAGTTATCTCCGTATCCTAAACCATGGGAAATACCAACCAAAATCGAATAGATGTTTTTTAAAGTTGCAGAATATTCGATTCCAATTAGATCTGTTGAGACAGAGGTTTTTATATATTTTGATTTTAGTTTATCTGAAATGTAATTACCTAGTAATTTTCTTTTTACTCCAATTGTTAAATATGAAAGTTTTTCTTGAGCTACTTCTTCAGCATGAGATGGTCCACTGATTATTCCAAGATTTTTTTTCTTTATTGCGTAATTAATATGGAAATGCTGACTAATTACAAGCTGAGATGTTGGTATAACACCTTTTGATGCTGAAATGATAAATTTATTTTTTAATAACTCTTTGTGATTTTTAAAAGTTGAATCAATATATGGTGAAGGTATAGCAATTATTAGTATGTCTGAAGCCTCAATGATTTTTTTTAGATCATTCGATATATTCAGCTTTGTATTTTTTAGTTGAACATGCCTTAGGTATTTTAAATTTCTTTTACTGCTATTAATTCCCTCAATAATTTCTATATTTCTAACATACCAATTGATTTTGTTCAGATTTTCTGAAAATATTTTTACCAATGCAGTTCCCCAGCTTCCTGCTCCAATTATTCCGAAACTTTTGTTTTTCATTTTTTAACAATTCTTTAATAAAACTGGATGCTAATTTAAACTAAATTTAAGTGGTTAGTTTTCATAATTTGTTTGCATAAGACACTCTTTGCAGAGTGTTTTATGTTTTATCTACCTAAACCAAACAAAAATAATTAAGCCTAGCAGATAAAAAAATAATAATCTGAAATGTTTTTTCCTTTTTTCCACAATCTTATTATGCAAATACCACCCAAATAGACATACCAATAAGCAAATCAAGGATGAGATATAAGTTTTAATTTCTAGACTTTCTGTTAAAAGAAGTGATAATGATAATTTAATTAATAAAAATATTAACACGAATAAAGAAATTCTAAAATCAAGAAATGTATAATTCTTGTCACCTAAAAATTTAATTAATGAATTTGATGTAGTGTAAACTAAAAATAAAACACATATCACAAATAGTATACTATGAATGTTAAGTAAATTAATATTCATTTTAAAAAGAAGCATTAATTAAGCTCTTTGTATACGGATTTGGATTTTTAAATAATTTTCGAGTGTCATTAAAATCTACAATCACACCATTTTTTAAAACCATAACACGATTACATATATTTTTTACTATTCTGATATCATGAGTAATAAATATTAAAGTAAGAGATAAACTATTTTTTAATTCAACTAATAAATTAAGTATTGAATTCTGAATATTTTTATCTAATGCAGATACACATTCATCACAAATTAAAACTTTTGGCTTCATAGTTAGTGCTCTTGCAATTACTACTCTTTGTCTTTCACCACCAGAAAGCTGAGATGGAAATTTGCTGTATAAATCACTTTTTAACCTTACACTTTTAAGGATTTTAATGGCTTCCATGGTTAAATTCTCTTTTGAAATTATTTTATGAAACTTCATCGGTTCTATTACTTGATCAATAACACGAATCGATGGGTCTAATGATGAATAAGGGTCTTGAAAAACTATTTGAATTTCTTTACTGCTAGAAAGTCTAGTTATGCTTTTTATGTTTGTTGAATTATAAAAAATATCTCCAGAATATGATTCTTCGATTTTTAATATGCATTTTGAAATTGTTGTTTTACCAGATCCTGACTCTCCAATGATGCCTAATGAATCATTTTTGAATAATTCAAAATTTATTTTATTCAATATTTTTTTTCCATTAAGATTTAAACTTAGATTATTGACTTTAAGTATTTCTGAATTACCCTTACTGAAATTAAGCTTATTGATAAGTAGCTTTTTGTTTAATGATATTAATTTTTTTGTGTAATTTTTTTTTGGATTTTTAAAAATTTTATTTGTTTCTCCCTCCTCAATGATTTCTCCATCTTTTAGAAAAATGATATAATCTGAAATTTTGTGAACTAAATTAAGATTGTGAGTTATAAAAATTAAACTCATTTTATATTCTTTTTTTAGTTTTAGTAACAGGGATATAATTTCTTTTTTTATTATCGTATCGAGTGAAGAGGTAGCTTCATCACATATCAAAATTTTGGGATTTTTTGAAATCATCATTGCAATCATGAGCCGTTGTTGCTGGCCTCCACTAAGTTCATGAGGATATTTTTTTAATGTAAGCTGAGGGCCATCAATTTTGACCTTTTTAAGAAGATCAATTGCATAATCAATTTTGTTAATATTTTCTAAATTGGTGTAGTCAAAACACTCAATTAATTGTTCTCCACATTTTATACTTGGGTTAAGATAGCTTGATGGATCTTGAAAAATAATTCCAATATCATTTTTCAAAATTTTTCTAAAATCATTATTAGAGATTTTATTTAATTCAGTTTTTTTATAAAATATGCTGCCGACTTGATTTAGACCTTTAAATATGGATAACCTTAAAACACTTAATGCAGTAACAGATTTTCCACTTCCAGATTCACCAACTATTCCAAGAACTTTATTTTTTTTTAGTTTGAAACTAATGTTTTTAACAATAGATTCTTTGTCAGTGGAAACATTCAAGTTTTTTATTTCTAGTAAAGTATTATTCACTAATTAATTTATTTGTTTTTAAAATTTTAAAACTTTCAGAGATATATTTTTCAAAGTCTTTAGGAAATCCATTTAAACTTTGCCCTTTAGATTTACTTCTCCCAAGTCTTGTAATAATTAAATCAATTTTTGGAAAAACAATTACATATTGTCCTTGATGACCTCTAAGAGAGAAAAATTTATGGTTTTCATATTCACCTAACCAAAATCCATATCCATAAATTGGATTATTTTCTAAGCTTGGTGAAATAGATTTTATGATATTTGAACTATCGATCACTCGTTTGTCATTAATCATCCCCATGTTTTTATAAAGTTTACCAACCTTAGAAAAATCACGGGCATTAGAATTCAAACAACAATATGCTTTAATTTCATTATTTTCTTTGCTATCGATCATCCAAAGAGCATTTTCTTCTGCTCCAATCGGATCCCATAGCCATTCACTGACAAGATCATTAATTTTTTTATCATTAGCTTTTTCAATTACCATAGCTAAAAGTTGAGTGCTGCCACTTTGGTAATTAAATTCTTTACCAGGTAAATCAATGAACGAAGATTTGAGCATTAATTTTTTTAAGTCTTTTGTAACATATGATCTAGCAGTAACTCCTAATAAATCTTTGTAGCTTTCTTTCCATTTCAGTCCAGATGACATTGATGCTAAATGCCCAACCGTGACATCTTTTCCACCTCTGGCTTCAAATTCAGGATAGTATTTTATAAGTTTTTCATCTAAACTTTCAATGGTATTTGATTCAATGCTTTTAAATAATAAAAATGAAATAATGCTCTTTGACATTGAAAAAGAATTAGTCATTGAACTTTCATTATATCCCAAAAAATATTTTTCATGAATAATGGAGTCATTAATAATTATTAGAAATGCAGTACTTT
>CEPU01018891.1_pt1 | contig 10656 bp, 24 predicted proteins | sample 530471 | NCBI WGS metagenome assembly CEPU01 (sample SAMEA2620194, study PRJEB7988) | marine metagenome | biome: marine biome (ENVO:00000447); feature: surface water layer (ENVO:00002042); material: "saline water (ENVO:00002010), including plankton (ENVO:xxxxxxxx)" | depth 5 m | reverse complement strand
TTATATGCTATAGACTCTAATAGTTTAAAACCTGGTCTATTTTGAGGGTTTTCTTCAGGTGCTAATATTTGTGGTGGTGGAGGCAACATAGCAGCAACATTGGTCAATGAAGAACCAACTTGTTTTTGCATTGTATTGACTATACCTTGAGCTGCTAAAACCTCTGCCATTACTCTTTACACTTCTTACAACTACAACTATTGCAACATAAAACTAATATATCTTTACCATCGCCATCTTTGTATGTTTGTGTACACGTTTCACCACAATGTCTATCGTGTCCACAATTATTGCAAGCCATTTGTGTACTCCTATTTCTTTTGAATCTTACTTGATTTACCGTTTACATATAAACCAAACCAGGCAGCGCCAGCACCAACAACGACAGATACAAAACCTGCCTGTGCGTTATTAGGAGCTTCTAGTGCCATAAACCAGGTCATAGTTTCATAGAATACTAGACCATATAGTACCATCATTAATCTAGGTACGGTTCTCCAGTTTGATAAGAATTGTGGTAGTTCTTCTTTTAAAAACCACCATAGCCATTTGATTTTATCAACGGCTGATTTTTTTTGTTCTTCAAACATTATTGTTTCCTCTCTCTAGCCTTTTCGTTCTCTTCTTTAATATGAGTTACCAAAAGGTCTACATATATTTCCCTCTCCCAAGGTAGCATACCCTCTAACTCTGTTAGAGAATATTTATGATGTTGCATTAACGCAAAATTCACCTTAAAGTAATTCTCTAAGCTGTCGTGAGAGAGGGCAATACGAAAAAATCCTGTGCCCCTTTCATCACTACCGTACTCTTTACTTTAGTTTTAGGGTTTTCAATCTCAACTTCGTGTCTCAATTGTGGCATAGTCTCAAAAAAATTATTGATTTTATCAAAAGCTTTTCTGTCTAAACTTTCTAAAAATTTATTCATTTCTTCTTTTGAATAATCACTAACTTTATGTTGAGTTTCGCCTTCATATACTGAATCAATACATTTAATAATCATATCAAATAATTGCGCTGTTTTTAAACCTTTTGTATTCAAAGCAGGGTCAACGGTGTCAATTGTAGGATATTTCATCACTAGGCCAATATTCTTATCTTCATCAATAATAATATTGTTAGTGTGTTTATCATCTACTTGTACCTCAACTTTCGTCAAATCTACTTCGGTGTTTACGTAAGTTTCTTTGTCGTCTTGACATAGTAATCTTACATTTGCTACCTCACCAACTGATTTACTTCGTATTTGTAAAAATACATATTCTAAATCAAACGTTGGTATTTTACTTGCGTCTAAAGAACCAAACGTACAAGTATTAACAATCTCTTTGATTGCATTTTTAATTTCCTTGTCATCTTGCGTCTCTAGTGCTTGTAATAAAACCTTTTCCTCTTTTACCAGAAATGGTCTATACTTTACAACAATATCTGCTGAAGGTAACGTCAACTCATATGTCGCTGTTTCTAATATAGGCAATGCCATAATTTATCTCCTTTATAATATATTAGCCAAATGGTGGGAATAATCTACCACCTGTCACTTTACCAATAGGTAAAGAACGTCTTGCCACTTGTAAGGCGTCTCTGCCTGCTCTTCTTAATTCAGGCGGCAGTTTACCTAATAAACCACCAAACAAGCCAAAATCTTTTCCTGCTTTTATTGTAGGTACATCACCAAGTGATTTACCTGTTGTTGCATTATTAACTTGGTCCATTGTTAAATTTATCCAAGTTCTAAAATTCAATGTAATAGGTACTATCGTTTGTTCATCTGCACCATAACTATACTCAATAGAACCAATAGTTTGAGGATAAACTTCAGACAATCTTACTGCGTATGTCACTCTTGCGTCATCATCTTGTTTTGCGTCAAACTGACCTAATGTCAAAATATCCATACTGCCAACATAGTCATCATAAAATCTCATTGAGTGACTTTCTTGGCTAATTATTTTCTTTTGCCAATTTTCAAAAAATAATCTTTGTCTTAAAAATTTATCTGCATAAAAAGAACATTCTATTTGACCACTAAAACTATATGCATAAGGCATTTCTCTTTTTGGTCCGTATGTTCTATGTGCTACCGTGTTTATATCTCTGTTTGGCAAAGTCACAGCATTACACATCATATTAATACTTTCAAGTGTTTGTTTACTTTCTAAATCATTATTAGCGGCCGGTAGAGTACCTTGCCTAATTGCCATAGGGTCGTTTCTTCTATTGATGGCCTCCTGTGCAATGTTATTAGGTAAATTTAATCTAATAACATATCTATTTGGTCTAGCAAAGCCTTCACCTTGATTTATTTGTGATTGAAACCTTTGCAATACGCCAGCACCACCTGGTTGCCTCTGCAATCTAGGGTCTTTATGTATATCAATTAGTGACCTATCTCTAGGTAAACCAACTCTGATATCAAAATTACCTATACGTCTACCGCCTCTTAATACCGCCATTTTAGTCCTCTATTAATTTACAAGTCTGTTTGTTTGCTTCTAAACCATTACCTTTATTGTATAACCAAACATATGAATATACAATATCACTATTTTTCTCAACGCACTTTTTACCAAATGCCAATCTAGGCTCTTTTGGTATAGAACACGCCGATAATGATAATACAAATAACATTGCAAATAATATAAAATAATTTTTCATTATATTTTCCTTCTGCTGTCTGCAAATACTTGACCAAGACTTGCCTTTTGAAATTTTGCTACTGGTAGATATATTGCAATCGCCATTTCATCTACGTCAACTCTTAAAAAATTGCTTCTTACATATCTAAAAAGATATTTTTTAATCGCTGGTTTAATTAAACCAATATTCTTTACAGCGTCATACGTCACTTGTAATCTTGTTGATTGGTCAAACTTCGTGTTCGTACTAAATTGCTGTAATTGGTCTAATAATTTATATCGTAAACCATAGGGGAGATAATGAAAGTTTAAACCTATAAAACCTCCTCTAAACGTGTCAATTGGCAACACTAGTGGAAACGTATCATAAAACGGTAGTTTTGCTTTAGTTTTAGGGTCATAGATAAACATTGACATTCTACCTGCACTTGGTTTACCTAATAATTTACCGTCTCTCATTAACTTACCAGATGTTGCTCTATCTGCAATTAATGAAGCTGCATTACGATACCAAGACGCCGATTTAAGTTGTTTGTCTTGTAAATCAACTAGTGGATTAAATATATTTACATACCACTATTTATAAGAAAACCCTTAGCGATTTCTCGCTAAGGGTTAAGCATTCGTGATTGAGAGAGAAAGATTAATCTTCGTCTGCTAATCTACTAAAATATGACAAAGTATCGTCATCATCACTAGCAGGCTCAGATTTTACATCACTTGAGCTTGGCACAGACGTTGTGGTTTGTGGTGGGAGGTCTACATTTTCCACGGTCTCTGTGTTTCGTTGTCCCATAATTACCCTATTCAGTTTCTCTTTGAGTTCATCATAGGTCTTAAAATTACTAGGGTCAACAAAAGGTAATAGAGGGTATTGTTTAGCCCATATCGCTTTGATATCGTCATCTGACTCTTTTACTTGCGATATGCCCTCAAATTCTGACTTATCATAATTCCAATAACCATCAACTTTTCTAATCTTCAACTTGAAGTTAGCACCTTTCCAAAAGTCAAATGGATTAATTGGTGTTTCATCATCAAATGCTGGTTGCATTGCTTCAGTAATCTTATCAAAGATTTTTTTACCAAACTTAAACAAGAAAACTTTACCCTCATTTTCTGGATGTTTCGGGTCACTTACAACATAGATGTTAGAGTAGTAAGATAATTTTCTCTTACGTTTTCTAGCAATCTCTTTGTCACTATCAACACCAGTATTCCAAAGTCTTGTATTCTCTTCAGACACCGGGTCTTTTTGATTTAGAGTTGTTAGTGAGTTCTCAATATACCAACCGCCTTTATCTTGGAAAGCGTGTGACCAAACTCTTTGCCAAGGCATTTCTTCACCTGAAGAGGCCGGCAAAAATCTGATTACTGCATAACCATTACCAGTTTTATCTAGTTCAGGTTTCCAAATTCTGTCGTCTTGATATTTGCTTGATTTACTACCAGATGATTCTGGTTTTTCTGTTGAAGCTTCTAATGCTTTTGTTATCTTATCAAAGTTAGAAGCACTTGATTTTAAACTTTCAAAGTCCATATTATATCTCCTTTGTATTAAATATGTTCGTTGTATTTGTGTAGGCTGTATTATCGCCTTCATAGTTATTTATAATAGTTTTACTTTGCATTACGTAAATAATCTACCATATTTTTTGGTGTTGTTTCAAAGTATGGGTCATCATCTAAGCCTTCATTGTTGATACCTGGTTCTTGCCACCATTTTTCAACAACGCCGTCATTAATAACTGCCATATATCTCCAACTCCTATTACCGAAACCTAAATGGTTTTTACCAATTAGCATTCCCATAAATCTTGTAAAATTACCAGAGCCATCAGGTATCATCTTGACACTTTGTATTTTCATATGTTCTGCCCAAGCATTCATTACATAAGAATCATTTACTGATACACAATAAACTTCATCTACACCTAATAATTTTATTTGAGCATACTCTTCTTCAAATCCTGGTAATTGTTGTGATGAACAAGTAGGTGTAAATGCACCTGGTAAGCTAAACAATACAACTCTTTTGCCTTTAAAATAATCATCTGTTGTTTTATTCAGCCATTGTCCACCGATAGCACAACCACCATCTGTTTCTACTTCATCACCAACTCTAGTTCTAAATGTCACCTTTGGTATTCTAAATCCGTTCATATACATTCTCTTTGTTAAAAATTATATGCGTCTTTCGTGGGACTTATTGGTTTACCCACAATCTTCCGGGAAGAGTCCAATCTTGATTGAAGATGGTCCCTACTCAAAACGAAATATGGTGTCTTCAGCCATTCGGCCATAACCCTCCATACCTCTGCCTTATGCCCTCTTAAGCATTGTTCAGCCAGAAAGATTACTTTACTTGCAAATAAAATAACTTTACGCATATTATTAATATATCAAATTTGTTCAAGATTGTCAATGCTGGAATAGTCAACATAAAATAAATTTTGTGTGCCTGCCCATTCTGGAACGTGTTGATTGACGTTATCTTTCAAGTTTAAATCTCTATTTACCTTGTAAAAAGTGGTATTAGGGTATAGTTTAAACAACTGCAACCATTGATTCACCCAATTATCGTGTGGTGTAGGGCTATTCTCTGGTGCTAGATAGTGTTTTGACCCTTTATAAATGTTATTGATTCGGTCTGTCTTTGATTTTAAATCGTGACCTATTAGAAACACCTCTGTCGCCTCATACTTCTTACAAGCCACAAAACCACTACTAGGACCACAAGCCCAACCTCTATCTTTTTCCATTATATCAGTAAGACTTGTTGACTTGTCTCTTTTAGGGTGTATCCAAGATATTTTAATTTGACCTACACTTATTTGTTTCTCTATTACTTCTTTACTTTTCTTAATTATATGTGCTAGGCCTTCTAATTTAGAACCGTGAAATACAAACTCTGTAGCCTGACCTCTTTCATTTGAATTAAATACACCTTTAGTCTTTTTAATTAGGTCTACATCTAATTCAGATACATTGCCCTCTACCATAAGTCTATACAAATTAGCGGGTACTTTTGTCCAATCTCTAAAATATGATGGTACTTCGTATGCTATACCACTATGGTATATTTCGTGCATTATACCGTGGTCAACTGAAACTAGGGCGTCTGGTTTAAAGTCTCTATACAAGGCATTACAACCAATAATGGTGCCTAATGGTCTTAATCTTTCTAAATCAAAACCTAATCTAGATTCACCATTACCTATACAAAATACTCTAGCCATAATAATGATTAACTAAACCACTTGCAAATACAAATATTGCAACACCATTTAAAAATATCAATGCTCTATCGTGCCATAACATACCCACTATCATCCATCCTGATACACCAAATAAATGCACCCAAATATTCATAGGATAAATGTTAGCACTAGATAACATCATACCAAAAATTATGATAATACTAGAAGCCCATTTGATATACCAAGACAAATCACCTTTTGGTGTTATCTTTTTAAATACTCTTGATGAGTTCAAGGCTTTAATCTTGTCATCTAGTTTAGGTTTCCATTTTTCTATTTGTTCTTTTACTTCTTTTACCATAACTTAAATCGTTCTAACTTTTCTAATATCTTTTTTATTGGTTCATATACAGACCATATCTCTCTGATATGTGTATCAAGTTTTTTGTTTAACTTGTCTATTTTTTTTTCTATTCTATCTAATTGTTCCTTATCCATAAAATATTTCTTTCATAATCATTTTTGCTTCTGTAGCATTGAAGTTCAAAAATGGTTTCATTCTGGTAATCGTATGTGAGATTTTAGGCCAGACAACTTTTTCAGTAATATCTTTGTCCCAATCTTTAAAAAACGCAAGGTGTTTATCCAAATAGATGGCGGTTTCGTGTTTAATTTTCCCTTGAATAAGTAATCGTAAGACTCTAGGATGTTGTCCCATATTAACCCGAAAACCATCATCAAAAGAAATGCGCCTACGGATAAAATCATCATTAATCCGTACGCAATCGTCCCGAAAATGGTATCTAAAAGATTCTTTATATCTTTTATATCTGGTGTAATTTTCAGTACCTTCATTATCTAATAAGTTTCCTATCCACTTGTCGCCATTAATAACAAAATTAGCAACAAAATAATCCAAGATATCTCGTTCATTATATCGCTTAGATAACTTATGAAAAAAATATCTATCTTTTCTTTTAGTGAACGTATCCAATGTTGCATTTGTTTTACCGCCATATTTTATATAATCATATGTGTCTGTTGTAAAATGTAATTTGACACCAAGGTACACTTTATATACATCAAATCCACCATACATTAATGTTTGTCCCTATTTTCACTATAACCAAAGTCATTCCATATACTTATAAGAGTGAATATGATACCTAATAAGATTATACCCCATAGACCTTTATCTACTTCTACAAATAACGTGTGATAAAGAAACTCTAGGCCATTCATACTGGTAATGTACCACCTTTCTTTATCTTTAACATATTGGCATTTATAGCCTCAGCTTTGATTTTTTCTTTTAATGATTTTGAAATTAATCTTGAAGTTGTTTCTACTTCAATGTTGTGTGCCTCACAATAATGTACTATTGCGTCAATATAAGTTATTGGTTTTTTCTCTTTAACTATATCGTTTATTTTTGCTGTAAATTCTTTACTATTCATATCTCTCTTTATATCATAATTTAAATTAAATGTAAAGCGTGGTGTTTCTGTTGCCAAGTACACCACAAACTCCGTTAGCCGTTAAGCTGCAAGGGCAAAATTATCGTTGCCATTTAAAAATGCGTTTAAGTACGCCTACTATTACTCTCTTTAAAGTTTTTCAATACGAGTCGAACCTAACACACCCCCCATAAGCACACTATTTACAAAGGTCTTCATAATTTAAAGTATGTAATCTATGCTTACTTAAATCTCCTGGATGTTTATAAGTAAGTAAATTTAATAACCATTTAAACATACTAATCTCCTCTAATGTGTTTATGGTGGAGGTGGTGGGATTTGCACCCACGTCCTCTATACCTATTATACTTTACGTCAACAAGTAATTCTATGTTTGCTCTCTGTGCGAATACGCCAGGTCAAATGAGTGTGATACGATACAACTTTCAAATCCATCTGGACTTGTTAAAACAATAAGGTGTTGACTTCTATCTTTTGACACAAACGTATATACGAAATAGGCTGGGGGCGCTTCTTCTTGAGCTCCCTCTCTCGCTACGGATACCGTCTCTGGATTAAAACCAAACCTCAATATGTATTGATTCACAACTTCACTAGGACCACATTGAGCAGGTAAACCTAACGGCGATAGTCCGTACATACCTGGATTCTCTAGTTCGTGGTCTGCCTGAGCAGTAAACACACCTAAGCTAAATAATATTGCTAATAATATTTTTTTCATTTTGTCTCCTATGAGACTTAATAAGGCTTGATTATTGATTTATCTTTTCTTTATTAAGTTCTTCATAATATTTATAAAAGTCCTTAATAGCTTTTTCTAGTTGAGACAAATATGTTGACTTTTGTTTTACAAAACTATTACAACTACCATCTTCACCTGCTTGTAAAACAACAATTTGGTCTATGGGTTTACCGAATAGCTCTTCATACATAATCGCATAAGCAGTACATTGAAGATAATAGTTCTCATTCCAACTATCAATACGTTCTTTGTTGGCAGTTTTGAAATCAATTACTGATAACTTACCATTATACTCTGCTATACAATCAACTTGACCTGCAAGGGTAAGTTTATGTGAGAACATAATTTTTTCAAGACAATGAATATTATTAATCTGTTCTAGGTATGGTGTCATCAATTTAAACATACCATTTGGCAATACATCTTTAATTGTCAAAGGTTGACCTTTTAGGTATTGTTCAATTAAAGTATGTGTCGCTTTACCTCTACGAGCCGCTCTTGCCATTTCCCATTTAGCTGCGTCTTCGCCAACACTCTTTCGCCACTTCTCTAGGCCTTCTTTCTTTTGAATACCTAAAATTGTGGTCACAGATGGATAATGCTTACCATCTACAGCATAGAACCTAAAACCATTCTGATTCATTCCCTTTGTATTTGGGAATTTACTCTCATCTAATTGTACAAAATTCTTCATTATATTGTTCCTATCGTATTTTTCATATGTTCATTATATACTATATTATTATATTGTCAAGCCTAGATTGACCTATATTTCATTAATTCTTCATTTGCTTTATTACGTTCTTTCAATCCTTCGGCCTCTTTTTCATCATTAAGACGTTTGAGGTTTCACGCTAACGCTTCAACTCTATCTCTTAATCTTTCTGCTCTATTACCTACTTGTTTTGCCCAACGACTATCCATCATTTCTACTGCCGCTGTTGACCAGTTACCATCATTTACAGCTGCAATAAATTTTTTAAATTTACCTAGTCTTGGTGCTCCCATATTGAAGCACATATTTACGATTACTTGTTGCGCCTCTTCTGGTAAATCTTCAAGGTTAGGAAATACCTTTTTTGACTCATCAATATATTTCTGTACATCTGAATCAAATACTGCATTTACTCTTTCCTCTGAAACAGGAGTACCTACTGGTGCTCCATATTCTTCATCACCTGCTACCACTAAATGGCCAATTCCAAAAGTTTTGTATCCCAGGTGGTCATCATAGACTTCGTATTTTACGCCTTCGTCTATTTTTAATTGTTCTCTTAATTTATTAGTATCCATATTATCCTCTTGTTAATTTGAGTAGTTTTTCTATCTGAGCCTTAATTATTGGCGCTCTGTTCGGCCAATGTATATAAGGTTCGTCTGACTTCATTAAGTTATATAAAAACGGTAAGATAAGTTTTTCTATATCTTTAAACTTACCTAATGTTTCTTCATCACTTATCTCTTTTGTTATCGTTTCTTTTTCCGATACAATTTGCATTATCTCATTCATCATACTTTTGATTGATGAAACGTCACTCTTTACTTTTGATAATTCTAAATTCTGATTGTCAATTGCTTTGGGGTCTATACTTGGTTCTGCCTTTGGCATTTCACCAACAGGTGTCATACCCCAATCATCATCAAGGTCAAATCCACGCATAAAATCTGGTATATCTTTAGACATTATTTTCCTTTTCTTTTACGGTGTTTTTCTACGACCTGTTTTGTTTTTATTTCTTTAATTGACTTCTTACCATATCGGTCTGCTAAAGGGCTTGTAGGATGTGCCTCAGCAATTCTTTGTAAATTATCATTCCAACCTGAATCATTCTTGATACCTCCAGTACCACTAACTATATTTATCTTATTAATAAGTTGTTTAATGTGTGGATTTTGTTCTAAATATGTCTCTCTATCTGAAATAGACATATATTCGTCAAACACTTTACCTGTCTTTGTATTTTCAAATGTATATGTTGGCATTAATAACTCGCCATTACCACAAACACTAGAGCACCTATAAAACCTAGTATCAATACGTGATTACCTAGATTCAAAACACTTTTACCTACCGTGTGTGGATTTTTAGGGTCAATTATGTTTTTCATTACTGCTGACTTTTAAAAGGGTCGCTTTGTTCAAAATATTTTTTGATAACTTCTAATTGGTCATCATATTTTGCTATAACTTCAAGCTCTTTTTCAACAGCGTCTAATACATCTGGATGTTCGCCTACACCAGCGGCGTTCTTCAAATATATTTCAACATTCATTGAGTGCTTTTTAATATGACCTTTTGCGTGGTCTTTAATCGCCTCAATCATATTAGCTCTGTTATACTCATTTACGTTTGCCATTTTTCTTCTCCTTTAAAATTCTACCATAATTAGGCCAACCAAACTTATCGGGTGATTCATCTGTATATCTCCAACGTATCACACCTGTGTTTGGATTTCTTTCAAAAATTTTTTGCCTAGATGTATTGTTCTTCTTCAACATTGCCATAAATTTTACCTTCTTTGTACCAATCAGGCATTTTAGCAGGTGCCTTCCAGGTAGCAAATCTTTTTTTCTCTAGTATATAGTAGTTTCTATA
>CEPU01029924.1_pt1 | contig 10663 bp, 5 predicted proteins | sample 530471 | NCBI WGS metagenome assembly CEPU01 (sample SAMEA2620194, study PRJEB7988) | marine metagenome | biome: marine biome (ENVO:00000447); feature: surface water layer (ENVO:00002042); material: "saline water (ENVO:00002010), including plankton (ENVO:xxxxxxxx)" | depth 5 m | reverse complement strand
TGTGTCCAAGATGTTTGTCCTGTTTGATAACCATTGATCTTAGCAACATTATCTGCATATGTAATAGAGTTATTAGTTGATGTAGATGTTAGTGTGTAATGAGTAGTAATGTCTGTATTTGAACCAGATTCAAATGTGTATATAAACTCATTTCTATTCAGTTGTGTTTGACCAACAAGATGCACATCACCAGAGTTATCAGCATCTATAGAGTATACTGTAAGACCTTCTATTCTATTTGCTGTGAACTGAGTAGTTGTATGATTCTTTATCTTACCATCATATCCAATCTTGACTGTATCGACAGTTGTTAAAGTGTCTGTATTATTTGCTCTAGTAAATGCTACGTTTAAATCACCAAATATGTCAATAGCAGAAGTTGATGCCATAGTAACATCTCTTCCTGGCGCAGCGTAACGATAGTTCCAAATAAATTCACCAGTAGAATCTATTTTACCAACCCAGAAACCATCTGCAGTAACATCATCAGACTTAAGTCTTAAACCACCTGTAATATAAAGTTCTTTAAACTCATCTATATCAATACTTGCATTTAATATTGAATATAAACTATTTGCATATTGTTTGATCCAAGTAGTAGTAATACTGTTTACACCAAATACAATTTTAGCAACAGCAACATCTACGTCAGCAGCAGTTGGATTTGCTGCAATTTCCATACAAGCATATACATCAGTTCCATCGATTACAATATCAGTAATTTTCTCAGACTTGTTAGAAGAAGCAAGTTTTCTCTTGATTGCAAAGTTACCACTAGTATCAATAGATGCAATGAAGGCATCATAAGGTGCACCAGAGTTAGTATTAGTAAAACCACCAATAATAAATCTAGTATCTGTATATTTCTTAATACATGTGATATGATCAGCACGAGTCGAACCAGATATACCTGCATATCCTCTCTGGAACGCTAAACTAGCACTCAAACCATTTGATGCCTCAACATATTTGGCAAGTATTATATCTGGATTATATGCTGACAATATTGAAGCATTTGGTCTATTCTCACCAACTACCCATATATCATGACCGTCAACAAACAATCTGATAAACTCAGAATCTCTTTCGGTGCTAATATCAACAAGTTCTAAAGTTTTCTCCCATTCTTTAACACCAGATGCAGATAGTTTTGCTACAAATGCAACTGTATTAGCGGGTGATTGATCATCATATGTTTTACCACAAATATAAACTTCCTTATCATCATTTACATAAACATCATTTACTTTCACATAATTTCTATTTGATAACTTAGAAATGTAATAATCTGCTTTTTTGAATATCTGAGGATGTGATAAAATAACACGAGGGTTGCTTGTGTATCCATAACCTGAGTTTAAAATATTAACAGTTTCAATAGAACCAACAGGACTTACAGTCGCTTGTAACTCACCACCAGTACCACCGCCACCATCAATAATAATAGCAGGTGGAATATCAGTGTTATATCCAGATCCAGTTTGATTTACTACAATCTCTTCAATACCTTTGAATTGTCTAACAGTAAATGTCTTATTTGTGTTTGACATAATAGGTGTATAGTCAATAAACACACTATCACCAACTCCAAGGTTATGAGGATTAACTGTAGTAAGTTTACCAAAGTTATTGCCACTAATGTTCTCAAATGTGTATGCCTCCACTGCTTCACCTGCAATTCTAGAGACACGAGCAGAAACACCACTACCATCAGTATCGGTATCATCAAATATCAATCTATCTTGAACTTGATAGTTAACACCTGGATTTTCAATAGTGAATCCAGTTACAGAAGCATCTTCAAACTTAGTGGTAGTCTCAACTTCAATATCAACCTTTGAATCAAATCTAACTGATGGGAAGTAATCAAATAACTGTAATGGTGATTCTTCAAAGATTTGATCTGGATCATCAGTCTCAGATTGTTCAATAACACCACTTCTATCTTCGTCTTCTATCTCAAATAGTAATACGTCACCATTTTCTAGTGTTAGAGCATTTGTAGAAGCATTTGGTGCTCTTTCAACATCAATATCAACATTTTCATAAGGATCACGATATCTAACAACACCAGTAGGGATATTCTGTTGAATAGCATCTGCATTCAAGTTCCATGGATCTACAACAGAGTTAAAGTCAGGTCCTAAGACATATGGGAATAATGCATTACCATCTTCTGTAGAATCTATAGTAACAAAGTAGCAGTATCTACCATCTGGATACTCAGGAGTTTTACAGAATCTACCGTTGTATTGGTCAAGTGCACCTAGACCAAACACATATTCATAGTCTTCTACAAAGTTACCTGCTGCTTCTGCAGATAGTAAAGGTCCATCTACCCTAACAGGATTTGGATTGGAATCAACATTATAAACAAGATTTTGTTTAAGTTGATAAGATGTATTGAGTTTTATTATAGATGAAGATTGATCAGTAGGATCTGAGTATGCATATGGACCGTATATTGGGTTACCATCGAATGCCCAACCAACAATAGGAGAATGTAATAATCCACTTTCTCTTTCTTTTATTAAACCTGCTGTATTTTCAAATAAGTTATCACCAAGAATATATCTAAGTGTTTGTGGATTACTTAAGTGTGCGTATTCACCACCATATTGATTATTGTATCCTTCAAATACAGAACCTTTTGCAGCATCAAATGTTGTTGTCTTCTGTAAGTTGTAAGTCCACTGGAATACGTTAGCATTAAATGTTGCACCTTGACCAACTGAGTTTAAATTGATTAGAGTAGTTCCCTGTGTATAACTGATACCTCTGTTTACAATAGTAATACTAGTAACTCTACCTGCGTTTTCTCCATCAGTGTCTATGGTTGCTCTAGCAACTGCACCAAATCCTTGACCTTGTATTGTAATCTCAGGTGCAGTTGTATATCCAGATCCAGCAGAAATAATCGCAATAGATATGATTCTACCGTTGTTGACTATAGCTTGTGCAACAGCACCACTACCTGAGCTAAGTGTAACACTAGGTGTAGAGGTGTAAGATTGACCGCCTGATCCCACGGTGACTGCTTGAATAGGACCACGAACAGATGCAGTTGCATTTGCACCAGTACCACCGCCACCAACAATAGTGATTTGTGGTTGTGAAGTATATCCTGTACCACCTGAGTTGATTAGTATTCTAGATACAACACCTTTTGTAATGATAGCAGTTGCAGCAGCACCAGAACCTCCACCACCAACGATTGACACTAGAGGAGATGACTTATAACCAGAACCTCCAGAAGTAACCGTAATTTCACTAACAGAACCATTGACAGTAACACTAGCAGTTGCACCTGTTCCTCCACCACCTGATATAGTCAAAACAGGAGGAGATGCAGCATCATATCCAGTTCCTGCATTAGTAATACCAACGCTAGTAACAGCACCAAATGTTTTCTTTGAAGTTGACTTGTATGACCAGATTGATACACCATTTACCCAAGTACCAATAGGTCCAGGAGTTATAGTGTTTTTAGTTGATATAGTTGTAGAAACTATAGGAAAACGATTTAACTTACGTTGGTTACCTGGTAGAAGAGCAGAACCAGGAAACGGACCAATCTTATAGTTGGGTATACCAGTGGATGCTAAGTAGGCATACTGTGTATTAAAGAATGAATTTTGTACGTTGGTAGTATATGGTCCTATAGCACTCAATACAGCAGCACTATCAGACTTACCTTTGTTTAGGTCAACAGATATAAGAATATTACCCTGTGGTACTACAGTTGCAGGTTGAGGCAACTGATACTGGAATACTGTGCTTGTATCTCTAGATGTAACTAAGAATGTACCATTATAGATGATTGGGTTAGCACCATAAACAGTAACCTGATCACCAACTAGTAAACCATGATTATTAGCACATGTTACAGTTGCTGCTTGCTGATTAACACCACCATAAGTAATGCTAGTAACTTGAATAAGTTTTTTGACGTTATATAACCAAGTTGTTAAATGTGGATCAGTACTAGTACCACCTAACTTAGAAACTGTTAGTTTGTCACCTGGCAGATAATAAGAACCAGTGTCAGTTAAAACAGTTTGCTGTGCATCAACTATACCTACTATGTTCATGACCACTTCTTGTGGTGTACCCTTGTTTACAAATACTGTAAAGTTAGATGATACCTGAGTGGCAGAATCCCAATCTTCTACAACACCATTTGCTGAACGAGTACATTCAATAAACTGGTTAAGTGATTTTTCTTTATATTGTACAACTTCTGTCCTAGAACCCGAACCAATAACAAACTCACCGTTTCTTTCTGGCCATCCTACAGTAGAGTCAACCGTAATAATTGAGTCGGTTGTATTGAGAGGTTCAGCAAGTTTTGTCTTATATGGTACGGTAAATGTCCCATTGATAGTCTCTTCTGATAAAACAAGTTCAAATATCTCAACATCAGATGTTTTGATCGAAATATAGTTTTCAACTAACGCACTAGCAGCTTGAACATTAGGATCAGCAATATCTGCATCCTGTGTAATCAAACCGTCTCTTATATTTGTAGCATCACCAGAAACCTTAGTTGCTCTTAAAATAGTGTCTATAGACCATGTTGCATCAGATGGTTTAATAATCTGATCTTTTGGATATGTAACTGTGACATTCTCTCCATATAATAGTTTGAAGAGGTATGCAATACTAAATGATGTACCTTTAGTTGAATAAAAGTCTTTTACAGTTTTGATTGCTGTACGAACGTCAATCTTAGAATAATCTAGTTCTGGAACGTCTGGTAAGAACTGTTCAGTGTATTTGTCTAATAATCTCTTGACAAACAACGCATCAAGACATTTTACCTTAGTGCCAACTGCAGCACTAGCAGCAGTAGTATTATTACTGAATACTGCGTTACCATCTTCCGTATATGAAGTAATACCTGACGCTGCTCTAGCACATCCAATAAATTCTGCCTTTGTATATCCAGAACCTGCTTCTGTAACATTGAAACCTGTAACTTGATTAAGACCAATATCAGCAGATGCTTTTGCTTGAGGTGGAGATTGGATTACGATCTCAGGAGGATTAGCAGCAGAATATCCGCTACCAAACGCACTAATGTTAATATCAGTGATCTGACCATTGAAAATAGAAGCAACCGCAGTAGCACCTGTACCACCGTTGGTTCTATTATCTACAATGTAAACTGATGGAACATCATCAAATCCGCTACCACCATCAAGTAAGTCTATTCTTATAACACGCCCATCTCCGTCAACGACTGTTTCTAAGACTTGTGCACCTACAGGATCAACTATAGCAACTCTAGGTGTAGTGGTATATCCTTGTCCCGCATTTAATACTGATATACTACCAATCTTACCTTCACTAGTTAAGTTTGCTCTTAGTGCTGCCTTGATTGAGTTAGTTCCTGTTGGTTCGTCAATATACACCGTAGGTGCGGTAGTATATCCAAAACCACCATCAGTAACAGATATAGAAGTAACTTGACCATTAGTGATTACAGGAGCACCTAGTTTTGCCCCGCCTGGTTGAACAAAAGTGATTCTAGGTGTAAATGTATATCCAGAACCAGAGTTAGTAACATTCAGTGCAGTAACCGCGCCATTTTCTACAGTGGCACTAATAGTTGCTTGAGAGGATCCCGCTTTAGTTGGTGCTTGTACTTGTACGACAGGAGGGTTAGTTGTGCTATAACCCTTTCCTCCGCTTAGTAGAGTTAAATCCTTAATACCATTAACAAGAGCAGTTGCAGCAGCTCCTGATCCAGTAGGATGGTTAATAGTAACTTGTGGAGGATATTCGTATCTGTATCCAGAACCAATAGAACTAGATGAAATGCTTGTTAGAGTTCCTGTATCACTGATACGAGCAAATCCAATCGCACCACTACCAAATGAAGGTATTGGTGCTTCTATGGAGTGTAATGATAAGAAACGACCATTTAGAGGTGCTTCTTTAAATATAAACTGATTCTTATCAACAAAGTAGTCAACTTTAGGAACTAGCAATCTATTATCATAGATTACATTCATATACTCTTCGTTAATAGGTTCGTATGATACTCCGTTACGAGTCAACGAAAATTGTTTTTTACCGTCTCCAAACGCGCCAGATATGTTATCTATTGCAAGAATTGGATTTTCAATGAAACCACTAAGGTAATAAATGTAGGTAGTTTCCGCACCATCTGCAGGTAACTTCGTTCTTGGTGCGGTAGTGAATACAATATTGTTACCAGATACCGTGTAATCTATATTTGGTATGAGTATTTTACCGTACACTGATACAATCAAGTGTTGTGCACTAGGAGGTGCTACGGGATTCTCTTGAGAAGTAAGCGGAAACTGTGTAGTGCTTCCATCAAAGTTGTTTAGTATTGATGCAAGAGTTGTCCACTTAAGTTTTACCTGATCATATCCTATTCCTGGTGTAAGTGTTATAAACGGTGCTGCTTGAATATCTTCGTAAAATATAACTTCATCGCCTATAAGAATAGATCCACTTTTATCTAAGAAAGGACCTACATCTTCTACTACAATCCTATCATCTGTTGCAGAAAGAGATTCTACAACTGTTGTTTGACCATCAAGTATCCCGATATCAAGTTTATCGATATCAAGGTATGATAGAAAGTTATTAAGTATATTTTGTCCTAATCCAGTTTTTTCCTGTGACTGATAATAATATTCTAAAAATTTATTAAACAGAGGATACTCTGACCCAATAAAATCGGGTGATTGAGATTCAATCGACTGGGAGACCTTATTAATGTTCATCTCTTATGAGAAACAGACGGATGTGTTTAGACCACCACTGTTATCAATAGGTGCAACTTCCACTACGGACGGTGTACTGTCAAATATTGTTGGTGTCAAACTATTTAGAGGGATTGTAGGAGGTGGCGTAGTACCAATAGGTGATACTGTTACTTCGGGACTAATAATGTTGATTATTGTTCCTGGTGTAGAAGCAGGTATCGTGCTGCTATTAGCAGGAATCATAACAACAGGAATCTGTAAATCTCCTGGTAGAAGTGTTGCATCCGTAACACTTCCTGCACCAGTTACACTATCAATAACATTAATAGCGTTTGGTGATGGAGTATTTGCTCCTGTACTAATAACGTTGATAGGACCGAAACATATTTGACCTGTTGCATAATTTACTGTACCTGCATTATTATTGGTATATACTTTCTTATTTCCTGTATTATAGAATGTTCTTATGTTTCCATATCCATCATCTTCAAACTGTTGATCAACGCCTGGTCTATCTGCTGTTCTAAAGGTTCCAGATAGGACTACAGGTTCCTTTGTACAACCAGATGCCTCATTACCGTCCTGACAGGTGCAGAGTTGTATAACTCGCCTCCAGTGCTAATACAGTAGGTATTAGTTTGATTACTATTAGGATAGATGTATTTTAGGATAGTGGTTTGAACAGAAACGTCAGAAATAGCAGAATCAGCAAGTGTGATTGCTTTTTCATATGCTTGTCCTCTAAATGTTGAGTTGAAGTTGTTTATCTGTGTTTGACTTGCCCATTGGTTGATTGCACCTTGAACATTTGTCTTAATTTGAGATGATGATGATCCTGCGCCAGTATCGTATAGAACAAAAGGTTTTGTGTAGATGTAGATGTTATCAGGATCGACTACAACAGGGTCAATCGATGCCATGGCATATTTCCTAAGGTCTGCTGCTATTTCCTTCTTTGTAGCGTCATTTAGAAGGGATCCAGTCTTAGTTTTGATCGCAATGAACACTTTTCCGTAAATCGGAGGATTCAAACTGTCTCCACCATAAGCAACAACAGAATCTGCGTTATTATAGATCCTTTGAGTGATCAAAGCGTAGTCTTGTGCTGTAACTGCTCTGTATTGGGCGGAATAGTATCTTGGTGCGTTATATTTGATTGATTCTACAGTTTCAGCGTCACTACCAAGTTGTGCACGGTGATTTACTGCTAAAGTAGTTGAGTTTGCAGAATATGTTTGTCCTTGAGAATCAACAAGACTACCAATAAAGTTAAATGCCTTAACTTCGTTTGCTTTTTTACCAGAAGTGACCAAATATTCTAAATTTACGACTTCTCCATCTTTTAATGCTCTTCCAACACTGTCATCTCCAAATTTAACTTGGAAACGCATATCTTCACCCTCTGAGAGGAAGTATGCTCTTGTAGATGCTGTTAGATTGGTAACTGTATCAACTCTATTGTAAATATCTGATGCTGTTGCTGTTTCGTTTGCTCTTACAGTAACATTGAGTGTATTGATGTCTGCTTCAGCAGAAGGAATGGTATATACTTGATTTGCGAAGGTGTTTACAACATATTGAAAAGAAACAATCGATCCTTCATACACACAAAGGTCTGCAAAGGTTCCAATACCTGTTGTAGGACTAACTTCTACAGTTGTATCTCTTAAAACGTTCCAAACATAGTTACCACCAGTTGCAGTTGCTCCTTTTTTCAAAGTAACAGTGCTAGGATAGACTCCATTTGACTGAACTGTCTGTATATCTACTTTTAATGATGCTCTAGCAGAAATTACACTCCTAGGAGTATAGTTTAACAACTTAGCAATGTTAACAACGTTGTCTCTAACAGTAGAAGACGGTAAAAACGCTTCATTCAATGACATATTGGCATTGAACGCAGAATAGTAAGTATTGTAGGCAAGCATGTCTACCATGTAAGACAATGCTGATCCATCAAAGTCATAATCCGTAAACTCGGAGCGAGTTCTTAGGTATGATTTGATACTTGCTTTGATATCTTCAAAGTCTAGTGCTGTTAGGTTATTTGGTTGCATTACTCAGGTCTCTGTAAGACAAATGTGATATTCTCAACTACGGGTAGACCTATAATTCTGTACTCAACTGAAACGTTGATTTTGTTTTGCTCGAAAACGGGCAATACTTCCACTTTGGTTAGATTTACTCTTGGTTCATGCTGTTTGATGGTATTTATTATCTCATCCTTGATTGCGTCTGCTGTAAACGCATCCATTGGTTCAAATAGTAATCTATTTACTTGTGATCCAACTAGGGGTTGAAAAGGTTTTTCACCAGGAACGGTTAAAACAAGATTTTTGATGGATTGCTTGATCGCATTCTCATTTTTGACGGTGTAAGTGTCTTTTGTGAATGGATTTAATGGCAAGGCAATATTGAGATCGTCGAAATTACGAGATCTCTTAAAATCCGACCCATCTATTTCTTTTAACGCCATTTACTAAGTGGTTTTACATCCTTTTCTTTTTTTACAGGATACTCACTTATCAAGACTTTGCCACTTTTGACAAATTCTTCACTTTTGTCTACTTTTACGACCATAATTACCTCGATCCTGTTTTTATTTATTCAACTTCCGATAAAAACGTTAGGACTTGATCCAGAAACTACACTAAGACAATCAAATGGCACAGTATTATTACCATAAGGGTCTGAAAAACGTCCTGCTCTTCTATTATTGATAAAAACTGTTTTAGTTGTTGCAAATAATCTCCTATTATGTCCAACAGAAGGTTCACGACCATTTCCACCTACACCAGTAGTGCAATGCCATGCAGGAGTTGATCTAACAGTCAAACATTTGAATCCTATTGATATTGTAGTAAAGATAGTTTTTGTAGGATGAGTTATTAGATCGTCTTGATCAATGATAGGAACTAGATCATTAACTATTACATTTCTATTAAATGGATCGTTACCACCAGACTGAGGATCTCTAGGAGTTTGCGGATGGGGCAACCAAGTTGCAAAACTATTAACAAACGGAACTCGTTTATGTTTGATTGTTGGTGCAAGTGATGCATGAGGACAAGGTTTTACAAATCCTCCACCTGGACCAGGTTGCCAAGTCACACCATTACCTCTTCCGTGTCCGCTACACGTTCCTGTAAAGAGTGCACATGCTAGTTGAGCCATTAGGTTACGACATAAGGGTTTCCGTACGCAGCAGTTGCTTTTGATAAAGTCCTTGTTGCGGAAGTAAAATCATTTAACATAAGCATACTTCCTGATGCAGACCAATTTTGACATCCTGGACCAGAAGGTCCACCAAGAAAACTAAATTGTGATCCAAGTCTAGTTGATGCGGGAGGTTGTGGGCAACTAAAATGACTTGTTCCTACATTTGCTACATTAACACTAAGGTTTACTGTGATAGTAGTGTCTTGTCTAGGGTCAGGACGAAACTGCCTTAAGAAGTATTTAGTATAGGTAGAGGCAGCAGGTAACTCTGAAAAAGGTCCTTGTACAGTTTCTATGAAAGATTCATCACGAGTTCTGTATCGTGCTCCGCTTTGAGTTAAATCCGCAATGTTTTGTTCATGATTTGCTATCTCTCTAGTATTCTGGTCTTTGACTGCTCTTTTAAACTCTTGTGCTTCAGTTGAGTCTCCAAAGTCTATTTCATCTAGTTTAGAATAATCTGCTTTAGGACGCATCTCCTCAGCGTGTAATGCGATATCTTCTGGATGCACACCTTGCTGTTGCTTCTGTATTATCTTTTTATTGTTCGGATCTGTCTTTATGTCTATTGTAGCAACAGTTTGAGTGGACGCGGTTTGTGCTTCTATTGAAGTTCTAGATGATAGATACAACTCTCTATCGCGTTGACGTGCTTCTTCACTATAAGAAGGGAACGCATCTCCGAGACTTGGGAAGGAATC
>CEPU01120530.1_pt1 | contig 10711 bp, 4 predicted proteins | sample 530471 | NCBI WGS metagenome assembly CEPU01 (sample SAMEA2620194, study PRJEB7988) | marine metagenome | biome: marine biome (ENVO:00000447); feature: surface water layer (ENVO:00002042); material: "saline water (ENVO:00002010), including plankton (ENVO:xxxxxxxx)" | depth 5 m | reverse complement strand
ATTAGAGGATGTCAAAGTTGCTTACAATACAATAGAACCGGATCTTAGAAAAGTAGCCAAAAAGTCGTATGCCGATTGGATACCCGCCGATGTATACGCAGCATTGCGAAAAGGCAGTTCTGAGTTATACATGGTATATGAGGATAAATATTATGCGGGTTTTGTTATAGTATCAATTTTAGATGATGCTGGAGGAGAGAAAACACTACATATTTGGGTTGCTTACAGTAGACCCAAATATAATATAATAGGTGCAGGTGTAGAGTTTTTAGAGAGTCTAATACAAAACACTAGCATAACAGGAATGGAGTTTCATTCCGACCGTTCTGGATGGAGTAGAGCGGCTAAAAAGCACGGATTTAAAGCAGTAACAACAGTATATAGAAAGGACGTGTAATGGGTAGTAAACCAAAACCTCAAGATTATAAACCGAGTGAGACTGAAAAAACTCAAGCGGCTATAGCTGCAGAAGAACAAAGGTATTTTGAACAGACTTATCAGCCTTTGTTTATAAAACAAATGCAGAGAGCTGCTGAAAGAAAACTTGCTCCTACTTTTCGTGGTAGAGCGCAAGCTGACACTATGCAGGCTCTTACTGGTTCAGGACCACAGCTTGGTGTAGTAAGTGGAGTATCAGATGCTGCAGACAGAGCTATGGGAGCGGTAAGTAATATTGCTGCTAGTACTACACAAGCGGCAAAAGCTTCTCAAAGCGATCAGATGAATTCTTTATCACAAAGTTTAGGTCTTGGTTCTGCTGCTTCAAGTGGTTTAGCTAGTGCAAGTAGACAAGCTGCTTCTAGAGGGTTAGCTGAAGCTCAAGCCAAACAACAAGTAAGAATGGCAAAAAATGATGCTCTGTTCTCAGCAGCAAAAGCAGGTTTGAGTATGGGTATGAGTAATATAGCGTCTGGAGGCAGTTTCTTTAAGGGTAAACAAATAGGGGTGGATAATAAAACCAATAAATTAATGGAATACGATACTAACTTTTTTGGTAAGAGGATAACTTAATAATTATGTTTTTTAGTTCTTTTAATCTTGGTAGCGCTCTTGCGGGTTTAGGAAGTTTAAATCTAAATCTTGGCTCCATGCCTAATTATGGGGGAGGTTTTACTATGCCTACTACTCCAGCACCCACTGCAAATAATAGAACTAGTACTGATATAGGTACTTTTAATTATAGGCCCGGAACTTATAATGCTGATAACTTACCTACAGTATCTGACCCAGATAAAACCTTTGCAGATGTTTCAAAAAGACAGAAAGAATTTGTTATTGGGTCTGTAAGACCTTTTGAAAAACAACTTTTAGATAGATTAGATAGTACAGAACTAATAGATCAGATCCCTCAAGATGTAGAACAACAACAGGAGATTGCAGCAGGGGTTGCTAGAAGAGATAGAGAAAGGTTCGGGTTTGAAAGGTCTCAAGCTTTAGCTAATGAACAAGCGAGGGCAGTACAAAGAGGTGGTGCTTTAAATTTAGCTGGTGGTTTAAATAATGCAAGACTTGAACAGGACGCAATAAATCGTCAACAACTAAACCAGTTAGTAGATTTTGCAGGTGGCATAAACAGAGCTAATCTAAGTAGCTTAGGTAATGCTGCTAATTTAAAAACTCAGAGAGATAATGCATATACAGCTGCAAGAGCACAATCAAAAGCACAGCGTTATGGATTTATTGGCTCGTTATTCGGGATGATTTAAAATGACTTTACAAGAGGCTTTAAGACAAAAAAATACAAATAGTATTCGTAACGCTTTGTTAGTTTCTGAAAATAATAGAGCGATAGACACAGCTGTGGGGTTGGAATTTGCAAACAGAACACAAGCAGTTCAGACAGGATTACTAAATAGTGCAGCTAATCTTTTAAGAGATGAGGCTAATAACCCATTATCTGATGAAAATAGGGAGATTTTACGTACTTACACAGAAAACCCAAGTGACGGAAAAGCTTTTTTTGGCGCTTTAAGAATTATTGAGGGTAAAGATGGAGCAATTAGAGCTTTAAATGATATGGGATATACTGCAGGAGCTACAGGTAATAATGCTTTAGCTTTAGGAGATTTTAATATTGAATCTGGTGTGATTGCTCCTACATTTATTTCTAGAGATTATGACAGGGAACAAGTAGTAAGTGCCCCATTTACTGCTGGAGGTAAAAAATTTTCAGATGGTGCAGAGCCTTTGGTAGTCCCAATTGAAAGTTTTGAAAATTCTTTGACCCAATATATTAGAAATATTAATAGCTATGTTGATCGAAACCCTCTTGGCACAAATCCAGGGCAAAGCCTTGCAAGTGGGTACAGGCCAGTTCGTGCTGGAGGAATACTTCAACCATCTGCTTTAGTACAAAAGATACTTTCTGGGGAAAAAACAGATTTAACAGAGCAAGAATTAAAAGAAGCACAAAACGACCCATATGTACAAAAACTTATAGCGGATACGGAAACACCAGTTGATGAAGCTGGTAAACTTAATAGTTTTACTCCTGACAGTAACGTAAGTGCTCAGAACCGTAAAAATATAGAGCAGTCTAATCTTATACAACCTGCCTCTACTACAGTAGACACAGGTGATTTAGAGGGTACAGCTTTATATAAAGCGTTTAAATTTGACCCGAGTGGTAGGACTGGGGCTTCTTTGCCTGCGGATTCTATGTATATACCTGGAGTTATTCCATATGGCATATCAGCTGAAAAATTTGCGACATTGTCTGCAACTGAACAAAAAGACTTAATACAACAACAAAAAGTATTTAGTTTGAGGACTATAGGAGACAATGTTAGAGATAAGTTAAGAGAAATTGGTATAGATAACTTAGATGCTGAAACTAAAGCTTTTTATGAAAAATTTGGTGGGTTACGAAAACTACAAACTCAAAGAAGTCAACTTGTTGTAGAAAGTCCTACAACAAAACCTGGAGGTTTTAAACAGGATAGACCTCTAGGTAATGCACTATTAAATTCAGATGTTTATAGACAAGAATTTGAAAATGATCCAGTAGCATTTGCTAAAAAGTATGCAAATGATCCTGAATTTCTTAAAAATTCTCCTAGTAAAAAAGAACAAACTACTAACAGAATTAAAGCAACTAAAGGTTTTGCAAATGAAACAGAGTTAGTAGATTTTTTAAGAGCAAATACTGATAGCAACACCGGTATTATGGATGTTGGCTATCTTAGTGATAAAGCTAAATATAATATTGCTTATGCTGCACAAGTAGCAGCCAAAAAAGATGGTATTTTAAGTAGCAACGCTTTTTCTGATAGTTTGTTAAATTTAATTGACTATGGAATTTTTACAACAGGGGCTTCTGCTGGTATGGATAGCGATTATCGAGAGATGAGAGACAACGTCACAAGCAAAAAGTTTTATACAGACTTGTCCGATACTGTTAACACTATATTCGCAAGTAGTTTTAGTGCGGATGATGTTGAAGAGCAACTTGAAGACGCCGACAACTATAAAAAATTAGAATTTGATTTATATCAATTTGCAGAAATCGCAACCTCTGAAGAATTTGATGTTATCGCTCCCCTAATGGCAAACACTATGACTTTAAATGCAGTTTCAGCTAGTAGTTCTGGATGGGCCGGACTGTGGAGAGATATTTTTGGACCAACCGCAGGAAGTTATGATCCAGATAATACTAGAGCGGACTTTACTGTTTTTTATAGAGCCCCAAACGGTGAATCTAGACCGGTTGAAACTTTAGCGGAGATAAGATTATTAAAGAAGGGTGCACTTAAATTAGATAAAGTACATTTACTTCAAGATGGAAGAAAAGTTGGAAGAGACTTAAAGAAAAGCGATTTTACAGATTCTGAATTGCTTGCAGCAATGGCAAGGAGTGTGCAATTAGCTCAAGAAAGAAATTAAAATGTCAGAAACAAAAAGAAATTTATCTGACTTTTTTGTAGAAGAAAAACTTAGAGGTCAACAAAAAAGCCAATTACAGCAAGCTAGGTTTGTTCGCGAGTCTCGAAAAGACCCCGAAACAGACGGTTCCAAAATAGTACAAGCTAGAGAAGGTTTTGCAGAGTATTTCTCTGCCGGCCTTCAAATAGGTAGGTCTCAACTAGAATCTGATATTAAAAGATTCCAAGCTATGGGAAATCTTTTTATTGGGGATGATGAAGCTGCGGCATATCGTTTATCTGAAGCTCGTATTATAGATGGCTATAATGATGGTTTATTCGAGGAGCTCGAACCTTTTTCTGATCTTTTAGAAGACCCTAACTTTAACTCTTTATCTGAACAAATAGGTAAAGCAATAGGACAATTTACCCCTTTAGCATTATCTTCGTTAGCTACTGGTTTTACTGGGGCCGCTGTTTCTGTATTAGGTAGGGGAGCTTTTACTGCTTCTTCTAGAGCAGGAATGAAGGAGTTATTCTCGGGCGCTTTAAAAAAGAAATCTTTAAAGCAAACTCTTTCACCCGAAGAAAAATTAATTTTAGAAACCAGTCGTAGTATAAGTAGGTTTGGTGTTCGTGGCGGTATCGGGGGAGCATTTACCCAAGAACAAGTTGTAGGTTCAGCACAAGCGTTAGCAGAATTTGAAGATGCAGGTAAAGAAATTACAAGAGATGAGGCTTTTGCTGCTCAAGCTTTAGGTATACCTCAAGCTGTTTTAGGTACACTATCCGAAGGGTTGTTTGCGGCTTCTTTGTTTAAGTTAGCATTTCGTAAGTCGCCTCTAGGTTTAGCTCAACAAAAACAAAAGTTAGGTAAAAAGTTAGACGCACAAGAACAACTATTAATTGATTTAGCTGAAAAAAGAGCTAAAGGAGAGTTTTTAACTAAAGCTCAAGACAAACTTTATAGAGATTCTGTAAATCCAGGTTCTTATTTTGGGAATGTAATGAAAGATGTAGCGAATGCTACAGCTGCTTCTGCTACAGCTGAAAGTATTACAGAACTAGGTCAAGAAGAGATTTTAATACAACAAAGAAAAGCTATAGACCCTGAATACTCTAACCAAGAAGCTAACTTACGTAGAGCTGAGTCTGCTTTCGCTGGTTTCTTTGCTGGTGGTGCGAGATCAGCAGCTACAGCTCCAATATCTAGTGTATTTAAAACAGCAAGGCAAAAGCTACAGCAAGTTAGAGATGATAAAGCATATGGAGGATTGAGAGAAGAGCAGTATGGACCAGTGTCAGGTATGCCTATACCAGAAACTAAAAAACAGTTAGAGACACAACTAGAACAATTTAAAGATGGTAAGAAAGACGCTATTTATGTATCAGAGGGTATGGAGTTTTCTAAAGATATGTTAAAAGAAGCAGGTATAACAGACGCTGACTCTATAACAGTTCCGGGTATTGGTACATTTATTACTAACAATCCAGAAAAGTTTTCTAAACTATTAACTGCTCAAGCAGAAAATAACCTACTTAATAATGCGTTTTTAGCAGACTTTTTAGGTTATTCAAATGTCGGTACAGCTACAGATGATATTGTAGTTACCGTAATCGATCCCAAGACTGGAGAGATTATTGAGCAACAAACTACTGATACAGAGGGACAAGAACTTGCAATCCGTAACTTTAGAGAAAGGTATGGTGAAGATGCAGTTATTGAAACCCAAATTTTAGACGACGCTGTAAAAAGTAAAAAAAGTAAAAATGATGTAGAAGTAAGACAAGAAGGCGGAACTATAGATGAAGATTTAGACGATATTGAAAGAGCTCAATTTACAGCTGAAGGTAGGATGGATGAGTTTGGTCAAGAGCTCGGTATAGAAGAAGCTTTTGATTTATCTACTGCGGAAGGTGGCACCAGTTATATATTAGTGGGTCCAGAGAAAGGTAAACAAACAGGAGAAAAAAATAGGTTTGGTAAAGTTATTGGAGACCCCGATAGTTTTAATCTTATCGACCCTGAAACTGAAGCTAACTATGGTGCTGAACAACGTGCAAAGTTAAGAGAAAAAAGAAATAAAGTTATTGCAGATATAGAAGGTAGGGATTTTGAAAGCACTCGTACAGTTTTTGGACAAGAGGTGCCTACCGGTTCAGCCATAGATGAAGGTGCTGATTTAAGACCTGATTTAGCATTTATTAATCAGTTAGGCGACGGACCTTTAGATAAATACTTAAAATTTGTAGAAAGAAATCCTAATGTAGATCTTCAATTTGAATTAGGCGCAGATAATAAAGTCCGTCTTAGAATTCAAGCACAACCAGGAGTTGGTAGTGGGATAGTAGCTACCGAAGAAGAAGCAGTAAGAAGAGCCCTAAGAGTAGCTAGAATGTCAGCTTTTAAGGACGACAATAAAACCACAGGTTTTAATTCTGAAACTAAAGATTTTAAATGGTTTTTAGATATTCCAAATGCTAAAAATGAGGATAGAACAAATAATAATACAGACCAAAAACCTATAAATATGAATAAACTTTTACAAGAAGCTCAAAAAATATGGTCTGCAGATGTAGACGCTGGGACTAAAAGTAATTTTAATTATAGGCAGCAACTAGCTTTAGGTTTTGGACAAATATTTGCTACTCTTTCCGATTTAAAAAACAATGAGGGAAATCCAATAACTCTTAACTATTTAGATAAAAATACAGGAGAAGTCTTTAATCTAACAAATATGGCTAGCACTGACACTAATGCTGTAAGTCGAGTACCTATCTATTTTGATTTTAAAGATAAAAAATATTATACGCTTACCGAGTTATCAAAATCTGAAGTATCTCCAACAAAAAGTATTAAGGAGAGCATTTTAACTTTAGCAGGGAGAATCCTTGCTGTAACTTCTTTTCAAGAAGGATTACAAGGCAGACCCACGTTTGATGACCCTAAATTAAAAGCACAGGGTATTGGTACTAAAGCTGGAAACTTAATCGATGTTAATCCAGTAGAAACTCCTTTATATAGAGTAAAAAATCTAAAAGCAGATGTTACTGTTACTTTAGGAACGGAGAAAGGGGCTAAAAAAGTGACCATAAAAAATGGCGATATTATAGATGACCCACTTAGAATAGCTTTACGTGAAACTAATTATGTAGCTGGTCAAGAAGACCCGGTTTTGACTGAAAGATTAAGTAGTGAAGAAGGTTTAAATACTCAAGTAAGAGTTAAACAAGGTTTTACCCGATTCCAATATAGTTATAGCGATATTTTAAGAGCCATGATTGGCCCCGAAGCAGCAAAAGAATATATAGGAAACTTTAGTCCAAACGAGGGCTACACTTTAACAAAAGCACAATTTGAAACCTATTTAGACAACTTTTTGGGGAAAGCAACACCTGAAGCTGCAGTTATGGAGGGATTTGCTATTGAACCTGAAGATGCACTTTTTAATCTAGAAGATTTTGCTACTCAAGTTGGAGTATATACAGATACCCCTAGAGATACTGCAGAGTCTCTCAATAATATGCCCGGAGTGGGAGGGTCTAATGAATTTGCTATTGGTCAAATAGAAGGTTTTTTGAGACAAGGGTTACATTTAAACAGAACTACTTTTGAACTTTCTGATAATGAAATAGCTTATCAACAACAAGTTGCTCGTATGGAGCAAGATAGACCAAACCGTGGAGAATCCCCTTTAGATAGAGTAGAAAGACGAAAACTAGCAAGACAGGAAACTAGAAGAGTCGATATAGAAGGTGTAAGAGTCTCTAGCACAGTAGCTCAAATGTTTAATGAAGAGGGCGAAGGCACCTTTGAAGAGCGTGTAAGAGAAGGGCAGTTTATAAAAGAACCAACTCTGATAAGAGGTTTGAAAGGAGTAGTAAAAGACCTTGGGTTAAATAGAGATACAGTGGTAATTGCTTCTAATGAAACAGATTTAACTATTGGTTTAGAAGGCACTTATACAACACCAAATGATGCTGAAGGTAAATCACCAAACCAAATATCTGGTATTGGTGGTATCAATGCTTTTATTCGTAAACAGCAAGAAGAAGTAGAAAATGATACTAATCCTAATAACTTTGCTCGTATCATACAGTTTGCTGATAAAGATGTAATTATCTTAAAGAGTTACCAAGCAGATGAGTTAAGTGGGGGTAACCCAACTGCTCAAGCTGTAGAAAGAAGAACTATTGCTTTAGGGCATGAGTTTGGGCACTCTTTTTTATTTCAAGAATTAGATAGACTTAAAGACACTCCAATATTTAAAAAGGTAGAAGCTGCCTTTAACAAAATTATAGAGGCTGGAGATGCACCAGCTGCTTATTTAGGCAAGTATGGGTTTGAAGAATATTTTGCAGACCAGTTTGGTTTAGCTTCTATACAGCGTTTAAATAATATAAAAGCTAATGATGCTGTATCTAGTTTCTTTCATAGGGTTGTAAAAAGAATGGAAACTTTCTTTGGGTCTTTAACTGGAGCTTTACAAAAACGTTATGGTCAAGGAGTGACTGCAGAATTTAATGACTTTATACAACAAGTTAGAACAAAATATTTAAGTAATGCAACTAATCCAAATAATGGTTCAGGCACTAAGGCAGAGATACAGGTTAGAAATGCTATTTTTGAAGTAACAGAAAAAGCAGGTAAATGGTTAGGTGGTAAGAAAACCATTAACAAACTTAATAAATTTGTTGATGAAGCTATGTCTACTGTTGATAATACTAGTATTCCAGAAAAATCTTGGTGGGGTCTTAAGTATATTTTCTTACCTGCACATAACTATTTAGCACAACAACAAAAAAGAACTTCTGATGCTACTTCTAAAAAAGTAATACAGGATTTAGCAGATCAAACTTATATAGCCTCCAAAGAAAAAGGTAGAGGTTATGTAAACAGCCACCCTAATGCACGTGCTGAAAAAATAAATGAGTTATTAAGTTTATCTGAGTTAGGTATAGAGGATCCTTTACGTCCTACTGCTACAGAAATGGAACGTTTGGAAACTATATTTTTAGAGGTAGAAAAAAATCCAAGAGATCGTGAAGCTGGTGAATTAACCACAGCAGTCACAGCTGTAGAAAACTTTTTAAATAAATTTTGGAATGATGTTTTAAAAGAAAACAATATTCCATTTAGAGAAAATTATTTTCCTAGAGCTTTAGATTTAGCTATCTTAATGGGTGACCCTAACAAACAAAAAGCACTAGCCGACCTTTTAGCTAAAGCAAATCCTGGGCAAGGAGTTGATTTCAACAAAATAGTAGCAGAGATAGTCAAAGACGAGAGTGACGCTACTCTAGATAATTTTAATGTAGAAACCGATGAAGCAGTTTCTGATATCGCCGTAGGTAGTAATAGACTACGTGCTGAGTATTTTAAAAACCTTTCTAACTCCGAGTTAAGAGAAATAGGAGTCTTGTTACCTAGTGTTACTAGTATGTTTGAATATATAGACGCTAGTGTCAAAAGAGTTGAGTTTAACAAAAACTATACCTACAAACTCAGTGATCTTAGTCCAGCAGCTGCTAGTGTGCTTGCAGAAAGGGATATTACTTTTTCTGAGAAAGCTACGCTTGAAGGCACACCTGATGGTACTTTGGTTGGTTGGAAAGCAATTGAAGCACAGCTAGCTGAAATAAAAGACCCTAAAATTAGAAGAGAAGCTAGAAATGTCATGAAATCTATGTTGGGTAAATCAGACATTACTATGAGTCCTTTTGCAAGAAACTTAAATAGTTTCTTCTTAACCTTAAATGTTGTTACTTATCTAACTTTCGCACCATTGGCTTCTTTCCCTGATTTAGCGGGGCCAATATTATTTTCTGGTGATTATAAAGCTCTAACACAAGACCTTGTTAAAAATTTAGGAGACCTTTCTACAAAAGAAGGAAGAAAAAGATTAGAAAAATTATCTTTAGATGTTGGAGTAAACAGTGCAAGTGCATTACATCAATTTTATATAAATGCAGCAGAACAAAATTATGTTGGCCCAACTGCTAAAAGAGCTCAAGATATATTCTTTAAATACACTGGTCTAGAGGGTTTTACTCGTTTTACTAGATATTATGCAGCTGGTATGGCTCAATCATTTTTAATACGTGCTGCAGAAGGAGCAAGACAAGGTGATAGTATATTAGCAAAACAATTGTCTTCTTTAGGAGTAACTCCTGAACAAGTAGAAGCTTGGCAGAAAGATGGCGGTGATTTTAGTTTACACCCAGAAATTAAAAAAGCGCATGCTCAGTTTGTAGATGAATCTATCGTACGACCTAATTCAGCAGAAAGACCAGCTTGGGCCTCTAGTCCTTACTTTGCTTTAGTATGGCAACTTAAGTCTTTCTTTTACGCTTATGGTAAAAACATTATGATGGGTTTATACAGAACCGCCCGACTACGTGGTAAAGAAGCTGGTTTAACTTCTATGTCAGCTCCTTTAATTCTAGGAGCAGTGACTTTATTACCTTTGACTATGGTAGGATTAGAACTTAGAGAATTAATAAAATTTTTGGCTTCACCAATTTCGGGGGCATTGGATTCTAACGAAAAAACTGAGGCATTTGCTTTTGATGTTAACAAATTTAAGAGTAATATGATGGACTGGCCTGACTATTCTTTTGAAATACTAGATAGGTCTGGAGCTTTAGGTCCTTTTGGTTTGTTAATACCTGCGTTAGAAGCAGAAAGATATGGAGATGAGTTTTGGATATCTCCATTAGGTCCAACAGCAGAAAGGTTTGAAGATTTAATACAAGGCGACTTTAAGTTAAAAGATTTAACTCCAGGGCTTTCTTCTTTATAATATGAGGTAAATTATGGCTTATTCATCAACAATTAAATTAGTAGTAGG
>CEPU01040495.1_pt1 | contig 10754 bp, 9 predicted proteins | sample 530471 | NCBI WGS metagenome assembly CEPU01 (sample SAMEA2620194, study PRJEB7988) | marine metagenome | biome: marine biome (ENVO:00000447); feature: surface water layer (ENVO:00002042); material: "saline water (ENVO:00002010), including plankton (ENVO:xxxxxxxx)" | depth 5 m | reverse complement strand
ACAGGGGTAATCGCCCATATAGTTATATTGAAGATGATATGATGGAAAAAATTGTTAAGGATTTAGGACTACCGGAAACTAATGAAGATGGAGAAAAAATAGAATATGAAGAAGAAGTAGATTTTGATTTAGTTCCTTCTTTGAAACCAGTTGGGAATGGACAATATGAATTAGAAATCAAATTTGAAGGAGAACTTAAAATTTGGAATGATTATCAGAATGCTAAGAATGCCGCCCATACTTTTACGGCAGATGATATTGAATATGAGAGTAGCACCATTGAAGCCCAACTTGAGAAACCTTTTTCATTAGATTATGAATTTTCACAATATTATAATGGAAAAATACTTTTAGAAGTATTTGTAGAATAATGCAGGAGAAATTACAATGAGTTGGGAAGAAATCATTAGAAAAAAAATAGATACTGCTACCCGTTCTGCTGAACTTTGGATAATGAATGAATACGATGTTTACAAACAAGTCTTAGCATATATCAAATCTTTAGTTTTAGCAGGATATGAAAAAGAAGAACTCATGGGTAAGTTAGCAAATTGGCTTCCTAGCATTATGATTCACATGGAGGGTTTCATGCAAGAACTAGAGACAGAAGACTACGATGGTTCAACTGACTCTATTAATGATGTAGATTGGGATATTGTTGCAGAAAATTATGAGGATGATGTTGATACTATAATAGAAGATTATTCTTGAGGTGGTTTAATTTGTGGTTTTCTATTCTTAAAAATGAACCCAAGCCCCACCACGAAGGTAGAGTTTATGCCGACTCAAAAAAATTAGGAAGAAAACTTACAAAAAAAGAAATAGAAAATAACGGAGAGATTCTTGTTTTAGATGCAATTGAGGGTGCTTCTCATGCTAAAAAGGTTGGCGACACAGTAATTTTAGAACCACAATGGCTTGACTCCTATCAACCTAGAAGCGGTGATTTTGGTTCGAATTGGTTTAAAGGAGATAAAGTATACGGGTTTATTTTTAATTTTAAAGACATACATGATAGGAGCATGTGCGTAAAGCATGTTTATTCAAGAAAGTTGCCTAAAATAGAATACAAAGATATGACGGATTCTTCGGGTTCGTATAGAAAAGCAAAAAACAGATTGGTTAGACGAACTTGCCTTACAATGAAATCTAGGATGCAAGGTTCAAATGCTGATGTTTTTGTTACTTTAATTATGGCGGCTAAGAATAAAGATTTATTCCTAAGTTTATGGGGGCCTGAGCGATTCAATTTTGGTGGAAATGACGAAGAAATCCAAAGAAGGAGACAGGAAGAAGCAGAACATGGACTAGCGGCTGAAACATATAGAAGAAACAAGGATGGAACTGTTACTAAAGTTACAAAGAGAAAAGCAATGAATTGGACTGATTGGAGTAATCTTGACCCAACACAAAAAAAGAATTATTTAAAGAGAAATCCCGATGTTTTTCTTGACACCTATTATCTTGGTGGTGTAATTCCTTACTATAATGAAGAAATAACGAGGTGATTAAAAATGAAACTACCCGAACCTAATATCTTTTTCTATATGTTGGCTGATGATGCTCAATATAACAAATTTAAGGACATTTTTACTAGAGATAAAGGTGCAGATAAGGGTAGAGGTTCGAAAAGAAACCTAAATATTGAGTCAGCAAAGAAAGAAGTTTTTTCAAAGTTCGAAAATGCACAGAATGTTAATGATTTTGAGGAAATTTTAGAAAATGATTTTGAAGACCAATACGACACTCTTGTTTTGATGTATGGAGAAGGTGGCTCAAACCCTAAATACGGTAATTTTGACAAAACTTTGTCAGTTTTGTGGAACAGATTAGAAAAATTACTGAATGAAAGTGTTAGAGTTAAGACAACACCGGATAAAGATAAACAAATTATTGATTCTTTCATCAATAACTATAAAAATAAAGAGGTTCAAGACGCTTTTTTTCGTCGAATGGAGCAAGTGGTCGAAAAATCGACAGATGACACAAGAAGTAAGGTCATAAAAAACTTTAGAACAAGCATAAGTTACGAAAAACAAGCAAAAATTGTTGATATTTTAGACAAAAATTTTGGTAAAAATAAACCAAGCAGTTTGGATGAGTTCTATAATAACGACACTCCATATTTCAACTATTTTACATTAGAATATTACTTTTATGACCCTAAACCGCCACAAGATGACTTAGGCGGTTGGGAACAAACGGGTGAAAATCTAAAATTAAAAGGCGATAATAGAAATCTTACTAGATATTCAATGCTTTTTGAAGTCGAGACTGATACTAAGGAACAAGAAAAGAATCTAGTAAGGGCTTTGTTTGGTGAAACAACACAGATAGTGGGAATTATACAAAATTACAGTTTACTTTATGAAATATTCAAGAAAAGCGATACTAGGCTAAAGGTTCAAAAACTAAAAAATATAAAATTCCAACAAGAACGCTTTGTTGTTAAGCAAATGAGCGATGATGATAAAATAAAGAAATATTTAGAATTGATGTCTAAGAGAACGGGTGTTAGTCCACTAGATATGGCAATCACAATAGAAGCGGGCGGAAAAGAAGAAAAGACTCTAAAACAGGCAAGAGGCGGTGGTTTTTTTAGACAAGATGGAAAGTATGCAGATGTTCACCCAATTATAGAAAATTTGCTATTAGAAGATTTATCGTCTGTTATACAGAAAGTGGGTAGAGAGACACTGTTAGATGATAAAGTAATAACAACTATTCTTACAAGAGATTTACAAGATAAACTAAAACAAGGTGGAACAATAACAGATGAACAAGTAAGAGAAAAACAAATGGAACTTACAAATAAACTTCAACAGCAGACAGAAAATAAAAGAGGTATTTATTTTAGTAAAGAAATGTTAGAAGAATTTTTAGAAGTGGCAAGAACCACTGAAGAATTAAAAAATTCTAAAAAAACAAAAGACCAAGAAGCCGCTAGTTTAGGTGATTTCATTAAAAATGGAAAAATACAACTCGGCGGAGATAGTATCTTTGAGGGTGCTACAAGTAAAATGATGGAAAAGTTAGTTCCTGTAGAAATGCAAGGTGTAGATTATTACATTACATTCAATGAGAGTTTACAAAGAAAGTTATCTATTGCCTTGCCTGTCATATCTAAAATTAAAGGAAAGGAAGTTGTATTAGACAAAGAAACACAAATGGTTGGTTTTCCTGATGGTAAAGGAACAGAAGTTAAATTTAGTAGGCAAAGCCTACAAGAAGGAACTTTTGCCAAATTTGAAAAAGAAATAGAAATTAAGTTCCCTAAAGAAATAGATAGAGTAATTTTTGACTATGTTAGAACGACAGGTGAAGTTATTATTGATGTAGATGATGAAGGAAATGAAATTAAAAACTCTATTTTTAGTGAAAATCCTGCACCTAACTATACAGAAGGGAAAAGAGATTTCACAGAAGATTTCCAAAACTATACGACTAATATAAGTAAAAAAGAAGCCCTTGCTTTTGCTGTATGGATTGCTAAACTATACTTAAACAAAGACTATTCTAGTTTGCTTAATAAAATAGATGAGGCTAGAAAAGATTTAAAATTAGATAATGCTGACCTAGTAAACAGCATAGGGTCTTTTGGTTCAAGATTAGAAAATGATTTGAAACAACTTAAACCGTTGGTTGTGAAAAAAATAGATGAGAAATTAAATGAAGTGGCAAATAGAAGCGGTAAATTTTCTAAAATACTGAAAACTAAAAAAGGGCAAAGGCTAGAAAGACATTTAAAATCTATGGGTTTTTTGGAGAGTGAAGAAAGTGGTTGATGAGAAAAATTACGATGTAAATAAAATCACAGACGACATAATAGATTTCTTCATTGAAGAAAAAAACAAACCCGAAGAAGATAGAATGTCAAATTTTCTACTAACAAGAGAATTAGAAGAAAGACTAGAAAGTGCAGGAGTATTTACCATAGAGGGTAAAGACGACATGGATGAGGATGACCTAGAAGATTTACAGGAAGACATAACTCAACATATTATTGATAAAGTCTTACCAAACTTAGCAGTTAAAGAAAAGAAAGCCCCTAAGATGGAAATTAAAAATGTTGCAGAAGAATTATTTAGACAATTAACGATGAACAATAAGGGAAAAATACCACTAAAAGATGGTAGAGACTTGACTCCTAATATGTTAATTTCTGCGGGTTTTAATCCTGAAAAAATAGATACAGAAGAATTAGTATTCAAGGTAAAAAGAAGAAAGAGGTTCGATTTACAACAAGCACAAATGGAATTAGACAGGTTAGAAAATTTAGGTCTTAGGGGGCAAAGTAAAAACTTCTATGATAATTTTGTAAAAGTTCTAAATGTCTTACAAGAAGAAGATAAGAAAAGGTCTTTTGAAGATGACGATATTTATTTTGAATTTATAGACATACCATTAGAAAATTTATTTTCTAACAAAACAATGGGGAATATAAACCAAAGAAAGGCTACATACAAGTATTGGAATAAGGTGCGTATGAAATCTAATGAACTTGTAAAAGAATTAGCAGAACTTGAAAAATTGCTTCTTGGAAAAAACACCTTAGAGCAACTAAAGAAAGCATCGAAGGAAGCCAATGCACCAACTCAAATGAAAAATATTGTAGAATTTCTTGAGACAATGAAATCTATAAGAGAACAAAAAGTATATCAAAAAAACAAGGTTAATTTTCAAGCAGAACTTTTTAACATTAAAGGAAAGGGCGGCGATGGCAATGTAGAAATCAAATATAATAAATTAAACTATGTTGCTGTAGTAGAACATGCTGATATAAGAGTAGACCAAATAAATAAGAGAGCCGGATTATTTGTAGAGAGATTTTTGGAGAATCAAGGTTTCATGAATAGAATAACAGATTCTAGTTCTGCAAAATTTTTTGCAGAAAAAATAAGAGACTCATTAACAGGCCAACAAAAGGATTTATCTTCTATAGAAGAAGTAGATGAAGAAACATTTGAGGCCTATGATAAAGTCGAAGAAGGTTTTGATGAAATGAGGTTAGACCCATTAGGTATTCTTTACTTAGATAAAGACTTAAACGGACTAGCAGAACTCTATAATGATAAGAAAGGCACTCTTTTATTAAAAGTAAGAGAGCAGTTTAGAAAATACAAAAAAGTATTAGCATTAGAACCCGATGATTTTGAAAGGCTAAAAAGTAAATTAGAAGAAACCATACAGGGCATAAAACAAGTTGATGGAAGATATACATATCTACCAATATTTATGTTCAATGAAATGCCACTAAAAAATTATTATAGAGGAGTTGGTAGCCTTGCATCACAAATAGAAGAAAACATTAATGATGTTTTAACTGCTTATAGGGATTTAATTCAAGAGGAAAAAACCTTTTCTGCTCAAAATATCTTTTTGTTGTTATTTGGAACAGGTGCAGGAAAACAAGCAGAAAATATTAAACCACAAGAAAGATATTTGAGAAGAACTGCTACAAGAGTTGGTTCTAAGCAAATTAGAGATTTTTCTAATGACATAAAAAAACAAATAGACAAAATAAACTCATTAATGTTAGAAGTGTTTGTCAAACCCATGCACTCTATTCATAGGTCGGGGATAGATTTACCATTTAAAAACAGCACACAACTTAGAACTATTACGGTGTTAAGTGAAAATGTTGGTGACGAATATCTAGCGTATAAAATAATGAGTGAGAACTTAAAAGAATTTGATTATACATTTATAGATAATACGCAAGTTACGGACATTAGAATATTCTTAGAGGCAATAAATCGTGGAGAACTATTTGACGACCCTAACAATAAGACATTAAGAAGAAAGGCCATTAATTTTAGAAATGCAGTTGTTAAGGCCTATGGCAAAAATAAAACAATGAAAGAAAGAATAAACAAGGAAGTGGCATCTATATTTGGAGCAGTCGCAGTTATTAGTGGGAAAGACGACATCAATGATTTTGCGGGTAATAAGGTAAAAGAAGCGTATAGCGAAGAAAGAATAGATGACCCCGCAGAAATAGGAGCATTGGCAGTTTTAGTTGATGCATTAAAAGAAAAGAAAAACACCTTAACTACGGACAGGTCAGGTGATAGGGAAAAGGGAGGACTGATAAATCCTTCAAACTTAGAGGGTCTATTCAATGAATTAGATAGAATAGCCAAATCAGATATTTACTCAAGAATACTAGAAGCACATGACTCTTTAAGAATATTAAAGGGTAAGCCCATATACTATGCAACAAGAAATGAAAACAACTTTGACCATGTAGAAGATATGTTAATTAAAATACAGACTCACCACAATTTAGACATGACCGCTAATGAATTAGTTAGTATCGTTAATGAAATAGATTCATTTGATAACATAAGCAAAGCGTATGGAATTAGTAACGAGCATGTATATTTAATCAAGGCTAATTTTAGGTGATATTATGACCGATGAAGTAACCGGCCCACATTCTAAAGCAGAAGCGGAAGGTGCTTGGAATAATGATAATCCCGATGATAAGATAGATAGAAACCTTCCTGTTTGGTATGACTTAGACAAATATGTTATAAGAAGAGTAGATGGTAAGGTGGTTGGTATCGCAGGGTATAGCGATAAGGGAACTTATGCTATCTTAGGCGGTATGAAATCTAAAGAGCAATCGAGAAGTTGGAAGCCTATGGCTAATAAAAGAGATGAATTGATAGGAGATAAGCCTAAGATAGCAGGGTTTAGAACTAAACAAACTAGTCAAAGAACTGTTGGCGTTGAGGAGTGGAAACAGAAAAATAGAGATGAATATAAATTTGAAATACCTCCTAAAGATACTATGGGTATAGATGAGGAATTAATAGAGCAGTTTAGAGAGAGATACGGAGATGACTTTGGTATAAGAAAGTGGTTTGAGTTGCTAAAATTAAATCCTTCCAATGGAAAATTTGATTGGCGAGAGGTGATAAAATGAACCTTGATGATTTCAACTTCGAGCATCAAATGGATATGGAGTTATCTAAAAACTCATTTCCATACTTCTTTCAAAATGTATTGGGTTGGGAGTTTGCTACCCATCAACAAGAATGGCATGAGTTAATGAATGATACGCAAAGAACTGTTATCATTTGTTCAAGAGGTCACGGTAAATCAGTATTCATGCACAGTTGGGTTGTATGGAATTTGGTCTTTAGAGAGCCACCATATCAAATGCTATACATTTCTTCTAACCAAAAGCAGACTTTGGTTCACATGAGAGATATAGATAAACTATTCAATCATCCTATGCTTAAGAAATTTAAACCTGCTAAGGGATGGGCGATAGGAAATATTACATTGACTAATGGTAATCAAATCTTAGAGCGTTCTGTCGGTTCACAGATTCGTGGGCTTCACCCTCAAGAGATTATCATTGACGACCCTTTGAAAGAGTTTAGTATGACAGGAATTCAAAAGGTTACAGATTGGTTTTATGGTGACATGATACCAACACTTCACCATACTGCTTCTCTAAGAGTTATCGGAACTCCATTTAGTTATACAGATATTTACCAACAACTCGCTGAAAATCCTGCATATACACTTAGAACATATCCCTGTCTTAATGCTCTTAATGAACCGCTATGGCCGAACAGATGGGATTATGATGCTCTTATGGCAAGAAAGGCTGAAGTCGGCTCTCTAATGTTTACAAGAGAATATATGTGTGTTCCAATATCTACAGGAACTTCTCTATTTAATCCCGAATATTTGGAAGCGGCAAAGAGCAAAGACCATGTTTTGAAACCAATGCGTAGAGAGGGCTACAAATATTATGTTGGTATTGACCCTGCTATTTCTACCGATGGTGACTACAATGTAATTACTGTATTAGAAGTAGATGAAAATGATAATAAAACTATTGTGTTTATTGACCGTTCTAAGAATGTAGAGTTTAGAGAAAACATACAGAAAGTAAAATTGATTGGTAAAGTATTTCAGCCCGAAGCAATATTGTTTGAAACAAATACATTTGCTAAGTCTTTTACACAAGAGATTAGAAATGTTACAGATTTAAATGTGCATGACTTTAACACCACTAGGAAAAAGAAAGAAGAGATTATTCTAAGTTTACAAATGAACTTTGAAAACGGTAAGATAATATTACCTTACGCTAATGAAGAAAGTCGTAGAGTTACCTCTACTTTGATAGAAGAATTATCTATGTTTGCTATTACAGACAAAGGAAAGTTTGAGGGAATAGGGGCGCATGATGACATGGTTATGAGTTTAGCATTGGCTAATGCCGCTACTCATACAATGAGTGAAACATTCATACTCTTAGATGACATGGGATTATTTGACCCGCCGAAGGTCAATAAGTATAAACGCTCTCAAGGAGTCATGGGAATTAATTTTTAGGTGATATTATGGTAACTGAAGAGGACTTAATAGAATCTAAGGATGAGATAGAAGAGTTAGAAGAACTTGCTGAACAAAAAGAACCTGTAGTTAATAGGCTAAGAGATGTTGGAATAGAAGTTAAAGGCGTTAATGATTATATTATGTCGGATTATGAAGCAGTGAACTTACTTTCTAAGAATTTAAACATTAACGCTAGTGATGCTAGAAAACAATTGAGTTCTTTCCCTAGTGAATATTCTATTGATGGTGAAAACATACCCGACCTTGTAAAGAAAATGAGAAAGGCTCGGAGACAATTAAAAGGCGAACAAAGAGAAAAAATGGCTAAAGCCATTGATACTATTATTGATGGTTATTCCGACCACATCAACAAATGCATAGATTCTATCTATTGGATTAAACCATACAAACCTGCAATACTTAAGATGGGCTTTAGTGAAAAAGACCTCATGAAAATAAATAAGATTGATTCAGTAAATGGTAGAAGAAATATCATTGATGCGATATGTAAGTATTGGGAGAATGACTTAAAGAAAGAAGGCATGGTTTATTCTAAAGAATATGCTCAATTAGAAAAAGAATGTCGAGTTGCTAAAAGAGATTACAAGCAACAGATAAAAAATATTACAGACCAATCTATTACTAAGAGTAAGAAAGAAAGAATTATGTCTTTTATCGAAAGTGAAATTATCAAGAGTCCTTCTATTGGTGCTAAACAAATACATGATAGAATGCCAAACACCTTACACAAAAGCACAACAACAAATATGATTTCTAAAATGGTAAAAAAATTAGATGTTGCCAATGTTGATGGAGCATACTACAAACTACCAACAATGCTCAAGAAAAATATTTGGGCTTATACTGCGGCATTTATTGATTCGGATGGCTACATTACAATGGATAGAAACCACAATCCTAGAGTCGGGCTTATTGCTACAGGAGAAAGAGGTAGAGCATTTATGGAAGAAATGCACAAGAGCATAGGCTTCGGTAAGTTACATCTAAATCAGAAGTCTCCTCAACAAACTAGACCTGTTCAAAGACTAAACTTTTATTCTCAAAACGATGTTTACAATTTATTAGAAAAATGCCTACCTCATTTCAAATTAAAGAAAGGTAATGCTAAGTTACTTATGGAACTTATACGAATGAAAAAATCTTACAAAAAAGAAGATTGGTATAAGGGTCGTTGTGATGAAATTTTCAAACTAATGAAGTGGGAGAATCACAAAGACCATGTTGGTTTTGATTGGTTAAAAGAAGGAATATATTTAGATGACATACAGAAATACAAGGACAACTGTAAAATGTCATTGATGGATAGCATGGAAAACATAGGAGGCATCTTGGCTTGAATATAACCGAATGGGTGAGTTATAAACAGGCCACACAATTTAGATATTTTGGGTGTTGTTATATTGCAGACATAGCATACCCGTTTGGATTTTGTAAAAAATGTTGGATAAAAGAAGGTAAACCAATGGAGGTAAAAGCATGAGTATGGAAGAAGTATTGAATAAAGCAAAATATAAGATACCTAGTGAAGCGGCAGATAAAGCATTTGCTATGACGAACTTAGGTGATAAGTTTAGATTAGATTTTAGTGAGTATAGAAAGTTCTATGAAAACCTGCTTAAAAAATTAGAAACTCAAGGCACTAAAAATGCCGTTACTAGGGATTTTAGAAACAAGGGAGAAAAAATGTCTAGGAAAATTAGCATGAGTATGAAAGGGGCGGCAATTAGAGCAGGATATAGACAACTCCAAGATGGAAGTTTTGATAGAACATTAGGTAAGTCTTGGGAGGAAGTTCTTAAAAAGAAGAAAAAGAAAAAATCTACTGTAAACCAAGCAGGTAATTATACTAAACCTGCCATGCGTAAAAGAATATTCAATAGAATAAAGAGAGGAACTAAAGGTGGTGCGGCAGGTCAATGGTCGGCTAGAAAGGCACAGATGTTAGCACAAGCCTACAAACGGGCAGGTGGCGGCTATCGTAATTAGGTGGTGGAATATCCTAAAAGCCAAATCAAAAAGGCAACAGGATTTGACCCAATGGACACAAGAAGATTGGGGAAGTGCCGAACAACATAGAGCGAAAGCAAAAGGAAAGAAGCCCAAGTCAAAAACTAAAGGAAGATATATGCCTAGAGCAACTTATGAAAGAACAGATAAAAAAACTCTAAGGTATCAAGATGCTAAGAAAAGAAAAGGCCGTAAGAAAGGAATTCAGCATGTGCCAACAGGAAAAAAGTTTAGTCAAAAGTGATTATTATGAGTTGGCAAGATATATTGAAATTTGAGCCAATGAAAGGGAAATATGAGATAAAGCAAAATCTTTATTCGGGCAGAACTGATTTAGAAGAATTAAGAGAGTTTATTCCTATAGT
>CEPU01111248.1_pt1 | contig 10785 bp, 12 predicted proteins | sample 530471 | NCBI WGS metagenome assembly CEPU01 (sample SAMEA2620194, study PRJEB7988) | marine metagenome | biome: marine biome (ENVO:00000447); feature: surface water layer (ENVO:00002042); material: "saline water (ENVO:00002010), including plankton (ENVO:xxxxxxxx)" | depth 5 m | reverse complement strand
TTTATTCCACGACCGGAGTTACTTCTGATGATTCCGGTTGTGGTTCCTCTTGCTTTTGAGGAGCTGAACACGATTTAAAACCATATCGGATCTTTAAATCTCTTATTACTGTTGGGGTATCACAAACGTAAACATATCCCCCCTCTTCATGTGATATCTGTACCACTGAGAAATATGATGTATATTCTTTGTGATGATCTTTTTTCTTTTTAGCCCACGTTACCATAAATACTTCCTCTAGCGAATAATCGCCTATGTTTGTTTAAGATTCTTTTTGCCATTTTGGGAATATATGATCCCTCATTACTTCCCAAATCGTAACTGTATCCACTTGTTTTTTCTGACTTAAAACCTACATGACTCTGTTGATTGAACAACGATACAGCTATTAAATTTCCAGCATATACTAGATCACTTGGTACACTAGCAAAACCAGCTTTATAAGTACATTCTACTATTGCCCTTCCACTAGGTAAGGGATAATACAAAGGGTCTAACTTGATGATACCTATATCCTTATCTATTACATACGTTCCATTATTAGAAGTTGTTGTAGTAGGTTCAACTAACGATCCAGCTATTGTCAATCCCACTACACTTATTACCGGTCTATGTTTCAATCCTATTTCTGTTTGACCTACAAAATCTACATCAATATGATCGGTGTATACTGTTTCATCAGCTGACGTTAAACCTAGATCATCTAATATTATTTCATCTACTGCCGGAAGGATAATATTTATTGCGTCATCATATCTCGTTGAACCAGTACACGATCCACCACTGATTCCTAACATGGCTTTAACTGTCGATAATGAGCTGAATGTAGGCATATTTATTTACTTTTGGTTGTAGTCTTTTTTCTTGAGGTAGTCTTTTTTCTTGTTGTGGTCTTTTTCTTTGGTTTCTCTTCCACTTCTATCTTATCTTGGTCTGATTTCCATTCTTCATAATCGGTTGTAATATCACTCCACCCTATCATAATCGCATAATCTCTAGCTGGTTTGGTTTTTAACTCTAATCCACAATAGACTCTACCTTTGTATTCTAGTGTTTTTGTTGTATTCCGTTCTGAATAACTTATAAACTCATACGTTAAACTTAAATCTCGATCCGATCTTACTAAGATATATTTCATTTGTTCACTTCCTTTTTATATTGCATGAATATTGCATACTATATTATAACATAAAAAAAGGGAGATCTTACAACCCCCCTTTTAATGAACCAACCTAGAAAGTGATTACACTATTACTATGCAGTAATTTGTGTAATTAACGCAGCTCCCTTAGTATTAGAGAGTACACCGGCTCCGTCCCAGTACATATCAAATTGATCAAACTGTGATGAAGTCTTACTTAGAGGTAAGACCGTTGTAGGTGTCAATTCTGCAATATAGTTGTATCGAGTATTCAATACTAATAAACATGTAGCTGCACCGGAAGTATCTTTAATACAACCACTACCAAAGAAATTTAAGTTATTTGGAATGGCTGTAGATACTACCAAAGGAATTCCGTCATAGGTTCTTACTCTAAATCCAGCTGAGATTTCAACTACATCATTAAAACGTTGTTGTGCTTGCAAAGCTGCATTTACAGACCGGATACCGGCAAAAGAACCAACGATAACAAGATCACCACGTTGAGCTGATCCCTTAACTTTATCAATAGCTTCATCTAGTTTACTCAAAGTAATAGGAGCTGGAGTTGTTGTATTCCCAGCGTTCGGTACTACTTGTGACATATCAAAGTTGTTTACTTGTTGAATGAGTGTTAAAAACCCAGCTGGTGCGTTTGCGTCTGCACTACCTAAAGAGTTAGCACTAATCAAACCCTCTTCAAGAGCATTTGCAAAGTCCTCAGCTTTTGCAGCCATTTCTAATGCTAGAATATCTGCGTAGGTTCTACCAGTAGCTTGCAATTTCCTTGTGATTTTTCCACGAGTTACCAAAGACTTGTAAGGGAATGATACCTGTGCGTAGGTTCCTGTTTCTTCTGTTACAGTAGTAACATCATCTAACCATAACGCACCATTTGTTCCAGCTTCTCTTCGATTGATATACTCAGCGTCACCTTGACCAGCTCGTCTTGGCAATACTGCTTGTAATCCAAACTCACGAAGTGTTAATTGTTGTACTGTTCTATTGATAAAAGTTTGTAATAAAGCTGAACCGGCATTACCGACGTTAATAGCACGTTCAAAACGTTGCTTTGTTGCGTCTGATGTACCTAACCAACTTGATCCTAAATTTGACATTTTTGACTCCTATAATTTAAATATTGATTATGACCAATTTGTGTCTACGTTACCTAGTAAACCATCTTGTTCAGCTGATCTCAATCCACTACACAATAGATCCTTTAGAACATGAACAGATACTTTATTAAGATTTGTTTCTTCACTCAATAGATCTGCATGACGTTTTACTACAGCTGATAGGGATACATACCCTTCTTTTGCACTACGTTCTACCAATCTTTCTATAGCTGTAGTTGCTCCAATCCCTCTATGGATTTGACCTTGAACCATTCCGGTACGTTGTGGCTCTGACAATGCTCTTACAATAAGCTCATTTTGTTTCTCAATAATAGATCTCAATTCCGTTACTTCTGTAGGAAGAGTTTCTTTTACTACTTCTGTAACTTCTTTGGTATCATTCATTGTACTATTAGATCTTGATTCTAGTTTTTCAATTCTTTCAGATAATGGTTTTAAACCTTCTGAAATTGATCGACCTATAAGATCAGCCAAGTTTTTCATATCGTTATCATTCATGGAATTCTCCTTTATGTTTTCTGTTGATAGTATAACATTATTTTCTTCAATTAAATTTTCTTTTTTATTTTCTTGTTTGTTATCCCTTAATTCGGGCGTTTCTTTTTCAAACTTTGCATAATACTGACTCAATACATTATATATAGCTTCTCTTTCATCTTCCGGTACATCAACACCACCTCTAGCACCATTTAAAGCTCCCATAGCTGCTCTTACTCCATTCCATACTACTCTCAACTCTCCATTAATCATCAAAGCAATTGGAAGTTTATAAGCTGCTTTTGTTTCCGGATTAGCCTCACTATCCATGTATAAGTGTGCCATAGCATAACGATCCCAATTATCTAAACCCTCACCTAATACTTCATCTTGTGTCGTTGTATTCCATTCAAAAGGTACGTCTTCAGCTGCTAAAGGCATATTATCATTAAAAGGCATTACATCTCTACCCTCTAATTTATCAAATGGACTATTTTCTATACTTTCCGGTGTAGCTGCCAATTCTGTTTCCTCATCATCATTTGAAGCCATAATTGGTTCGTCTACTATACTATTATGATCCAATTCTCTATTCTCTGTTCTCTCATTTGCCAACTCATCAAATTTCATTTTTGAAGCTTCCATGACTTCCTTCATGTACTCTTCCATAAACTTCTCCATTTGCTCTTTCATTTTCTCTTTCATCTCTTCATGTTCCATGAGTTGTTCCATACCTTCCTTCATTTTCTCTTTCATCTCATGATCCATTAATTGTTCCATTTCCTCTTTCATCTTTTCTTCATAATGAGAATTCATTTCTTCTATCATTTCTTCTTTCATTTTTTCCTTCATTTCTTCTTCAAGATGACCACCCATATTCATTCTCTCTTTTTCAAAAGTAATGATATACTTATCCTCTGTTTCTTGTATCTCTGAAATACTTCTATTTGATATTTTATCTGACTCTTTGCGTACTAAATCTTCCACTTCTATCTTTTTGACTTCGGTGGATTCTTCCTTCGCTTGTTCTAATATCTCTTTTGATTTTGTTTCCATTTGTGATCTCCAATTTGTTAGTATTGTTGAAATAAGTGTACTATCTTTTGAATAAGTAGCCAACCCAACACTATCCGGATTAGCTGGGGCTCTCGTTATAGCAAGATGATCTAATGTCACTGACTTAATGATAACTCTCTCTATCTCACCTTCCATATTCTCTATGACTTCCATATCATTAAACCAACCACCTATAGATTGACCTATAGGTTCTCCCCTTCTCAATCTTTTTACTAACTCTCTCGCTATAGCGTCTTCTCCATATAATCTAGATCTAACCAGTAAACTATACTGTTTATCTCTATCATTATGTGGACTCACTACATCATCTTGTCTTATGTCAGCTTCATAAGTACGACCGATCACCTCATCCCATTCAGCCATACCACCATTAGCTCTACTTGTATGTCTTGGTAATAATGGAATTCCTTTGGTCATTTGCTCTTGCATTTCCATTAATGCGTTATAACTCATTTCCGTTCCATAACTATCTATGGAAGTACTACTAGCGATACCTTCAATAGAATAATACTTAGCTGGTCTTCCTCTTCCATTAATCGCCCTTAATGATTCTTCTACGTCTATCTCTTCATCATTCTCATCAAAAGCTCTTACATTTATATCATTCATTCCAAACTGTATTCTATCTCTTCCCTCTATTCGATAAACCTTTGAACCATTCCTATTTATCTCACCCACACAACGAAACTCTAAACTTTCTGTTCCCATTTTTCTATCCTCTTGTTTGTTTATCTCTTCCCTTATTAAATCTTTCATGTACTTCTCTCCCCTCGATCCTATTACATACCACTTCATTTGTGCAACAACACCAGCTAACCTAAAATCCTCAAAATGCCTAGCTCCCCAAGCTTCTCGAAGTCTTATAGCCTCTTCGTCTGTTTCACTCTCTACGACCCCACCTTGATCTAAAACTTTTGTCAATCTACTATATTGTTTGTTGCCTAATATATTTCCACCACGTTCCCATATACTTGGATAATCTGACTTTATCATATCAGCGAAATCACGATCAAATATGGGATACTCACTATTCCGTAATGATACTTTTAAATCATCACCGGACTTAGGAAAGTTTGTAGGATCTACATCACCTACTGCTCTATCCCCTTCTCCACTCATAGGGTGACTCTTAGGCAATAAATCAGTGTCATGCTTGCCACTTCTAAATCTACCATTCCTCAACGCATATAAAAAACTGTTTATCCGAGCAATAGCCCACTGTTGAGCTGAGGTTACTGTGGGGCGAACACTCTCCGGATTTGTATTGTAAGCTCCGATCCCTCTCCAATATACCATAGCTAAAGTTGGTGGGGTTGTTCTCTTACTATTATCCGATCCTACCTCTTCATTATGCTCTTTTGCTTTATTATCAACGACCTTCTTTGTGGTTTCATTCAAAGCCTCATAAGCTTCCTTCTTGGTCTTAAATCTATCCTCTTGACGTTGATGTATCATATCCTCTGTACTTTCTTCGTCTTCACTATCTCTTTCTGTAGATCGACCCTCTGAAATAAAAGATATCTCTCCACCCATTCCACTATGATTTACACAATAATAATATAATGTCGGTGTTTCATTAGAAGTGTTTAATACTAATTGATGTTCCCTTGTTCCTACTTCTCCTATCCTTTCAACACCAGTTGTATATTCAACTCCACCATTATGAGTACCATCTTGTGTAATACTAAAAGCCATTTGATGATTTATGTTACTCTCAGCTTGTTGCATAAATACATACTTGAATCCACTTAACAAAGACAACCTTTCATGCCTTTTTCCATTCATATAATACTTGCCACTTACTACACTAACATATAATCTTCTATCATACTCATCTGAATCAATCCCACCACTAGGAACTTTATCTATAAAAATATCTCCTACCGATCCGTCTAATTCTCGAATTGAATAATCTCCACTCTTCAAGACTTCTCGTAAAGCTGTTTCTAATACTGTTGATGATATAAACATTTTCATAATACTTTTTCCATACACTCTTATAACATATTTTTTTATATTATGATCTCATTCTTTTTTAATCCAAAACTGTTTCATCATAATCAGTAGGTTTTACCGGTTCAACTGTTACCTCTACCCTTCCACCGTCTAAATCACTACTTCCACCCTCTAAACTTATACTATCAGCTTCTCCTAAATTCTGTACCGGTGTAGGCATACCAGCTACTTCCATTGTTGCTACATCACCACCAAATATAGGCAATAATCCCAATTCTTCTCTTACCTCATTCCTCGTCATTACTCCATTCCTTACATATATCTGATGTTTCGTTGCTAACTTTTGCATGTCATCTGCATTTAATCTAGCTTCTCTATCAAATCTAAATCTAATCTCCTTCGCTATCTCATTCCCAAACAACAAAGGCAATACCCTTGTATTTATTTTTGATTGTAACAATTCTAATATCGGTGTCACCAAATGACTACTAGAAACATCCAATTGAGCTTGAGCTGTCGCTCTATTTATTCCGTCACTTATACCCATTTCTACAGGTTGCACTCCAAAAACACGATATACAGCTCTCCTAATATCACCTATCAACTCTCTCATTTCTATATCTTTGGGTGTCCTCTTTAACTCTAACCACTTCGCACCTACACCACTCGGATCCGGTGTCGTCATTACCCTTATCTTATGATCTTGACCCCTCAACATTTGCATATCTGCTTTAGCTTCATTAGCTGCCCTACCACTTATACCAGCTAATACTAAAATGCCCGGCGGTATCTCATCAGCATCCAAACTCAACATAGCATGTTGACTACCTCGCATTAATGCTATTACTTCATTTACCAAAGCTTCTAATAACGGATTTCCTATATTATCCGTTGTATTCGGATATAAACTAAAAAATAATAACTGATTAGGTTTAAACTTGATTACACTCGTAGGAGTTGATCCCATTGTACCAACATAATCACCATTACTATACATGTTCTGTTCATAATTGATTATCCTTCCATGTTCATTCATTACAGGATTTACTGTGGATCCTCGCAAGGGTACTAACTCACTTAACTGTTTGTTCTTATCATAAACTATCTCTATAGCTCCCCTATCATATACCAGTACATCAGTTAAAAATGCCGTCATAATCTCTTGCCATGTATCTCCATTCTTACTAGGCATACTTAAAAATGATGTTCCACTCTTACATATATCACTTAAATCCTTCCACCCTTCCTCTTGTGGTGATCTCTTCGGTTCTACTACCCAATCAAATGTAGCTACTCTCCTTACTATACTATCTATAGAAGCCCTTACATCACTACAACGTCTATATATCTCCCACAATTGACCGTCTGATAACTCCCTTGTTGTTCTCTCATAATCTCCACCATATAGAACATCACTGCCACCATACAAATCCGTATAATAATGCAAACCCTTTCTAGCTCTATTTGCTATTCCACCCCACGAACCACGATCTATTCGCTCTAATGTCTTTTTTCCTATCTCTATCCTTCTATTTGCTATCTTTATACTCATCACTATCTCCTTTTTTCTATATTATATCACTATCCGAATGTTCCATTCATATTCATCATATCAAAAGCTACTCTATTATATACATCACTAAAACGATAATGGTCAGCACTACCGTTTTCACTCCATATTATCCTACTCTTCTCTACATCAACTACCCTTATAGGAGCCCTCATCTGATCCACAAAACCCAAAACCGTAAATACATCACTCGGTATTATCCTCTTCTCATTTACTATCTCATCAAAAGTAAAATCCATGATCTGTGTCCTATCTACTGTTACTGTTCTATCTCTCCAATTTAACTTCCTTCCATACTCAACATGACTTACCTTTGCATTTGGGTGAAAACGACACAACCACACAAAACATTCCGTTTCTTCCATAGCCCAATCTCGCAACTCTTGACACTTCCTTGTTTCCGGCATACTGTCAATAACCACACAATCTACATGATACCTCAATATCATATCTTGCAACTCCTCAAAATGCCTACAAGCTCCCACAAAAACAGTTTCCCTAATCGAACCTATATAACTCTCTCCATTCTCATCTAATTCCTCTACCTCTCTTGCTACTGATATCATTACATTTAAAACACTACCAACATCAACTCCCATACATACCATTCTTTCCTTATACTCCTCTCCACCACCATAATCTAACTCATTACCTATAGCTATCGCATGTAAGTGTTCTGATGTTAATCTAGCTCCACTATGCTCAAAACCTTGACCTAATATAGAAGTGTAAAAAGTTGATAACCTATTCATATCACCTTGAGCTAACATCCACTCTTTATACAACTCCAGTATTGAATCACTCAATACGTCTAATCTTGTCATTCTATAACTTTCCCTCTCCCTATCCTCATAACTAGCTACCCACTCACCCCTTCTATGACGTTGAAAAGGTTGTAAACACTTCCTACAAACAGGATCTATATTTCCCTTAAATACTCTCCACTCCTCTCCTTTTATACTTACTCTCGGATCTCTTGGCAACCACTCACCCAAATCCGTCTTATATACTACATTCTCAAACCAATCTAAACTCTGCCACTCTCCACAATGACTACAAACTGTAGTCCATAACCTTTGTGTTCCTTCATCAAATAATTTACATATCCCTATATTAGGTAACGTCGGATTTCCCAACCTATACATTTTTGGATCACTACTTGCCCTTAATCTATCCTTTCCCTTTGCTAAATTTACCGGATCACACTGATCTAATTCATCTATGATCAAAGTATCAGCCGAAAATTCTACAAAATCTACAGGGGTATTACTTCCCAAAAATAACATAGAACCACTACCAAAACGCTTCAACTTGTTATTACCTGTATCTTTACCATTCGGTAACAATAAACGATATCCTTCACTTTGCAATAATATCCTATTCACCCTCTGTGCTACAAATCGATCCCTACCACCAAACGTAGGTAAAACATAAGCTACTATCCTACCCAATGAACCAGCATGATAAAAACACAAATTGATCATCAACTCACTTAATCCGGTCTGTACTGCTTTACATATATCAGCTCCCTCTAAATTCGGTAAATCCTTATACAAACTCGGTAAACTCGGATAATCTAAAAAACTCATCGGCTGACCCCTCGTATTCCTATGATGAAATAACACTTGACCCAACATTGGAGCTAACCTATTCAACTCTACTACTGTAGCTTTATACTGATCCAACATCTACCTTACACTCCTTAAAAAATTACCAAAATTTTTTTCGCAATATCCTTATAGCAACAACAATAAAAAATCAAACACTAAGAAGGTGGGGGGGGTGGATCGTTAAACCTTCTTATATATATCATGTTGTCTTTATTTTATTTTGTTGTGACTTACTCCAGCTTATCAAGTAATGATATTGGAGATCTGAGATCTTATAATTAAAAGTAATTAAAAAGTCTTTCATCGGTACACCCTTCACAGACCTTAACAACTTTAAATATCTTTTTTTAATCTGTTCTATATTAGTCATGTTAATCCCTACATCATTCTTATTTGTATCGTTTTTCTTCTCTTCCGTTGATCGCCATTTGTTGAGCTGATTCTATCGTGTAATGAAAAGACAAATGACTTCTACATTTTGTTGTAAGATAAAACTTTTCATTTACATTTGTACCATGTTGACCTCGTTTATCATTCCTCTTTACTTCGCATATTTGCCACGTTTTACCCTTAATAGTAGCTTGCAACCCTTCTACCATAATAGGAGTTTCTTTAATGCCAAATGTAGGGAATACAGAGATATCCCAAACTACTTCCTTATCTTTATCCTTCATAATCATACTCTCTATTAAAAATGAAATTATTTTATCTTTTTATTTGACAATGTATATCATAATGTATTATAATATAATTACTTAAACGATACAAAATTTTTTTTCAACGGAGTTTATTATGAATTATCAAAAACAATTAGAGCTAGTTTATGATCTTGCAGTAGAAGATCTCTATGAGTGGAAGACAAAGAAAGGTCTTATATCTTTCTATACATATCTTAAAACAAAACCTTCAGTTGTAAGAGCTTTATCGTCTATTGGTATATGTTTAGACGAGGAAATCAAAGCTGTGAAAAATCTCACTTATAAAACAAATCGTGTTTGGTGGGGTGATACCAACCTTTTGAATCCTGAACATTTGTGTTATGTTTATCAAGATGAAGTCGCATCTTATTTTGGATATGAACCGCTTACAGTTAAAGTAGCAAGACATTTAGGTAAATATTCTCTTGAATATCTAAATGAAGAGTCAGATAAATTCTTTGCTGAAAAGAAAGCAAAGGAAGAAGCTGAAAAAGCAAAGAAAGAAGAGCGAAGAATAAGAAGATCTAAAAAGTAATATACATTGTGTAATAATATCTAGTAACGGAGTACATCATGACATTATCTAAAGACTACAATAACCATATATTTGTTCATACAGAAGTAGATCAAGCTTATCTAGTATCAAATGATATCTATGTAGTACAACTTCATAATAAACGTGTTTACGTTGTTTCTAAATGGGGTTTTGTAGGTTTACCAGTTAACCCAACGATCTACAAAGGATTGTATTCGAGTAGATGTATTGATCTAACAGACGATCAATATAATAAGATCCAACAAATAAAAAATAAGTATTTTACTAAATAAATTTGTAATCTAATACTTTATGTGGTATAAATAAGTATAACCAAAAACAACGGAGTTAATCATGGGTGTAGGATCTAGAGTGTGGAATTCAAATTTAGGATATGGAACTATCATAGCTGAGGTAGAGGCTATAAGATGGTTTCGAGTAAGATTTGATAATGGTGAGGTATTAAATATTTCACCTAGAAAAATTGAAGAAGTTTGGGGGGTGTAAGATGATCGATTTTGCATATTATTGTTTGGAACATCGAGTAGAGATCTATTCTATATTATTCTTTTGTACTGTAAT
>CEPU01146810.1_pt1 | contig 10843 bp, 6 predicted proteins | sample 530471 | NCBI WGS metagenome assembly CEPU01 (sample SAMEA2620194, study PRJEB7988) | marine metagenome | biome: marine biome (ENVO:00000447); feature: surface water layer (ENVO:00002042); material: "saline water (ENVO:00002010), including plankton (ENVO:xxxxxxxx)" | depth 5 m | reverse complement strand
ATAATGCGCTACATGCATCCTCATAGCTTCCATATTTATTCCTAAAATTTGAAAATTTATTTGTAAGGTCATTAAAAATAATCTCAAATTTATTTGAATACTCCCAAGCAATTAGATCGTATGAACTAGCATATTTCATTACAATGTAAAAATTCTGGAAATCATTACCTTTTAAGTCAAAGCTCTCGACAGAACCCATATTACCGGCCATTGAGAGGTTTATTCCTTCATATATTTTTTTTGTAGAGTTGTGATCAAGCGATAAGATTTCTTTATGTATGTTTTCAGATATATTAGTCCTCCCCCTACTGTAATAAGCTTGAATTATAGGAGCGCATAAGAGAATAATACCCAAATTTGTATTTGTACCAACTATATTGATAGTGGATTTTATACTTTCAAAAATCCTGTCTTCTAATAAAATATTTGGTTGAGTGATGATGTCTGAACATGCTTCTATACTTTTTAAAAAATCTAAATAATTGAGATTCTTTGAAGGGCTATTAGTATTTACATTACCTGGTTTTAAAGATCTTATGTCAAGCATGCAAGCCTTTTCAAACAACTTTTGTAAGGCTGGTTGATCTATCTTTTTTTCTGACATTTTTTTATAAAATCGCTAATAATTTGATCTGCAATAGAAATTTTTGGATAAACTGATTGAAGGCCCTCCCATGCTGGAATGCTATTAACTTCTGTTACAAAAAGTTTTCCTTTATGATCTTTCATAATATCAACCCCAGCGTAGTTCATATTTAGAGCTTTTAAAGAATCTATAGCCAACTTTTTCATTTCTAAGCTAGGCTTATAACGATTACATGTTGCTCCTTTTGAGACATTATTAATCCAAGTATTTCCAACTCTTTTCATACAGGCTGTAACTTTATTTTTTATTACAAAAAGCCTCCAATCATGATATTGAGTTTTTTTGGATTTGATAAATTCTTGAATGTAGTACACGCCATTCAGTAGATCATAGTCAGGATGTATATTTGTCTTATCTATTTTTTCCAATCCTCTTCCCATCGATCCGAAAATAGGTTTAATTACTTTGGATTCATTATCTTTTAAATTTTTAGTAATGCTATTTAAATATGAAATTTTTGATGTGATTATAGTGTCAGGAGTATTTATATTGTGCTTTTTTAATATCATAGTTGTTCTTACTTTATCAACGCTTTGTTCAATACAAGTTGGATTATTATAAACTACAACATTGTTAAGCTCGAAAATATGAAGGATATTTAAATAATATATAACTTCTTCAAATGTTCCATTAGGTATAGCTCTCACAAAAACACCCTCTACATCTTTATATTTAATGATTTTTTTATTATGTATAAAAGATTTAGGTTTTGATGTGGATAAAGATATATTTGTAATACTGAAACATTGCACTTTTCTTTTAAGTCTATTTAGAGATTTTTTTAACTCCTGAGAGTGCCAACTATCAGAATTCTCAGTAAAAATAATATACATTCTACAGGTTAAATGATTTTTTCATAAGTTCTTCGTCAATAGAACCACTTTGAAATGTTTTTCCAGTTTTTAAATTTATAACAAAAGCTTGAGCTGGGCTAAACAAGTTTGGATCAATTTTAAAAAAATCATACTCGTATTTCTTAAATACATCAGCAAATGGCATTCCATAATCTTGCGAAGTGCTACTAGGAAGATCTTTACAGAGTTTTTCAGCTTCTTCGTCTTCACAGTTTACCCATAGCTGAATGACGCCTGAAAAGATAATGGCGTCGTTTGTTCTACCCATTGCTTCTAAAAAGTCATTGGAATTTGGAGGTATAGGTGCGCTTCCAAACCCTTCAAGTATTTTTGATAAATCGAAACCAAGTTCGTGTGATTTGTGTAAAGCAACCTCTAAAACTCTTGAAACTACCTGAATATTTCCAACTATGCTTGTTGTTGGTGTTATTATTATTGTTAAATTTTTACCTTCTACTCCAGTATCCTGTATGATTTTTTTTACAACATCTTCAGGTGGAATTGAATCAACTTCCATAACCAACGCTGTCCTTGAAAATTTATCTTTATAATTAATATGGTCAAATATCTCCTCTTTTTGAGCCAATGCTCTCGCAGGACCTGAACCCAATGCTTGAAACTTTTCACTTTTTAAATTTGATTTAAGATTCCAACCGGCATATTGAGAGCCCAAGCATGATATTACTGGGTGTTTAGTGTTAACGTGAATTGAAAAAGGCCAAGATTTCGATTGAAACGTATTTAGTAAGTGAACTCTTCCTAAGCCACCTAAACATATTTCTGATACAACTCTCCCACATTCAATACTTCCTGGACAATTGATTCCTGCATCTATTATAGTGCAATCATCAAAACCTTTTAACAAGTTAATATTATATGTTTCAAAGTTATCAATAAGATCTTGTACTAAGTTATTTGACTCCTTACTTACGCTTATCATTTAATACACCTCGTTATAAAAAATATTTTGAGCTTTATTATAAACATTATCTCTCTCTTTTATTAGTTCATTCTCATTGTCAGAAAAATAAAAAATAGTACAAACTGGATCTCCCTTGTTAAAAAAATCACCGTTCTTTGCGCCATTAAGGATAAATTTTTCTTTTATATCATTATTAACTTTAAAGCTTTTTTTTGCAAATAAATGTTCGAAACCTCTGTATATTAAATCATAGTTAATATTCATTAACTCATTGTTATATGATTTAATGTGTGCATCTATTAATTGATTATTAAAAAAAGATTTATAAATTAAGTGAGATTGGCTTAATCTTGGATTTATTTCTAAAAAATATAATTTGTCCTTAATTATAAAATCTATAGAGCAGAAACCAATTATATTGAAATTAGAAATAAAATAATCAATGCAATTGATAATTTTATCTAAATACTTGTCATCAAATTTAACTTGTCTTAAACATCCCGAAAAAGAAAAATCCGAGTATGGTGTTTTTTTAGAAAAAATTTTATTAAAACCTAAAATACTATAAGTTTTATCTTTTAAAGCAATAAATGATACAGAATAATTAGTGCCATCTATATATTCCTGGAAATAATACTTATCTTTTATAAATTTATTTTCGTTGCTATTGGATACAAAAAAAGTGTCTAAACCGCCAGAAGAAATTTTTTTTTTAATAAGATATTGCTTATTAAAAATACTTTTTTTGTAAAGGGTTATTGGAAAAGAGATATCATAATCTTCTAACTCTTTATGAATGCTTTTAATATCTTTTAATTGATTGAATGTATTATAATCACACGCTAGTAAAGTTGTATTTTGAGCTATGAAGTCATATATATTCTTGTCGTAATAAATATACTCTGAAGTTGGAATTGATAGTGAGTTTTTATTAACTTTAATTTTCTTAAGTATTTCTAATATATCACTTAAATGATGCAAGTTATGCGAATTAAATATATCTGTAGCTTCATTGTTCTCAATAAAATCTATTAAGTGCAGATTATATTCTTCTTTTTTTTCTTTACTGACTGACTTGATATACTCTGATGTTCCATACGAGTATGTCAAAATACTATTCTTTTGAGACATACTCTCTTGCTAAGTCTAACGCATCATTAAATTCTAAAAAAATAGGTTTATCGGTGGATGCCATTTTTTTCAGTAACTTACTTTGCGCCTGATATTTTACTTGTCCAATTGCAAGAGCTCCTATGCCAATAGCTCCTGATACAGAATCTATAAGTTCTGAACAGTCAGCCATAACGTCTAAGCCAGCTACTCCTGATGGAGGTACAGCGTTAACATCCGCAATAACTTTAAGTTTTTGAGCAATTTTAAGTTGTTCTTTGGACACCAATTGTATACCTGCAGCTCCACTTGCAAGCACAATCTGAATCTCATTTATATTGTCATTGAAGTAATCATTTGATTCACCAGCAATAATTGCACTATTCTCTAAATACTTATCTTTACAAAGAGTCGCTATCTCATTGCATTTTTCTTTATTTCTTCCAAGAATAGTAACTTCAGCCCCAGCAGAAGCAACTAAAGTTGCCGCGATACAGCCTACAGGACCGGTACCTCCAAAGACAACTATTTTTTGCCCTTTTAAGGATTCATTAAATTTACTTTTTAAAGCATTTTCAACTTTTGCAACCATTCCAGCAGCAGTTGTAAAAGCACCACTTGGATCTGCGAAAGCTGAAAGGGTAAAAGGTTCAACTAAAGAGCCTTTACATATATTTAACATTTCAATTGCAATATGCGGATCTCTTCCTCCAAAAAAAATACCTGTTTTATTTAAACCTGGTGGCCTTGAAAAGATTGCATCTTGAACCAATCCTGATACCTCATCTGAAGCAATATTAGTATATGGAACACATTTCTCCCAACCAGCATCAATTGCCATATTGACGTCAAACGGACTAAGATTTTTTGCAGTAGTAATCATATGCATTATTAATTCTTTAGACATTTTATTCTCCTACGAAATTTCAATATTTTTGTTTATTTGGATGCTGTTACCAATTATTTCTGAAGCACCATTATTTTTGGCTTTAACAATTTGTAAATCAATATCTGTAAGGTCAATATTCTTTGAGATAAGCTGACTTACTTTATATGCTTGTGTGTCACTATCACATAACACAAAACCTGTAGGCCCCCAAGAGCTCTGTCCCATTCCCTTGAAGCCTTTTTTTTCTAAAAAGGAAATAATCTCGGAAACTTTTTTATTTGAAAAGACGCCCCCTTGCGCGTCGGAAAAATGATATCCCACTTCATGTTGAAGTATGCTAATTGAACTTGTGAATGAATGAAAATCTTTTTCAATTAACGAAGGTAATGTTTTCATTAAAACAAGTTGTGATAAAAATTGAGCTTTTTCAAGCGGAAATACATCTAGTTTATTAAAAGCTTCTTTCTCGCTGCTTCCAAACATACCCTCTTGCTTTCTGGCAATTAATAAAACAATTCTCCAATTTTCAGGAAAATCGTGTCTCGCAATAATTGGAGGAGCTTTATCACTTATACCTTTTCCTCCATCAACTAAAAAACCACCTGCTAGATACGATCCTATACCTATTCCTGAACGATTTCCCCTATCTAAGATTTCGGCAATTTTTTCAATGGTTAAATTTAAATTACTAAGCTCAGAAATTGCTTTACCTACACATAAAGCTAGCTGAGTGCCTGATCCAAAACCTGAATGTTCAGGCATATTAGATTCAACATCTATTGTAAAAGAACTTTCTATGCTAAAAACTTTACAAAATTGTTTTGCATATTGTTTTGATCTTTCACAATTGGAATTAATCTGACCTTTAGTTCTCTCGATATGTGTAACTTTTATTTTAGTAAAAAAAGTATCTATAGTTAATCCAACACTTCCGAATTTTCTTCCTTGGCTTCCGTTGAGGTCGATAAACCCTAAATGAAGTCTTGCAGGTGATGTAATTTCTATTGAATTTATTGTTTGTGTCATCTTAATTTACGAATTTCTTTGCGTTTTCAAAAAATTTACTCCAAGGACTATCTTTTTCATTACTATATATTGGAAATTGCTTTATATCCAATAATCTTTCTGGATGTGGCATCATCATCAAAATATTTCCACTTTTAGAAGATACCGAAGTAATACCCTTAAATGATCCGTTTGGGTTGTAAGGAAATTTCTCTGTAATAGAACCATTATTATCGATGTATCTCATACTCAATTGATTATTTTTTTCTAATATAGAAAAATCTATATTATTAATTTGCATTTTACCTTCGCCATGAGCAACAATTATTGGTAATTCTGATCCTTCCATTCCATCAAAAAAGAAAGAATTAGACTTAACTATCTTTGTCATTACATACCTTGATTCAAATCTTTCACTATCATTAATACAAAGATTTGGCCAGTTTTCACTTCCTGGTATTATTTCTGTTAATTTTGATAAAACCTGACACCCGTTACAAACACCAAGAGAAAATTTAGTTTGATCTGAAAAAAATTTCTGGAACTCGTCTTTTAATGCAGAGTTATGTAATATTTTATTCGCCCACCCGCTTCCAGCACCTAATACATCTCCAAAAGAAAATCCACCACAAAAAACAACTCCTTGGAAATTATCAAGTTTAAATGACTTTTGAATAATAGAGTTCATATTTACATCGTATGAGTCAAAACCAGCCATTGAAAAAGCTTGTGCCATTTCATAATGACCATTAACACCTTGCTCTTTTAATATTGCTATTTTAGGTTTTAATTTTGTATTTATAATCTTCTTTTTATTATTATTATTTGTTTTTATATATAGCCCTTTTAAGTTTTTTTTACCGACTTTTTCAAATTCGTCATTTGATGTTTTTGGATTATCTCTTAATAACTGAATTTGAAAACTATTTTTATGCCATATTTTATGAAGTTTTTCTATACTATTTGAGTAAATTATTTTCTTATTATTCTTAATCTCTAAAACATATTTTGAATTTACTTTTCCTAATTCGTAATGCTCAATAACTTTAGAATTTAAGGACATATAAAAATCTGCAAGAAATTTATCTTCTATTTGAACTACAAAACCAAGTTCTTCACTAAACAAAAATTTATTAATTTCAAAATTTTTGTCAATGTTGATACTCATACCTGTATGTCCTGCAAAGCAACATTCAGCAATTGTTGTTAAAAGACCACCATCAGATATGTCATGATATGAAACTATTTTATTTTTTTCGTGCATAGATTGTAATAGTTCAATGACAAAAATAAAATTTTCTACATTATCTAACTTGGGGCATTTTTTTTCATGAATATCATATATTTGTGATATAACAGAACCACCCATTCTTCTGTCTTTAGCACCTAGATTTACATAAATTACCGATGAATTATTTTTATTCTTAAATCCTACAGGTAAATGCTTTAAATCACTTAATCCTGCAAAAGAAGAACAAACTAAAGTATTTGGAGATTTGACATTAATTTGAAAATCATTATTTTTCCAGGTTGTTGCCATTGAGAGAGAATCCTTGCCTACTGGTATTGATATATTAAATTTACTCGATAAGAAAGCTGCTCTTTCTACCATTTTATATAGATTGTATTTGTCATCATTATTAGAAAATGGCGACATCCAATTTGCAGAAAGGACAATATTTTCAATTTTATTGAATCTGCTTGGTACTAAATTTAATATTGATTCACATATTGCTAAATCAACAGACGCAATGGGATCATAGCAAGCTACGCTAGCTTTTTCTCCTAAAGCCAAAGCATAGCCTATAGAGTAAGTATAATCGGAAGAGATAATTGAACAATTAGATACTGGTACTTGCCAGGGCCCATCAAACTGATCTTTAATTGTTAATCCACCAACCGAACGATCACCTATATTTATTAGAAATTCTTTGGAAGATACAGATGGAAAAGATAAAACATTCTCAACAGCTTCCGAAAGGTTAATGGAGCTATAATCAAAAATGTTTTGCTTAAAATCTAACTTTTGTGAGCTTACATCAATAATATTTTTTTCTTTGTAGTTAAAAAGTAAATCCATAGGAATGTCTATATAAGTATTTCCCTTATCCTCGAGAACCAACCTTTTAGAATCATTAATAACACCAACTACTGAAAAGGGGCAGTTTTCAGACTCACAAAGTTTTTGAAAAGTAATCAAATTTTCTTTTTTGATTATTAATACATATCGTTCTTGAGATTCATTACACCATAGCTCTAAAGGATTCATAGATTTATCAGCAACAGGTATAGATTCTAAATTTATCTTTCCTCCCTTTTTTGAATCATTAATAATTTCTGGTATTGCATTTGAAAGACCCCCTGCACCAACATCGTGAATTGTAACGATAGGATTTTTATTATCTAAATAAATACATCTATCAATAACCTCCTGACATCTTCTCTGCATTTCAGGGTTATCTCTTTGAACAGAGGCAAAATCTAAGTCCTCTCTTCCACTTTTTGAATTGATCGAAGATGACGAACCTCCGCCAAGTCCAATTAGCATCGCTGGGCCACCTAGAACAATAATTAAATCACCATTCTCTGCATCATTTTTAAAATAGTTTTTAGATTCTATTTGACCAAGCCCACCAGCTATCATTAATGGTTTATGAAAACCAAAAAAATTATTTTTATCTTGCATAATTTCAAGCGTTCTAAAAAAACCACTTAAACAAGGTCTTCCAAACTCATTATTAAATGAACTTGATCCTAAAGGGCCATCAATCATTATTTGTAAGGCATTTGAGATTCTAGATGGATATCCAGCATTTTTTTTATTTATAATTTTCTGACCCTCGTAGTTAAGGCTTGATACTATATACCCAGAGGTTCCAGCTTTAGATTTTGCTCCACGACCAGTTGCAGCTTCGTCTCTAATTTCACCACCAGATCCAGTTGCAGCCCCGGGTTTAGGCGAGATAGCTGTGGGGTGATTATGCGTTTCTGCTTTTATAACGGCAGCCGCTCTTGTAAAATTTTTTTTGTATGCCGAACTTAAAGACTCAATCCTTGGTATCTCTACACTTTGTTCTGAAGTAATTGCTCCATTATCTGAATAAGCTTTTATGACATTTTTATTTGTTTCAGGATCAAATGTTGACTTTATTAAATCAAACATTGTAAGGTCCAATTCTTTACCATCAATAGACCAATGCGAATTAAAGATTTTATGTCGGCAATGTTCAGAGTTAACTTGCCCGAACATCATTAACTCCTCAGGAGAAGGAGTTTGCCTTAAAGAGGCATAACCCGCCTTTAAATACTCAATCTCTTTACTATTTAAGCCTAACCCCATTGAATCATTAAAAGTATTAATATTGTCAAATTTCAAAAGGCTTTTATCTTTAGAGTTTAAATGACTAGTACTAAAATTATCATAAATATATTCTGTCATTTTATCGTAAAAAAATTCTTTAAACTGTTGATTTTTCAAAATTTTAAGGTCTAATTCACCTGTGAATTCAAAAATTTTAGCTTGGATTAATCTGTTTAACGCTTTAATACCGCATGCATAGAATATATCTTTGGCTTTACTTTCCCAAGGCGTTTCAACGCCCTGCCTAGGAGTAACCAAAAGAAAGTTTTTACGATTATATTTATCCGCACTTATAATATCCGCATTAAGTAATTTGCAAAATAGAGTATGGTCAAAAAACTTAGAATTTATATCACAAAAGTATACATAAGACATTGATATACTTATATTTATTCCTAAAAAACTTGTGACATTATTGTTTAAGTCTTTTGTAAGCTTGTTATTAATTTTCTTCTTTGACTCTAATAAAATCATGATCTTTTATACTTAATAAATAAGTTGTAACTATATCATTTTTTAAGATAATCTATATAAACTCTTATTTATTTAATTTGGGGGCGACAAGGTTTCGACGTGGATTTCGAAACTCTAGGAGCATGTCGAGTATATAGCTATTCTCGTAAAAAATGCTATTAAATTTAGTTGCAAAACACGACAACTACGCATTAGCTGCTTAAATCCAGCTAATCATCTTTCACAAGTGTGCTTGTGCGTTTGAGTTAGATGTCATTTTCACAAGATAGCTATTATTTTTCCTGAAAATAATAGTAAAACTTTTAAGGATAGTGTAATTAATAATTTGCCAGTCTTTTTTAATTACATGAAATTCTAGACTTGGCTAAGCATGTAGCGCCAAAAGTAGAGGGTTTGCGGACGCGGGTTCAATCCCCGCCGCCTCCACCATAATTTCAATGTTAATTAAATATGAAAAAATTAGAATCAAAAATATGTGAAACTTGCAAAAAGCCCTTTAATTGGAGAAAGAAGTGGAAAAAGGATTGGGAAAACGTTAAATATTGTAGTGAAAGATGTAAAAGAAATAAACATGAAAAAAAAACATAATTTAATAGACCTACTATCTTCAAATAATAAAATAATCATAATTCCAAAAACATATACAAAAAAATATATTAAAAGAGCTACAAATAATGATAATGTATATTTTCTTGATGAACTTATTTTTTTTAAAAATAAAAAAAATGTTTTCGAGTATATCGAAAAAGATAAAACAAGGTTAAAGAAAATAATCGAAAACATTGATTATTTGAAAAAGAGAATTAATAATACTAAAGAAGAAAATCAATTATACCAAATAATAAATAATATAATACTTAATGAAGGATACATTGATAGCAAATCCGTAAATATTCCAAAAATTTCGAAAGAAGAAAAAATATATTTCAAATATGAATCAGCAATACTTAACGAAATATGGAAATACTGGTTTTTAGATGATATTTATAACGAGTCGTATGCAAAAAATTATTTAATCTTATTGAAAGAATATCAAAATGATGAAGATATATTAATTTTAGATATAGATCATTATTCAAACAAAGAAAGTCAGTGGATAAAAAAAAATATAAAAAAAGATCTGATAATAGATCTTGATGCCAAAGATATAATTATAGACCAAAATTTTATTCATTCCATAAGCAATATATTATCCTATGACTTCAATAATATTGAACATGAAATATTATTTATAAAAGATTTTATTCAGAAAAACCTCAAAAAGAAAATTGGAATTATTCATAACGATAGATTATTTCTAAAAAGATTAAATTCACTTTTAGAGGTTGATAATATCAATATAGTTGACGATTTTGGATGGAGTCTTACTACTAGTTTATCTTATTCCTATATTAAGGATGTTATAAATTTTTTCTTTTCAGATATGTCATACTTTAACCTTAAAAAAATATTATTATCTAGGTATTCATTTCCTAAAGATGAGTATATCAATAAACAAAACTTTTTATCTGTTATAGAGAAAAATTGTGAAAATATAAATACTAATGTAAAAAATTTATTACTAAACGATAATAAAATATCT
>CEPU01149834.1_pt1 | contig 10895 bp, 10 predicted proteins | sample 530471 | NCBI WGS metagenome assembly CEPU01 (sample SAMEA2620194, study PRJEB7988) | marine metagenome | biome: marine biome (ENVO:00000447); feature: surface water layer (ENVO:00002042); material: "saline water (ENVO:00002010), including plankton (ENVO:xxxxxxxx)" | depth 5 m | reverse complement strand
AAATGACTCCCAAGATTATCTGAAATGTTTTGTGTTAATGTATTTCCACCTATAGCAATGCTTCTAATTAAAAAACCAGTTGGGTTTATAAAAAGTAAATTGGTTGATTTTGCCCCGATATTAACAACAAGGGTTTCTTCTTGGTCCAAACTGATACCGGATGAAATAAATGCGTTATAGTCAAGAATCGGTGCGGGGGTTATCTGTGTAGGATTTAGACCGATTGAAACAACTTTTTCGCAAAATGATTCGGCGACCTCTGGCTTAACTGCGAACGCTAGAATTTCTTGTTCCACACCATCATCATCAATTACCTGATAATCCCAAATGAGTTCACTCAACGGAAAAGGCATCTTTTGAGACAACTCAAAAGCAACAATCTTTTTCTGCTTTTCTTCGTCTACATGCGGAACACGAATGGTTTTATTCAACAACAAACCACCAGGAAAAATAAAACGTGCATTCCCCTTAAGCTTTTCTTTGGAACATAAAGACTCCAACCCATTAATTAGTGCCTCTAGCCATAATTGATCATTTGAATAATCATAATGCAGGGTTTGCATCCCGACTTGCTTAAGGGTAATTGTTTGACCGTCTGAATGAAATACGCTCGCAGACACATGGGATATCCCACAATTTACAATGATTTCTTTTTTGATGCTCATTTAGTCCCGGTCAACAGAATACTGAGAGATTTAATATCTAATGTTCGTACTTCTTTTAACTGGCCCAGCACCATCCAAATAATTTGTACTTATTATATGAGCAGGTAATAAAATACCTTCATTTTTCTGAGCGTTTGCCTGAGCTTGTTGTTTAAACTTTTGTAAAATGCGTTCTTCTCTATATTTGTCAAAATAGATTGCGTCGGAAATTTCCAATGGCACGCCATCATATATAATTTCCACTGCGTAACCTACAGGATTTATATAACTCGTTAAGAAACCATCCCTTTGGGCAATTGCTGCAGGGAATAAAAAGTGAGCATATTTCTTATTACGATCAAATTTTAGAGTAATGAACTCAACTTCTGAACTGTAATATTGGTAGAATTCAGCATCTGAAAGTTTTTGATTTCTAAGAATTTTTTTGTCGTACTCATTATTAAAACATATGAAGAGCTTAATTTTTATTTTATCTAAGTATTCAAGATTAATTACTTCTTCTCTGGTGGAAGGCTTTGTCCTCTTGAATTTATCCTCTAGGGGATGGGTGACAAACTCAAAGGGAACACTTACCTTAACCCATTGATCAGATTCCTTACTAACCGTCACCTTGCCCCCTAACTTTACATACTGATCAGGTAATCCCAGCAGAACTGATGATAGGAAGATGCAATTTGTAAGAAAAATATTAGGTATTAAAATTTTCATATGGTTGAGGGTTGGGTATTAAAATTTGGTATGTTGCTATCATTCCAAATGTTGGTTATGAATCACAAGCATAAAACTCATGGATTTTAAGATATCTTGCCTAATATTTATTCGCAATTCAGAAGATAAAATACTTCTTTTGAAAAGGTTAAAGTCGCCAAACCAAGGATTTTGGAGCCCGCCCGGGGGTAAATTAAATATGAGTGAAGGTGAATCACCATATGAATGTGCCATTAGGGAGGCTAAGGAGGAGACTGGTATGGATATTGTTGATAAAGATTTATCTATCTTTGGATATGTTTCAGAAAAAGCTTATGAAAACTCATGTCATTGGTTAATGTTTTTATTTGATTGCCATAAAATTATTTCTGAAAAACCAAAAGATTTTAATGAGGGAACCTTTGCCTTTTTCTCAAGAAAAGAAATCGGCTCCTTAAACATACCTTCCACTGACAATCAACTTGTGTGGCCACTTTATGATAAAAGAAAACATTCCTTTTGGGGAATTAATGCAGATTGTTCAAATCCAGCTTCCCCCAAAATTAAGATTGAAGCTGGAGAATAATAAAGAGATAATAAAAATGTATTTAAATCTATAACTTTACACGACATGGAAGGCCTACACCACGACACAATATTAGATTCTGACAAGGATGTTACAAAAACCGAGGATAGCAAACCTATGGAAGAAGATAATGCACCCAATGCTAAAAGTAATGTGTTTGAAAAAGATTTTTCACAGTCATCTGCAAACATAAGTTTATCAAAAGAAGAAAAAATTTTCCTGTTCGAACAAATGGTTAGAATACGAAGGTTTGAGGAAAGGTCTCTTAGATCTTATCAACAAGGCCACATTGGGGGCTTTTTACATCTGTACATTGGGCAAGAAGCAGTTGCTGTTGGCTCAGTCTCTATGATGGGAAAGGATGACCATGTTATTACAGCATATCGAGATCACGGTCATGCACTAGCTGTAGGAATGGATTTTGATGAGTGTATGGCCGAACTTTATGGAAAGAAGACGGGTTGCTCGAAAGGAAAAGGTGGATCAATGCACTTTTTTGCACCCGACAAAAACTACTGGGGTGGACATGGTATCGTGGGCGGTCAAACTCCTTTGGGCTTAGGGATTGCTTATGCTTTAAAATACAAGAATAAAACTGGGGCTTGCCTTTGTTTTATGGGAGATGGAGCAACAAATCAGGGCCCGTTTTACGAATCATTAAATTTGGCCTCACTTTGGAATTTGCCAGTAATTTATATCATAGAAAATAACGGATATTCCATGGGAACTGCTGAGTCCAGACACTCTGCAGGTGACCCCCTAGCACGAAGAGGAGATTCTTTCGACATTGAATGGTCAGTAAGTGATGGCCATGACATATACGAGGTTCGTCAGACTATCCAAGATGCACTAAAGTTAGCTCATGAAAAATCAAGGCCATCTGTATTAGAAATTATGACCTACAGATATCGCGGGCATTCTGTTGCTGATCCAGACCAAACATACAGAAGTAAAGAAGAAATTGAAGAATATAAACTAAGCAAAGATCCAATAAATTTATTTCGGGCCAAATTAATTGATGAAAAAACAGCCTCGGAAGATCAATTAAAAGAAATTGACAACAAGGCAAAAGATGACGCAGAAGCCTCTGCTCAATTTGCAGATGCTAGCCCCAACCCTCAACCAGCAGAACTTATGGAGGATATCTATTGGGAAACGGATAACCCTGAGAAAAAACAATCTCTCGGAACTATGTTTTTTGAAACCCCATAGTTTTTCAGCACAATTAAAATACTTTTAAATGACTAAAATTACCTACAGAGAAGCGTTAAACCAAGCATTATCCGAAGAAATTGAACGGGACGAAAATGTTGTATTGATGGGAGAGGAAGTCGCTCAATTTAAAGGCTCTTACAAGGTTTCGGAAGGAATGCTAGAAAAATTTGGAAATGAGCGAATAATCGACACACCAATTAGTGAAGCCGCTTTTTCTGGGCTTGCTGTTGGAGCTGCAATGATGGGCATGAGACCCGTCGTGGAGTTTATGTTTTGGAGTTTTTGCTATGTTGCTTTCGATCAAATTTTTAACAACGCGGCAAGCGTAAGGTATATGTCTGGCGGCCTAATAAATGTACCTATTGTATTCAGAGGGCCTGCAAATGGTGGAACTAATGTTGGGGCAACACACTCACACACTCCAGAAAATTTTGCCGCAAACACACCAGGTTTAAAAGTGATTTGCCCTTCGACTCCTGCCGACGCTAAAGGAATGATGAAAGCTGCTATAAGAGACAACGATCCTGTTTGCGTTATGGAAAATACAATTCTGTACAATATGCAGGGCGAGGTTCCTGACGAAAAAGATTTTATTATTCCATTAGGAAAAGCGAATATTCTGAAAGAAGGGAGTGATTTGTCAATTATTGCACATGGAAAAGCAGTTCATTCTTCTCTGCAGGTTGCTCAATCATTAGAAGAAAGCCACAACATCTCTGTAGAGGTGCTTGATTTAAGATCAATCCGCCCTCTTGATGTAGACGCAATAATTAATACTGTTAAAAAAACAAATAGAGTATTGTTGGTCGAAGAAAATAAGCCCTTTTGTGGGGTCGATGCACAAATTGCTTTTATAATTCAAGACAAAGCTTTTGATTATTTGGATGCACCTATTAAGAGAGTTTCTGCAATTGATGCTCCACAAGCCTACAGCAAATCTTTAGAGAGCGTTCAGATTCCTGACCATGATCGTATTTTAACAAAAGCTTTAGAACTTATCTAAATTTTTACTTATGGCTACTATAATAGATATGCCCAAATTAAGTGACACGATGTCGGTTGGTACATTAGTGAAATGGCACAAAAAAGTTGGTGATTCTGTTGAAAATGGAGATGTTTTAGCAGAGGTCGAGACTGATAAAGCAACCATGGAATTAGAAAATTTTGACGATGGTACTTTACTCGAGCTTTTTGTTGGTGAAGGTGATGAGGTTCCAATCGGTAGTCCATTAGCTGTCATAGGGGAAGTTGGAGAAAAATATGATTCTCCAAATATTCCAAGTACACCCGAAAATCTTGGTTCAGAAACAGATTCTTCAACTTCTGATGTTCCTAATAATGTAACAGAAAATCCAGTACAACAAGATACATCTCAAACTTTACAAACATCAATTTCTAATAATAAGGCCGATGGACAAGAATTTGAAACCTTTGAAAAGCGTATTCTGATATCTCCTTTGGCTAAAAAAATGGCAAAGGAACACGGAATTAACCCCAAAGAAATCACCGGTTCTGGTCCAAAAGGTAGAATCATAAAAAAAGATATCCTTGAGCATATACCGACTACTCAAAGTCGACCTACAAGCATTAAAAGTTTGGGCTCCGGAAACAAGTCTTCTGATCGCGAAATTCCTGTTTCCAAAATGCGCTCCATCATAGCTCAAAGGTTACTTGAATCTAAAAATACAATTCCTCATTTTTATTTGCAGAAAGAAATAAATGCATCTGCTCTCTTAACCGCTAGAAGTGCATTGAATTTGAAGTTGTCCAAAAGAGACGGTGATCAATTTAATAAGCTTACATTAAATGATATTGTACTTAAAGCTTGTGCCGAAACCATCCCCCTAGTTCCTGAAATAAATAGTTCATGGAGTGGTGATAAAATTACTCATTATGCAGGTGTTCATTTAGCTTTTGGTGTCGCTGTAGAGGATGGTTTAGTTACTCCTGTAATAAGGAATAGCAATGAACTAACCTTAGAGGAGCTTTCTTTAGAAGCGAAATCACTCATAAATAAGGCAAGAAGCAAAAAATTAGGACCAGACCAAATGAGTGGCTCAACCTTTACGGTTACCAATTTAGGTATGTATGGAATTGATTTTTTTAGCGGAATAATAAACCCACCAAATGCCGCTATTCTTTCGGTGGGTGCCATCATCCAAAAACCTGTCGTAAATTCTTCTGGAGATATACAGGCAGGGCAAACTATGATGCTTGGATTAAGTTGTGACCATCGATTGGTGGACGGGGCAATTGCGGCTAGTTTTTTACAATCCTTAGCGGAAACACTAGAAAATCCTGCTTCAATGTTAATTTAAAAAGTCTCTATTCTTTTGTTTGCATCTTCAACCAACCATTTTGCAATTTCGCTAACCTTTTGCCCAATCTCATCTTTTGACTGATTAAGATCTGTTGGCATTTTTTCTCCGCTGCCAAATATGTAATATTTTATCTTGGGTTCCGTACCACTTGGTCTAATCGCTACTGAAAAATTATTCGCTAATTCTAAAATTAAAAAGTTTTCCTGAGGTAATTCATCTTCATCTTCATCGATATACCCTGATTCAAGAAAATCTTTTGTTTTGATCACCTCTACACCTATTAACTCCTTAAGTGGTGACGATCTGTAAGATTGGGCTAGGTTTTTTATAATTTGATTTCCTTCTGCACCTTCAAAATAAAGATTTTCTGTTCTTTCTTCATGATACCCATATTTTTTGTACAAATTATCAAGATAACTCATGGGGTCAGTTTGAATTGATTTTAAAAATGCAAATAATTCTGCAATTGCAAGTGCAGATGCATTTCCATCTTTGTCTCTGACAATATCAAGGGGTAAATAACCATAACTTTCTTCAGCTGAAAGAATGACATAAGTTGAATATCTTGTTAAAATATCGATTCTCGCAAATAATTCTGTATCATCATAATCAATAGAAAGTCCTTCCTTTTCTTTTATTTCAACAGTTGCTTGATTTTCATACTTTGCCAATTTTTTTGCCATCCATTTAAATCCAGTCTGAGTATTTATGCATTTAATGTTGTAAGACTCAGCTATCTTTTGGATTAAGGGGGTGGTGACAAAAGTCTTAAGCAGTGCGACATTTTGGCTGCCTTCATCAGAAATAATATTTTTCCTTTTTGCTACAGTAAGCCTGTATTCAGCAAGCATTGATGCTACTTGATTTCCTGACAAGGTTTTAAATTTTCCTTCAGTTCTGACAGCTACGCCAATTCTATCACAATCTGGGTCACTACCTAAAACAAAATCTGATTTTGTTTTTTGAGCAACCGAAATGGCCAATTTTAAAGCTTCTGGATTTTCAGGGTTTGGAGAGTCTACTGTTTTAAAATTTGGGTCTTGTTTATTTTGTTCATCAACGATTGCAACCTCAACACCATGATCCCATAAAGCAGGAATAGAAGATATTGAACCTGTCCCATGTATGGGTGTGAAAACCATTTTTAACTTGTTATTTTTTAAAACTTCCGGATCAAAAACTGCGTCTTCTAAGGCTGCCCGGTAGGCTAAATCATGCTCTGTTGTTAAAACCTTGTAAGAAATAGTTTGTTCATCAAGATCTAAAAGAGGGAGCAATTCTTTAATGCCTATTTTTTCATATCTCTTTACCACTTCTTCGGCATGGGGAGATACAAGCTGAGCTCCATCAACAAAGTATGCTTTAAAACCATTATCATGGAACGGATTATGGCTGGCAGTTATTACAACTCCAGCATGTGCGTATTGATGTCGTACCGTAAAACTTAATTGAGGTGTTGATCTAGGCCCTTCAAAAATCATTGCAAATCCACCTAATTGCTCCCAGGCGTTAGCTGCTAGTTTACAAAATTTTTCAGAAAAATGCCTTACATCGTGACCAATTACTATTCTAGGTTGTGCAAAAATACCATCGTCTGCCAGCCATTTTAAGGTGTGAAGAAATAGTGCTTTTGTGGCTCTTAGAACAGTTATTTCGTTTAAGGTATTACTGCCAACAGCAGCATATTCTGGTGTTGAGTCCTTTTTTGCATTACCTTTTTCTGTCTGCGTAATTTGTTCACTAATGGTCCTCCCTCTCATACCACCAGTTCCAAAGGTAAGGTTTTTATAGAACCGATTATTTAATTCATTCCAATTTTGCTGCTCTACCAACTCGCTAATAGAAGACAGAATCCAACTTGGTATTGATTCACAATTTAAAAAATCTTGAATATTCGTTAAGCTGGTTTTGAGTAAAAAACCTTCATTTAAAGCATTTTTTAAACTTTCTGAAACTTCTTCATTATTCATATTAAAAAATTTTTATTTAGAAAACCGATACAGCCTTTCTTCTTTATCTCCATATCCTAATTCTTTTCTGGCTACTGCATCTTGAAATTCGGGATCTCGTCTTAATTTTTCTAGGAATTTTCTGTGGCTATTTGCCTCTTGTCGCAAATCATTTAATTCTTTTTCAAGAACTTCTTCTTTTGATTTCCAATGAGCAAATTCGTCATAAACATTTTTTAAGTGAAATATCAAATAAACTGCAGCTGCAGCAATTATAGTAATAACTATAAATGATAGTAACTTTTTACTGATAAAGTCCATTACACTCTAATGAAAAGATGGTGAATATATATCATGCAATCTTAGTAAGCCTACTATTTTTTTAGTTTTCTTTGAAAATACGGGCAATACAGATATTTGATTATTTTTTTGTTCCATAGTTTTGAGTGCATTTTCTAATGATAAATCTGAATCTATAGTAGTAGGGTTTTTATTCATGACTTCTTGGGCTGTCATGTTTGTAATTAGGTTTTCTTTACTCAGTGCTCTTCTTAGGTCACCGTCAGTAACAATACCAAGAAGGTTATTATTTTTAATGACCAAAGCAGCACCCAATGGGTATGTCGTCATTTCAATTACTAATTCTTTAATGGTTGTTTTGGGTTCTGTTATTGCAACTTTTTTTAATGGATGCATTACGTCGCATACCTTAAATAAAAGGTTTCTTCCCAATTGACCCGCGGGGTGTGTTTTGGCGTAGTTTACCCTTGTAAAATTGTTTCTTTTCATCAAACCTGAAGCAAGAGCGTCTCCCAGTGCACTAGCAACTGTAAAACTGGCTGTTGGTACTATTCCAAGGGGGTCTGCCTCTTTAGGTACGGAAGCATTTAAAAATACATCTACTTTTTTTACAAGTGGTCCATTAAGATTTCCCATTATTCCAATAATTTTACTTTTTTGTTTTCGAAAAATTGGAAATAAACTCATTAATTCAGGAGTGCTCGAACTATTTGATAAAAATATAACAGGATCTTTTATTTGATGAATTCCTAAGTCACCGTGAACGGCTTCAGAAGCATGCAAAAAGCAAGCTGGTGAACCTGTGCTACTAAAAGTAGCAGCCATTTTCTTTCCCAAATGACCAGATTTTCCGATGCCGCAAATAATAATTTTATTTTTTGGTGAATGCAAAATATCCAGTGCATCAACAAATTTTTGGTTTAGTTGTTTTTTTGCTAAATCAATACAAAGACTTTCCAGCTCTAAAACCTTTTCTGCATCAATAATTTCTTTGTTTTTCACTTTTAATTATAATGGAAATTATGATAAGAAATTATGATTGGAAATTATTTAGAATTAAAACATAAGCTATTTTAAAATCTTGTCATTAGAAAACTTCTTTCTTTTAAACGATAATATGTTTCAATTAACATTTTCTGAACAAAGTTTAGACGAACTTAATTCGCTTCATCAATCTGAACAATTAGAATTAATGGATAAACTTAGTTCATTAACTAATGAAATTTTATCTGGAGAAAATTCATCTATTGGTAGTTTCGTTAGAAAAGGTAAAATTTTCTACAGATTAAGAATTGCTGATCTTCGAGTATATTTTGAAAAAGTTGATATTTCTCTGCATTGCCATTTTATTTTACAAAAGAATTCCTTAAATGATTTCTTAATTAGGTGTAAGATGCCTGCTTCTGACGATGCTGTTCTTGAGAACCATAAAAGTTTTTGGGATTATTTAGAATCTCTAACAAAAAACAAATAATCTGTGAAAAACATGTAAGATTCTCACAGTTATTTAGATTTCTAATTCTTTTGTACTTCAAATTTTCTTTCTTTTAGTTTTCTTTTAACATCTTTGCTTCTCGCAAACTTCTATTTATCAGTTTTTTATAAAGTTATTATTCTTATTCTTGGAGATAATAATAAATAAATTTTTTCTTTATTTAATTCTATTTAATAATTCTTGATTGATGAATTTCTTTTTTTAATTCAACTTTAAACCCCTATGAAATTTACAATAAACAGAGATCACTTTAGTTCTGGTCTACAACTTGTAACAAGTGTTGTTGGTTCAAGAAAGACCATGCCTATACTTCAAAATGTTTTGATCGAAGCAAAGGAAGGTCTAATTCGTTTAACAACTACGAATTTAGATTTAGGGGCAAGGTGTTCAGTTAAAGCAGATGTTGTTAAAGAAGGATCTATAACCCTACCGGTCAAAGAAATTGGTAGAATCGTTCGTGAATTAGCTGAAATGGAAGTCAATGTAGAGACATCAGATTCACATAAGGCAACTATTAGCACAAGGGGGTCGGTTTTTAATTTAGTCGGAATGGAAAGCAAAGAATTTCCCCCATTACCAGAATTAGAGGAACAAAAAGAGTTTTCTTTAGAAAAATCTGAATTAATAACCATGTTAAAAAGTGTTTCTTATGCTCAATCAGTAAACGAAGAAAGGTATATGCTTAAGGGTGTGTTTTTTCAGTTTAATAAAGATAATTTATCTTTAGTTGCAACTGACGGAAGAAGACTTGCTGTTACAAATAGATCAATGTCTACAGAAGAAGCAGATGTCGGAGAATTTATATTACCTTCTTTGACGGTATCAGAAATCGAAAAACTACCAGATGTTGGAGAAACTATATCTATATCTTTTACAGACAGACAGGTAGCATTTGAGTTAAAAATTGAATCAAAAAACGAAAATGGTTTTGTTGAATCCGTTTACCTTGTTTCTAAAGTTGTCGAAGGGAAATATCCAAATTACAAACAAGTGATTCCAAAGGATGATTTTAATCAAGCCGAAATTGAACGAGAATTAATGCAAGAGTGTGTTCATCGTGCAGCATTAATTTCTGATGAAAAAGTAACCCTGCGAATAAAAAAAGAGGAAATGGAAATAACCGGACAAGGATTGATAGGAGATGCTTGTGAATCAATGCCTATAAATTATGATTCTGAAGAAACCGCTGTTTCGTTCAACCCAAGATTTATTTTAGATCCTTTGAAATCAATAGCAAAAGATAAAATATATTTTGAATTTAGAGATGATATGAGCCCAGGAGTTTTCAAAGTAAATTATGAAGAAAACTCTAAAATCTCTTTTCTTTGCGTTATTATGCCTATAAGGACAGATTAAATATTAATTAAAGTTATATGTATATTCGTTTCCTTGATAGTTTTCTAAAATTATTTTTTCAGAGTCTAAATCTTTCACATACTCAGGATTTAAGGGAATTTTTCCGCCTCCGCTAGGTGCATCTATTACAAATTGAGGAATTGCATAACCAGTAGTATGTCCACGAAGAGAGTGAATTATATTAAGTCCAACTTGGGGATTAACTCTTAAGTGCGAACTCCCCTCTATTAAGTCACATTGATACAAATAATATGGTTTCACTTTCATCATTAAAAGTCGATGTATCAAGCTCTTCATTACATTCGAATTATCATTTATTCC
>CEPU01108320.1_pt1 | contig 10945 bp, 9 predicted proteins | sample 530471 | NCBI WGS metagenome assembly CEPU01 (sample SAMEA2620194, study PRJEB7988) | marine metagenome | biome: marine biome (ENVO:00000447); feature: surface water layer (ENVO:00002042); material: "saline water (ENVO:00002010), including plankton (ENVO:xxxxxxxx)" | depth 5 m | reverse complement strand
GATTTCATACTGAAGCGACTCCCTGAAGGCAACATGACACTAGACGGGTTTAGTCCAAATAATGCAGGTCTTGCAGAGAAAGATGATGCCATAAATACGCCTACTAATACACCAAATGGAGTTCCTGTTACCATTCTCATTGTAGCCGTTGATTCATAAGAGGTTAGCATTTGAGAAAAGCCGTCTACTGCCATTGGTACCGCAGCCAATCCTGCAATTACAAACATTGCTAACAATCTCTTATCGTTCTTGTAAACAGATTCCAGCGATTTATCCGGTAGCAATGACAAGAATGTATCACGAATTGTCCAGCGATTGAACCCTTTTCTCGAAAACAAGAAACCTCCAATAGCAATTCCTAGGAAAATTCCAACATCCCTAACACAAACAGGCATTTGGTTACCGTTTATTTCCCAGGACCTTTCTGCTTTAGTGTGGCAATTTAAATCTCCGAAACCGTATATGAAAGCTGCATATGGGTCTAAGTCACTCCATACAAATTCCCCGTATTTAGATTGGTTGTGTCCAACATCACCGTTTCCACTAGTTTGTATGTTGCCCCAGCCATCATCAGAATGGTAGTCGAATGCATTCGCCCTTCCAGATAATTTTGGTACACTGTCTTCAGGAAGATAAAAAGGAACTAGGAAGAAAGATATCAGGAAAAAAGTGGAGACCCCACCAATCCATAATCCAACTTTCTTCTCTCTTGAACGATTGTCCAAACCGTTCTTTTGCATAGTTACATCCAAGAGGGTTTAGGGGATATGTTTTCTCCTATTTCGTGTTGGCCCAGGCATGGAGGAGAAGGTTGGATTCAGAAGGGCCCTCTCCGCAGCAGTCGTGCTCGGGCTATATTCTGGATTCATGCTTGCCGTGGCAATTGCAATGGTGCTAGGCACGGATGGTTTGAAGACTGCTGCCTTCCTTTGGGGAGTTACGATCATTCTTTCCTCTGTTATACTAACACCAATTCTAGCCGGTGGGAGAAAACGAGGCTTATCTGAGACTGATGCTACTGTAAAAAACCTTAGAGAAGGCCTTAGTGAATTTAACGAAGGAGTCGGTGGATGGAGGTCCCTATCACACGTCAGAGGAGAAGGAATGGGAGCTTCTGTATCTCTATCCCATGCTTCCAACCCGTTGATAATTATCGAAAAAGCACTCAAATTAGCCAGTGATTGTAAAGTCACATTTAGATTCTCAAGAAGCGATCCTACACTTAGAGACAAAGTTCTACCTATTTTGGAAGAAAAAGTCGGACAAAATAGAATTCAAAGGAGGACCAAATCCTTGACAGTCACACCCGAACAAATCATCGACAGATCAGTAATCATTACAAGAATGATGATGCTTTGTCCGCCGCTAACGGTAGCGGGCAGTGTTGCTTTTTACTCTCTTGCGCCCGAACAAATTATCCTAACAATCCTAGGTGGAGTTGCAGGTGCTATTTTGGGTATGATGATTGTCACAAACCAAGGTAGATGACAATAGGAGATGTAAAATGGTATACTTGGTTGTCAACAAACATGCGGGAAATTACTCTCTTTTGGAGCAAACCCCGCATAATGGAAACAGACATTGCTCCAATCCTTGAAATTGTAAATCAGTTGGAATTTCTAGCATACATCAAGAGAACGCCGAGAGACATACGTATCCTATTGAAGGCATCATTCAAACCTGGTAAAAAACCTGAGGATTTGAACACTCTGTATTTTTTAGAATTAATAGATATTCATCATACACCCGAAGGTAGTGATGAGAGCTACGTGATTAACGTCAAAATCACTCATCCGCTATCTAATTTGAACGCTCGAACAGGAGGTACAACCGCTGTTCCTGGTTGCAGGTTAGATGGAGAGGGCCTCACATACGTAGTTCAAGGTGGAAATGTTCGCCTGAGATTGGTCGCTGCGATGGCTAGATTGATGGCTAAACCTGACCGTATTTCCGCACGTAGTTTGGACCTCAAAACAATACAAGACTCTGGCCCTTTAAATGCAAAACAACTGAGGCTAGCAAAATTCGCTTATGACAAAGGTTGGTACGACATAAAAAAAGGAATTAGAATTTCTGAAATGGCTGAAGAATTAAACATAGCAAGGGCGACTCTAGCAGAACACTTGAATCGTATTGAGAGTTTGATGATGGACGACCTTCTAGGTTCATTCACAAACATCAGTATTAGCCCTGATGAATTTACAATGTTCAAAGATATGGTGATCGATGATTCAGAGACTCAAGGGTATGGGGAAGATGAACAATTCAAGCGGTTGCTGGAAAACATGCATACAAACATCGAATTTGAAGTAGACCCAGCAGAGGAAGATGAGGTAGAGGGTTAACTCGTCTGCAGATGTTGAGGGCTTCAAATGAGAAATCTAGCAAAATTAATCTCCAACCTGAAACTGTCAGGTATCTATATTCCAGAACATGTAGAAGAGGCGATGTATAAGGTAGATGTAGAAGATTTCTGTAACTTCGAAGTTGATGAATTCTACCTAGACAGACCTGTTGCGTTCATGAAATCACAAAATGGCGGTATCAAGAATATATCTGCACCCCACATGATTGTTACAATGTTACACTACCTTGAGTTAACCGAAGGCCAACATGTCGTAATTTATGGTGCTAAAGGCGGTTACTTGAGCGCATTGATAGCCCATGTTATTGAGAAAAATGGAAGTGTGACTGTCATCGACCCATCGATGGAGGTAGTTTCTCATGTTTCGCGAAAATTAATTGGGTATCCAACCGTAAAATGCTACCATACATCACAATTAGGAGAAAATACTCTCTCAAAACTTAGCCGTGTCCTGGTCACTGGGCAGTTAAGCGCACTCCCATCTTGGCTTAGTGGGGAAATAGAGGAAGGTGGGTTTGCGATTGCACCAATAGGTAACAGATCACACCAAAAATTACTGAAGATAGAAAAACAAGGCGATGAATTGTTTGAAACTGATCTTGGTAGCGTGATCTTTGGTCCAGTAGACATATCCGACACAATCAACTACTCACCATCCCCCAGCGAAATGGCTGAAATGATTGAACAAGTGATCGAGATAATGTCGGATTCTAATATAGTTGAGGATGAAGAAAAAGGTAAGTTGTATGATTTAGTTGCTGACTTGAGGCAATTGCCTGATGACTTACCGCCGCCAGAAGAATTTGACGATCCCAGTGAGCATCCTATGATGGAACTCATGATAAAAAAGGGTGAATGGTTCATTCAACTGTGGCCGATTATACAGGCTGCTACGGAGACAAAGATCGCTTCTTTCGATTCACCTGATGATTACAACAAAAAGAATAATCACAATGACTTTATTCCATGAGGTGACAATTTGACAAATTTGAACGCTGAAATTTCCCGCCTTACAAACAAGGATGTCAAAATCCGTCGTAGAGCAGTAAGAGCGTTATTTGAAGAAGATGACCCGAGTGCCCTGCGCGGCTTTGTTAAACTTCTAGATGACCCAGATTTCTGGTTTCGAAACAAAGCACTAGACGCTCACCGTAAATGGGCAACATCAGCAGAGGAGCTAGAACCTCTGATGGCGAAAAATAAGAGACTAGTAGCCGAGATGTTAGAAAAAATACCAGACAAAGATATTGCCATAAAATTACTCTCTGAAGATGATAATGTCATTCGATGCTTTGCTGCGAAAGTACTTGCGGATTCTGAAAGCTTTCACTCGAAATTCGCCTCCGATGAGCATCATTCTGTGAGGATAATAGCAGCTCAAAATTCAAATGATGAGAAATTAATTTCATCACTGATTAATGACAATCATTCTGCAGTGAGGAGGGCTGCAATTTCTACCGCCTCTGAAAAGGATATGAATTTGGATGAGAGGGTACTAAAGAATGCACTCAACTCAACCGATTCATCACTTCGGTCATTGATTGGTTCAATGTCTGTAAAAATGGGCGGAGAAATTCTTGAAATTGCAAGTAAGGACTCCGACCCTAAGGTTAGAAAATCAATTTCTGACGCGCTCAGAAAAGAAATCAACACAGTTGACTCCAGAATAGAGAATATTGCAAAAAATTCTCCTGAAATAATTGTCAGGTGGCTGCGAATGCGCTACGATTCTGACTCTAATTCTCTGAGATGGACAATGATTGAAGACACCTCATTAAATCAAAGAATACGCTCAAAGTTAATTGAGCAAATGGATGGTCGCCTAGATATCAACCTAGAGAGGTTAGCAAAAATTACTCAAGACGAATCCGACTTAGTTAGGATGGCTGCTGAAAATTTAGAGAAATCAATCAAAGAACTGGGGGCATAGATTTGGATTCTGGAATAACGTTTAGCGCCGATGCAACCGATGGTGCGAGTAGAAGATTGAAAGTTAACATAGAAATTACTGGACCATTTATTGAGAATATCCTCGAACTGCGTTTCCCAAGGTGGGTACCCGGCTCTTACTTCATTCGTGAACCAATACAACACATGTCAGAATTGAGCGCAATAATTGACGGAGTAGATTCTAAAATAACTCGAATCGATGTAGATGGAGCAAAACTTAGTGGGGTTAAAGGAGCAAAATCGGTTTCGATAAGTTACAGATTACTAGCAGCGGAAATGACTTGTAGAGCGAACCATCTAGACTCTACACACGTTCATATTATGCCTCCGTACACTTGGATGCTTCCAACAAGGGGAATTGACAAAAACCGTATTGAAATGAATCACAAGGTCATTCTTTTTGCCCCAAGTGATTGGCATACGGCCACTCAACTCAAAGGAGTTGAAGGAGAATGGACAGCAGAAGGTCGAGACGAATTCTTGGATGCAATTATGGAATCAAATGCAAACCCAATGATTACTTTTGATGTAGCTGGTACCAAGCAGCACCTCAAATTGTGGGACTCTGGCGGCCTGCCTGTACCAAAGGAAGGGCTTGACCGATTCCTAAATGCAATGAGGTTGATAATCGAAGAACACTTTGCACTATTCGGTGTACCAGAGTGGAAAGATTACTGGACAGTCCTCCATCTTACTGAATCTGGAAGGGGTGGTCTGGAACATCTCAGAAGCCAAACTTCAATGATGCCCAGAAAATCTCTACAAGAAGGAAATGAAGAGCAATGGAGAGATCTGGTCTCATTATTCAGCCATGAATTCCTTCACCAGTGGAACGTAAAGCAATTGCGACCGAAGAATTTCTTAAATTATGAACTCCAAAAAGAAGTCCATTCCGACCTACTTTGGTGGTTTGAAGGATTAACGTCTTGGCTTGGAGACATTTTGTGCCTGAGAAGTGGAGCTTGGACTGAAGAGGACTGGCGAAAGGATTGGACTAGGAAGATGAAGAGACATACGGACAGAAATGGGATGGAATTTGAGTCTCTCCAGGAGAGCAGCCATGATGCTTGGATTCACTTATACAGGCCTAATTCATACAGTAGAGAGGTTCAAATTTCCTACTACCTCGAAGGTGAAATGGCAATCTTCTGCCTCGATACTGAGTTGAGAAAACGCTCCAAAGGAAAATATGGAATGGATGATGTAATGGCTACTTTGTATCACAACCACAGACTTGATTCAGATAATCCTGGAATAACTCATTCTGAAATAAAGAAAGCGCTGGTAAACACCCCGGGCGGCAGAAGATTAGGTACATTGTTAGATTCATTAGTTGGTGATAGGAAAGCACCAGATGTTCTATCGGCATTGAAAATGCTAGGACTTGACCTTGTTTCTGAAAAGAAAACTAAGGGTGGTTGGCTAGGATTAAATCTCTCCAATTCTCCAAATTGCGTCAAAGTAAGAACTCATCTTTCTGGCTCGCCATGTAGAGAGCATATTCACACGGGAGACGAAATTATTGCTGTAAATGGTCAAAGAATCCGCTCCTCAGCAGAATTGTCTGCAGCAGTTTACGGCTATATCGGTGTTGAAACCACTTTCACAATTTCTCGTGAAGGCGCAATCAAAGAAGTAAGCATAACACCGATAGCGAACCCTAAGCATCTTGTAAAACTCGAAGGCAAAGGAAACAGAATTTGGGACTCAATAAAAGCCACCAAACGCTAATCATTCAGACTCATATAATTCCTCGAGCAGAACGTATATCGGCGGCATGTGATTTGAAATCGTGTGTTTACTGGTTTTTGGTGGGAACAGGCCTTCGCTTAGACTCATGTCGATTACCTCTTGTTTAGTTATCGATTCACGCCCACAACCGGGCCACACATCTACAGTTATTTGGTCGTCTGCCAAATAATCTATCAAAATCACTGGGACTCTCTTCAAGTTGAGGGACAATGCTACTGAATATCTGTGATGTCCATCCAGAATAGAACCAGATACTGAATCAACAAGCAACGGTTTGGTAAATCCTCCCCACCTTTTAGTCATATCAAGCAACTTATCTCGATTCTTTAATCTGATTTCTTCATGGGGTTTTAGCCATTCCAAAGCAACCAACGATACGTCTTCAGCATCCCATGACATGAGCATTTCCAAGCATATACATGGGATAATGCTTTGGAAAGGGTGAGTAACACACCCGTCATGGAGGAAGGTTTACTGGCCGATGTCACAGGTTTGCCTTTGCCATCTCTTCTTCCACAAAATGAAGACCTAGTTCACGTATTGGACGTTCTTTGCTCTGGTGGATATGGGGCTTGGGTTGTAGGAGGTGCTGTCAGAGATGCACTACTAGGTAGAATTCCCACTGAATACGACATTTGCACTACAGCTACACCAGATGAGGTGATTGAATCATTTGATGAAACAATACCAACAGGAGTCAGATTTGGAACCATCACTGTGAAAAGTGGCAGTTCAATGTTTGAAGTTACAACTCTTAGAACTGAAACAGGTTACGGAGATGGAAGAAGACCAGACGTGGTAGAATGGGGACATAGTCTACACACGGACTTGTCTAGACGTGATTTTACAATTAATGCAATGGCTTACGATCTCGCAAGGGAAATTCTGCACGATCCATTTTGTGGTAAAAATGACCTTGAGAATAAATGCCTCCGAGCGGTTGGAAATGCAAGTCAGAGGTTATCTGAGGATGGCTTGAGAATTTTGCGTGCATATCGATTTATGGATCGGCAAGAAAATGGAATATGGCTACCTGAGAATGAGTTGTCTATTGCTCTGATTGATAATAGAGCAATGCTAGCAATGGTCTCAATCGAGAGGGTTTGGAATGAATTGTCAAGAATAATCACCGGGAAAAATGCAAGCCATATCCTCAGTAGAATGAATGACGATGGTGTTCTAGCAGCGATAATTGGCTACCCGTTACATAAAGAGGTGTTTGATTTAGTTAGTCGAGTACCCGAAGACCTCGAAGCAAGAATTGCTTTAATATCTTCAAGAATTAACTCTGATGAATTGACTACAATCCTAGAGCGATTGAAAGTCCCAAGGAGTGTATTCAGTCGCGTGAAGTTCCTTCATTCCTTATTGAGCAAAATACCAAAACAAAACGAGTTAAAGCTCTATAGATACGTGCTCGGAGATGAGGTTGTTACACACTCATCCATTTTAGCGGCGTTAGGTAAGGACACGAATTTGGTTAACAAATCTTTGAATCATCCATATGAGATTGATTGTTTAGTGAATGGGGATTGGATTATGGAAAGAACCGGTTTAGGTCCGGGAGTAAAGCTAGGAAGGCTGAAAGATTGGTTATTCAGAATTCAAATCGAGAGGGGATACGATCACTCAGACCAAATCGAAACAGCACTTTGCACGATACCTTGGCAAAGTGGAGATCCTAAATTATGGCCTCGTCCAGAATGGCCGTGACGGCATCAACTTGATGACTGAGCCCGACTTGGCAACATCATGGCCGAGGGTGAGAATAACAAACACTGGTTGACTTCAGCAGGTGGATGGGCTGCGTCCCTTGGTCTCGTAATGATTGTAATTGAAAACGCAATTGGGACAGGTGAATCATCAATTGGTTCTGCATGTTGTTGCTTTGGAATTTTTGGATTAATAGCAGGTGGAATTGTCTCTTCGACCGGTGCTGCAATAAGTTCCGATGGTACCATGGTTCTCAAACAAGATAATACCGGCCAGTGGAATTGGGTGCAGAATCAAGCTCAATCTGACACTGTTGGAGCAGCATCACACTTCAACGACCAGAATACTCAGATTATGTCAAGAGTCATCTCTGAAGTTCGCAATGGTAAGCAACTTCAGGACCTACAAACAAACGAACTAGATATCCTAGCAAGTGCTTACGGCGTCGAAAGCGGTTCTAGTCAACAGAAAATTGAGGCACTTCACAACTCAAACATAGCAAAGAATGCTCTCAAATTAGGCGCTCTTGGAGTTGCTGGTGGTGCCGGAGCAATTGGAACTGCAAAAATCATCCAATCTAGCAGACAGAGAGCAATTGAACGCGCTGAAGAACTACGAGAACAAGGTAGAGAGAAGCTTCGAGAAAATATTGATGCTGGTAAGTACGCAGTAAATACAAAACTGCCCACTAACGAATCTGGAGAAAAGGCTACAGATGTGGCAGGCAACATAATTCTCGACCAATTAAAGAAACAAATTGAATCAAAGAACCTAACGCCTGAAAAGATGTTGTTGTTGGGGGATATGAACAAAGACGGCAGGTTAGATTCTGATGAAATTGCAGGGGCATTAACAGCAGCAACAGGATTCAGCGTTCCAGCTTTCATTGTTAGCGATGCAATAAAGGATTTCGACCTAAACAAAGACGGCAAGTTAGACCTCCATGAGATGAATGTACTATGGACAAAGCTTGGATTTGATGTCGACGAAGATTCCAAATTTAGTGATGAAGAAATCGATGCTGTATTTGACGAAGTAGATGAGGTTGTTGAAGACCCTGCAGAGCCTGTTGTCGAGGAAGAACTGACGGTTGAAGAACAATACAGCGAACCAGGTTTAGAAACATCGATGGAAAATGAACCTAGGCATGAGGAAGAAGTTTCCAGTCAAGAAACAACCACAACAGAAATTATCTCTGAATCTTCTTCTGACCAAAAAACTGGAGAATTATCTGATGAAATAGACACAGAATTCGAGAGATTACTACTAGAAATGGAAGCAGCAAGATTCTCCAGTGAGAGAAAGGCTCTGATGGACAAGCAAACCAGTGAATTCCTTGTTACTCTAAAGGTAGAGAAGATGGAAAGGACACTTCTTGGTGACCCCAAATACCGTGGCGGGCAGTCTGTTCATGGATTACTAGATGGTGGACCGTACACAGGAGTGGTGAAAGTCCCGGTCGAATTAGATGAGAAGATATTGTCCCTCAAAGAAGGTGATCATGTTCAATTCTGGGCGAGTTTGGTCGACTTCTCACCAAGTCTAAAGAGACCGGTATTAGAATCGAGTGAGATTGTTTTACCAAGTTAATGATTGAATGTCAAAAGACAAAACAGCAATCAATCGGTAAAGGAAAACACGGGGTGTAAATACAAAGTAAACCAGTTTTGTTCGTGTCTAGTTTTTATGATACATACTAGTGCCATCGTCATGCACTTCTACTTCCCAGGTATGATTGTGGGAATCATTATCCTACAGACTAGCATAGTTGCTCCTACATTGTCTAAGAAACTCGAAATCAGTGAATTTGGAAAAGCAATACGTGCACTGTGGCCAAAATTCTTCATCATTCTAACAATATTGGGCGCTGCAACCTTAGCATCGTTATACTTTGGACACTATGGAAGTGTTGCTGAATACTCTATTGCTGGAACAACCACTTTGTTCGCAGCAATTTGCTATGCAATTATTCCCGCAACAAATCGAGCAAGTGATGAGGGAGATAAGAAGAAATTTGACCTCCTTCACAAAATCAGTGTATACCTTACAGTTGTAATGTTACTAATCAACATAGGTTTCCTATTTGTCTGAAACCATAATGTATACGTCAACTTTGAATTAATGTCGAAGTACTGTAATTTTTTACAGCAGTGATTCTTGTAATCCCAATTATTCTCAATTCTTGTATCTCTGCCACGGTTGCTTTGTGTTTTCTGCTCGATACCAGTGTTTGTCTGAACCTTCTGGCCATTCAACCCATTCATATCCGCCATCATTTTCTCCTTTGAGGGAAACATGAGGTCGCTCTTCATTATCCCAATTTAGAGCCTGTGGCACCAATTCATTCTGGCTGAACATCTTATCAATATCCTGAGCTACCCACTTGCTACCTTTGTCTGGAGATGCTTTCTTGTACACAAGAAGTAATGATATTATACAAAACAGAATCGCTGCGATTGAGATGTACAGAACTGTATCGTCCAAACTACCTTCAGAGGTTACGATATTTTGTTGTTCATCTCTAGACACATAATCATCACAAGACATCTCATTAATGACTATCAGTTCTCCATCTTCACAAATAGTGTAATTCCCGGATTCGTCAGATTCTGGATCGATGATTATCTGTGTTATTTCCGATTCATTATCTGATTCCAAAATTAGTGATTCTGGGCAATCATCAATATTTTCAACAAACTCAAAAGTGTTGGGACATATGTAAACTATCTTCATATCGTCGACAATGTTACTCTCGTTATTATCTGATTCTTCAGATTCACATTCTGTTACGTCAGTGACGATTTCTGAAGTGTACGGGCAAACATAGTAGACACCTGTTTCACTCGAACCATCGCAGCAGTCTAGATCCTCAACATCATCCTTACAACCGTCCTGATCTTTGTCTGTCTTTGAATTTGATATCCAATTTGTCAGACCGGATGGGCATTGATCTTGTGTATCTGGAACTCCATCGTTATCATCGTCATCATCTTCCTCAGCGTCATGACAACCGTCTCCATCATGATCGGTTAAGGTGCCTGAAAGCCAATTTGACTTTCCAGGGCTACAAAGGTCGGAGCCATCGTCGACGTTGTCATTATCGTCGTCATCATCCTCTGCGTCCTTACATCCATCTCCATCCAAATCATTTCCTTCGCCAACAAT
>CEPU01008588.1_pt1 | contig 11117 bp, 13 predicted proteins | sample 530471 | NCBI WGS metagenome assembly CEPU01 (sample SAMEA2620194, study PRJEB7988) | marine metagenome | biome: marine biome (ENVO:00000447); feature: surface water layer (ENVO:00002042); material: "saline water (ENVO:00002010), including plankton (ENVO:xxxxxxxx)" | depth 5 m | reverse complement strand
AAAATATATTTCCATTCACTTCCATCATATAAAATCATATCACCAGTAGTTGGTGTATCAACACTATCAACATCTGATAATCCTGTTAACGTAGAAGATGCCGGATTTCCTGGCATCCAATGTCCCATTGTTTGTGACCAAAGTAATGCTTGACCGTCAGTTGGAACGTGACCTGCACTTGTAGTATCAACGTCTGATAGACCTGATAATGCACTTGCACCTCCACCACCTGCTAATGGTGATAAGTCTACTGCATTTCCATTTGCTATTGTTAAGAAGTTTGTATTTTGGTCGAATGTTAATGTCTGATTATCTGTATCAGTAAACATTCCTGCGAAATCAACTGTGTTACCACCTGAAATTGTAAGTTGTGTACCTATTAATACAAGTGATTGTGATCCGACTAATAAATTTGTTGTATCTGTTAAATCTGAAACATCTGCTGGTATAGTTGGTTTGTTTGTAATGTTAGACCAATCTGGTGCAGTTGCTCCGATAAGTGGTCCAATGTCTATTGAGTTACCACTTGAGATAGCAATCTGAGAACCATTAAGTGCAAGAGTTTGTGCAACTTGGTTGCCTCCACCTCCGCCACCACCTGTTGGTGCCGCCGCTACCCATTGTGAACCATTGTATGTTAGAACATCGCCTGAGTTACCTGTTACAGTAAGTGTATCGGCCGCAGTTGCAACACCTTGGAATGATTCAGCATAAATGTCTTGAAATCTTTTTGTTGATGAACCAATATCAAATTGATTATCTACTGTTGGAATACTAGAAGAATCTAGTCTAATAAATGGATCATCATCTGTATATGAGGCTAATGTAACTGAATTACCACCTGAGATAGATAATGTATTACCATTTAGTGTAAGTGTTTGAGGAACACCTGCTCCTCCACCGCCACCGCCTCCAGTTGGGGCTGATGATACCCAAGTACTTCCGTTCCAAGTTAGTACATCACCAGTAGCACTTCCTGAAATAGTTAGATTGTCAGCAAGAATGGCTGTACCGTGAAACGTTTCCGCATATACGTCATTAAATCTTTTTGTAGATGAACCTAAATCGTATGCATTATCTACTGTTGGAACTGATGATGCATCTATTCTTAAATATTTTGCATCTGATTCTGCTTTTGAATAAACATCTAAATTTGTTCTAGCAGATACGGCATTTCCAATGTCTGATAAATTATTTGCTACTTGTAAATATCCGGCAGTTGATATTGTGCATTCAATAGTTAGAGTATCATTTGCTTCCGATATAGATAATCCGTTTCCTACTGCAATGCTTTTGAATTCTAATTGGTCTCCTGCTATGTTATTTTGCTTATAGATACCTTCGCCTGATCCAAGATTTGTTCCTGTATAGGCAGTAGTAGGTACAGTTGCATCAATAACTAATGCTTGACCGTTATCTGTTATGGTTAAGTTTGTTCCGGCAATAAGACTCTTTAATTCTAGTGCTGATCCAGTTTGTTGTCCAATGCCCGTACCTGTTCCCGTATTGGAAACACTTGACAAGCCAACGCTACCGGAAGCACCACTATTAGTTGCATTTACAAATGCATTTTCACTAGCATCATAAACTAAAATTTGGTCTGCCGTAAGATTACCAACAAGTTTAAATGTAGGACTAAATGGTTGTGCGTTAATGCTCATATCTCTCTTCCTTTAGTAATTCAACAATATTTTCTCAATATAGCCTTGATTTTGGGTAGTATTAATACCCAAGATAGTTCTATCTAACGATGCTCTTAAATAAACTAAGTTTGCTACGAAAGTGTATCCTTCTACACCCGTAAAATTTGAGTAGTCTTTGTAAGGAAGTCCAGAGAATAAAATATCAAACCAGTCATCATCTGTTGGATTAGATGCTAGTGTTCCTTGTATTTTTACTCTGCCTGATAAGCCTTGTCCATAGATAGCAACTGTATGAATACCATCTGTATAGCCATAATAACTATCTCCAGGTACCGCAGTTCCCACTGTGTCAAGGTCGATATCGCCGGTTCTTGGTAAAAGTTCTGTTGTTTTACGTGCCATATAACCTTCAACCCTTTCGTTAAACTAGTAGTTTAGTCAAAATTATCTTATACTTATTTATCTATTTCGTGTAATAGAACGGCTTTAGTTATAGTACTGATACTCTCACTTGACACAAAACTTACTAATTCAAGGTCAATTTTTTCTCTACAATAGATTGCATATAGGTTATATGGGCTATGTCTGCCTGTGAATTTTAGTTTATCGAACTTTCTCATATTAGAATTAAGTTGATAATTTGGATTATCTTTGTACATTTCCCACAAATGTGGTCCATTATGGTCAAAGAAATGAATATTTCCTTTGAATACTACTTTATATCTATGCTTTTTAAAATATAAAGTCTTTCTTACTGCTATTCTTTCATCGTAACTGTTTAATACACTTACTATATTATCAATAAGAGGTTCATTTGCCTCTTTTTGTAAATCTGGATATCTGCTAAGTGCTAGTTCAAAAGTTTTTCTATCTAAAAAGTAAACGTGTGTATTTGCACCATTGTTAAATTTAGTTCCTTCTAAACTTTTTAAGTATTGAAAGCAATTAGTTCTTCTTTGTCTATCTGAATCTTCTTGAGGAAAGTCAAACCACCATTTGTCTTCTCCCAAAAGATTAGAAGGAAATGCTTTTTGTATTAAATTTTTATTTGGAAATCCATAAAGTCTTTTGAAAGTTATCTTATATGGATACTCGCCATAAAATAATTTTGTTGTTTTAACTATATTCAAAGGTAACCTCATCATCAACTATTTTTAAAATCACTGAACCGCCATTGACAAGTTTACCAAATAAAATTTCTTTAGATAATGGTTTCTTAATAACATCATTAACTACACGTTGTAAAGGTCTTGCTCCCATTTCAGGTTTATAACCTTTTTCACATAACCAATTACGTGCTTTTGTAGTTAATATAATTTTTACGCCTTTATCTTTAATCATTTCGTTTAATTCATTTATGGTTTTATCTACAATAGATTTGATATGACTCATTTGTAAAGCAGAAAATTCTACTGTAGCATCAAGTCTATTTCTAAATTCAGGTGAAAAGAATTTTTTAACTGCCTCATAAGATGCACCTTCATTTGAATTGGTGAATCCAATAGCACTTTTAGATTGTTGTGCCGCGCCCAGGTTACTAGTCATTATAAGAATTACATTACTAAAGTCTGCCGTTTTGCCGGTTGAACTTGTTAATCTTCCATCGTCCATAACTTGTAATAAGAGGTTCATTACACTAGGATGTGCCTTTTCAACTTCATCTAATAGAACAACACAGTTTGGAGTTTCGTCTACATCATTAATAAGTTGTCCGCTACCAGCCCCGCCTTCTGCGTGACCAACATAACCTGGAGGTGCACCAATAAGTTTAGATACGGAATGTTGTTCCATATATTCACTCATATCATATTTTCTAAGTTTAACATCTAAGTTGTCTGCTAACTGTCTACATAATTCAGTTTTACCTGTACCAGTTGGACCAACAAACAAGAAACTACCTATAGGTTTATTTCTTGGTCTCATACCTGATTTAGATACAAGAATTGATTCTACCAATGTACTAACTGCATTGTCTTGACCAAAAAGTTTTTTCTTAATATTACCTTCTAATTTTTCATAGTTTGCATTTTGTTTTGCATCTATCATATCTAAAGGTATTCTAGTAATCTTAGAAACTGCTTCTTCGATTTCTGTTTTTGTAATTGCTCCTTTGTGCTTGTGTAATTTTGCTCTAGCACCTGCAACATCAATAACATCAATCGCTCTATCAGGATTATACTTACCGTGCATATATCTTTCTGCTAAGTCAACTGCTATATCTATAGCCTCATCTTTATAATCAACTTCGTGATATGCCTCGTAATATTGTTTTAATCCTTTTAAAATCTTTTTTGTATTCTCTGCACTTGGTTGGTCAATAACAACTTTTTGAAAACGTCTTTGTAATGCTCTGTCTTTTTCAAAGTTCTCTCTGTATTCTTCACTTGTTGTTGCACCAACACAATGTAATTTACCACTTGCTAATAATGGCTTTAATAAGTTTGCAACATCTATATTTGAACCACCTGCCGAACCTGCACCCATAATCATATGAATTTCATCAATGAATAAGATTATGTCTTGTTTTGTTGATAGTTGGTCAAATACTGCTTTTGCTCTTTCTTCAAATTCACCACGATATTTTGTACCTGCTACTAATGAACTAACATCTAATGAATAAACTGTCATTGCTTTTAGTATATCAGGAACTTGTCCTTCTGCAATCATTAATGCAAGTCCTTCTGCAATAGCAGTTTTACCTACACCAGGTTCACCTACAACAATTACATTATTCTTTTTACGTCTTGCTAAACATTCTGTAATTTCTATTAATTCATCTTCACGACCAATGACTGGATCTATATCTCCGTCTAATGCCATTTGATTTAAATTTGCACAATAATCTTCAAATCTAATAGGCATACCTTGCATTTGACCATTTGCAACCATACCATTTGCAGTTGTGCCATAAAATTCTTTTTTCAATATATCGATTGCTTTATCTCTTGTTGCACCGCCTTTTTTTAATATGTAATATGCGTGTGAACTAGTTTCACTTAATAAAGAAACAAAGATATCTCTACAATGTAATTTTGTTCTTCCACTAAAAATAACTTGTGTAACTGCACGATTGAATACTCTATCTAATGATAAAGTTTTTCTTGGTGTTGCTTTTTTAGGTAGTGTAATATCATCACGTTCTTTTAAATATTTTTCTAATTCTGATGCTATAATAGGTACATCTGCTTTCATCTTTGTCAGCAGGTCGCTAACATCTTCTTCTTCCATAATAGAATAAAGTAAGTGTTCTAACGTAACGTATTCGTGTGATAAAGCATTTGCGTGTTGTACTGCACGTTCAATAGAAAGATTTACTCTATCAGGTTTATTATCTGCCATTTGCTTCCTTAAATTTTATTTTTAAATCTAAATTTCCTAATATATTTTTGACAACTACAGTATCGTTCATTCTGGTTTCGTAAGGAACGAAAACCTCAAAAGGAACTTCGTGGCACTCAAATATTTGTTTGGTACCAATGATGAAGGCAAGTTCTTGCTTTGTTACAGGGACAATTATGGAGAGTGACCTTACGTCACTATTTTCGAGTTTTTTATCTTTTAATTGTATATAAGCAAGTCTTACCTCATCGAAACGTTTTCTGTCACCGTCTCCAGTATCAGGGTGATGTTTTTTAATCAAAACTCTGTAAGCACTTCTTACATCGTCTTGTGTAGAATATTTATCGATATTTAAGATTGAGTAAGGATCCGGTGTCATTAACGTGCAAAGAAGTTTAAGAGTTTATCTGTTGTTGTTTCACTCTCTACCGGAATCTCAATCTCTCCTTTGGAATTAATTTCTTCTATGGTCTTTTCAGTTGACTCATAATATTCTCTATAAGCAACTATCACTGCCTCTTGTTGAGAAAGTAATTCTAAAATGTCAGCAATGTTTAAACTTAACATTTCATAATGTTCTGCGTGTAAACCAAATATAACTATTGGCTTACCTGATTCTTCTATCTTCTTAAATTCTTCTTCAACGTTTGCTCTAGTTAAAACTTTGAAATCAACATTACGCATATTGAGAGTTTTAGTTTCAGGTAGAACTAGTTTTGGCCTTTCAATAGGCTCTGATTTGTATGTTACTGACTTTGGTACTGAACCACAACTACTTAGGAATGTAGTTAGGGTTAGCAAGGTCAGGACACTGAGTATTTGCTTTGCTTTTAACTTTCGCATTTAGTTCTTCCTCTGTAAGCGGACTTCCACTTATTATTTCTAAACATCTTAACATATCATCACTACCTTTGTCAACTATTTTCTCGACCCATCCTGGTCTCTTTTCTGCTAGATAGTCTAAATCGTGTTCTTTTAGTTTATTTTCTAAGCCGTCCACTCGCTTCTTCGCTGAGTCAAATTTGTTTGTGACTTCTTCATATTGTTGTTGTACTTTTTCTAAATCTTGTAGAGTTTTTTCTAGGGCCGCTTGTGTTTCTGCTTGTGCCATTTCGGCTCTAGCGGCATTTTCGGCATATACACGAATCGTTTCTTGTGTATAAGTATAATATTTCCATAATCCAAAACCAACAGCCGCTAATACGCCTGCTAATAATAGATATTTCTTTATTCTTGCAAATAAAAACATTACTTGTACCTATAAGTTATTCGTCCTTTTGTTACATCATAAGGAGTCATTTCTATTTTCACTTTATCGTGTAGAATTACTTTAATATTATTAGTCCTCATCTTGCCCGATAAAATGCCTTCAACTATATGTCCGTTATCTAATTTGACTTTAAACCTACCTGGTAGAATGTCAATTACAGATCCTTCAAATTCTAAAGCGGGTTCTTTTGCCATAAGTTATTTCTTTAGATAACTTTCAATTTGTTCCTTTGTAACTTTGATAGATTTACCTTGATAAAAATTCAAAGCATATTCATCTAAGTTTACAATTCTGTTAACATCTTCTAATAACTTCATTACAGTATTCATTATATCTTCATTTTTTAATTCTATGAATACCATATAATTACCATCTTCATCTGGATTAGGAGATACTTCTGTATCTAAAATATCTACTGAACCTTTTTCGATAAATGTGGCTAAATCTTGTGCAGGTCTATCATCTTTTACATAAAAACCAACTACGATTACATCTTCTTCATTGCCAGTTTTTGGTTCAAACTCTGCAACAGAAAGACCAGGCAACACTAGGCCTTTTAAATCTCCGTGTGTTAATCCTTCACTAATTTGTTCGTACTTCATTTTTATATATCCTGTGCTTGATTTGTTTCATCATCAAGACCTTTATCATATGCATTATTTAGTGCTTCCATATCAACTTGACTATCGCCCATATTAACTTGTTCATCTGTAAATTCGTCTACAAACTTACGTGGCATAAGAACATCAACTAACCAAACATCGTGTGATTTTAATTTTGGTTTACCATCTGGATCCAAATCTTTTGATGACTTTGGCATAACTGGTTCTTTTAGTACACCCTTTTCAAACTTGACTTCGCAACCAAGTTTTGTAAGTCTTAATCCTGCTTTTGGATCAGGCATCATTTTGTAAGGATACATTAACTTTACGTGTAACCAATAACGTGAGAGTTTTGGTCCTTCAGCAACTTCACCTACTTTCCAATTCTTATATGCATACATACCTGTATCGTCTAAAACTTTTTCAAACTCAAGTAGTATATCAAGTAATGTACCATTCTTATCGATGGATCTTACATTATCGATAATGTTATTATGTTCAATATCTGACACTTTATTCTCCATATAATATATGTTATATCTATTTATCACAGAAATATTTTTTTTGATTTTACTAGTATTATTACATAATTGCGGTGCATAAAATGATAAGTATATGTGAGTGTTAAAACTCATTCTGAAAATCCCTCTACTAGGAGGAACACAAATGGCACGAAAAAAACGTGTTGAAAAATACATCAACAAACAGAGTCGTGACACAAATCACGGCGTTATCCCACTACACAAAAAAACAATTCCAACCATACTACCTAGAAACGTATCACAAGAAGATTATCTGTATCAACTAGCAGATCCAGAAAATAATATTGTATTTGCAGTAGGTCCTGCAGGTACGGGTAAAACACTTCTTTGTACGCAGATGGGTATTAAATCATTTATGGAAAGAGAGGTGAAAAAAATTGTTATCACTCGTCCTGCCGTATCGGTAGACGAACAACACGGTTTCTTACCCGGTGACTTAAAAGAAAAAATGGCACCATGGACTAGACCTATTTTTGATATTTTCGAAAAGCATTTTACGATGCAACAAATCGAAATGATGCTAACGGAAAATCTAATTGAAATTGCACCACTGGCATATATGCGTGGTAGAACTTTTGAGAACTCTTGGATTATTGCAGACGAAATGCAAAATGCAACGAAATCTCAAATGAAAATGTTATTAACACGTATAGGTGTTGGTACTAAAATGATTGTCACAGGAGACCTTAAACAACACGACCGAGGATTTTCAGAAAATGGTCTCTCTGATTTTATAGAACTAGTTAAGAATTACGAAACATCAAACTTAAAACACATTGGTGTTTCACGTTTTGATATGATGGATGTAGAGAGACATCCAGCAGTTACCGAGGTTCTTAAAATCTACGGAGAAGATGATTAAAGTTTAAAGTGGAGGGGACCTAGTCCCCTCCCATATGCGGAAGGAAACTATGAGTACTCAAAGACTTTGAAAAAAAGGCGAATTTTTACAAATCTAAAGTAAAAAAATATGAAAAGATTAGAGAGTATGATAGGAGTTGGTTCTCGTTATTTAAATTAAGAGAATATAAAAAATTGAAACTACAAGCGAAAGATTTACTTAATAAGATTAAGAAGTAATCGCAGTTACAATTTCACTCCAGTCGTTTGCTTTAATGATTTCATCATCTGCACAATCTTCGTTGTGCTTATGTGCTATAAGAATGGGTTTAAGTCCATACTTTAACCCACATTGTGCGTTTACAGTTTTGTCTTCAATCCAATAAAGACCGCTATCCTTATAATCTTCTAAACCTCTATCTTTGTCTTCACCAGTATCTAAACATACTAATTTAGTAAAGACACCTTTACCAAAAACTTCATCTAAATTTTGTTGTCTTAGTGCTTTTGTGTTTTCATCTAAACTCAAACTTGTGATACAATGAAATTCATATCCAGCTTCTACTAGTTTAGCAACACCACTTCTTGCGTCCCTTAGAGGCTTTAAACTGGCCATCCAGGAACTATTATTGAATTCTTTAATTAGTGCTTTGACTTTATCTTTTCTCATCTCAAAGACATCTTCCATTTCATAAATGCCTTCGTTCTTTCTATCGTAACCTTTACTTTCCATCCATTCATAAAAAGCAGGCTCCCAATCGAGGAGGACTCCGTCGCAGTCAGTTAAAATTACTTTTTTCATTGAAAACTTTCTCTCTTGATACTCTTATAATATAATACTAAACTTATGATTTGTCAAGTATTTTATTAGAAATTTCCCATAATTTTGGTAAGTCTTTCTTGATATCTTTCTTTCTGATATCATCAAGTAGTACTGTAAATTTTTTAAAGTCTGTTAACTCTTTATTATTTACTGGTTCAAGAATCAATGACTTTGCTTTTTTGATAGGATCCTTAATTGAATTGAGTCTAAATCTATAATCATCTTCTAATGCATCGTGAGTTTTGCCTCCAAGTTTTCTACGACTTGGACTAAGTAGACTTTCATCAAATCTTATTGTAATTTCATCTAAAAATTTATCTATATCTTTTGAAACTGTTTTGTCTGCATAATTTCCTGGTCTAAGATATTCTGGTGAATGTACATTGTTTAAGTAATAATTTATATCACCTTGTTCTTCATTCCATATCGCCTCATAAAATCCTACTTCCTTAACAATCCTATTTAAATCAAACCACCATTTAAACATTTCTGGTACGTGGTTTGCATTATATATACTTAATGTTGGTTCCCATTTTACTTGTATAGTTTTAGATTCTTTTTCTATTTCTAACCATTTTCTAGCAGTCGCATTTACTATACTCCAATCACTTAAATGTCTAGAGTAATTATTCACTTGCTCAGTTCCGTCTATACTTAAAGATATTCTAACTTTTTTAAATTGTTTTAGTCTTGCAATAAGTTTACCTTTTGGTACCCAACTTGCATTTGTGAAAATTTGTAAACGTATATGCTCTGCGTGTCCACTGTTTATTATATCTTCTACAGTACTCATAAATTTAGGGTGTAACATTGGTTCACCACCAACAAATTTTATTGTTTCTACGTGTTCATAATCTTCTGCATTGAAAGGAACTTCTAACTTAGTATCTGGACCAAAAACTCCTCTTTGAAAACCTCTAGATGTTAATTCTGCATCATCTTTTTCCCATTTAGTACTTAATGTTGAACTACATATATTACAAGCAAGATTACAATGATTACCTAAATTCATTTCTATATAAGTCAGTTTAGTTTCGTATAATTTACCTAATACATTTGTCCAATCTCTAGTGCTATCCATACCAGCACGAATATCCATTTTATCTTCACGAAACATTTCGTTTGCCATATTTCTTAAAGATTTAATTCCATTGGCTTCTTCAACATAACATTTTTTACAACCAGGTTCTGGAATTCCTGCCATTGAATTGTGTCTTAATTTTTGCCATTGTTCAGAATGTAATATTTCTTTAAAAGAATTAACTTTTGGCATTGGCTTTATGGTTGCATCTTTTACGCCCCAACCATATCTACAACACGGGTTCGCTACTCTTCCGTTGTATAGTGCAACGTGATTAAAAAAATATTTGCAGTATGTTTTAGTTGGATCTGCCATTTTGTTTTTTCTTTATCATAACTCGCCAAGCGCCTGAGTTCCTATCTAGTCTTCTTGTTTCTCTGACATAAGGATCTGCCTCACACCATCTGTCGAATTCTTTTGCCATTTCTCCGTGACCTACTATCACAACAATGGTCTTTGCACTATTTAGATAGGCTTCTTGTGTTGCTCTACGAAACTTTTTCCAACCTTCGTGGACTGTGTTTCCGTGTAAATCAACTCTACCCATGGTTTATCTTATCCCATACAAACCTTGCTGATAGCATAATTAGTTTATTAGTAGATTGAGATAAGATAATGTAAGGTACACGTTCATTAACAAATACAATTTTATGTAAAGGTAAGTTAAAATCTTTTTTATTCATTCTAACTTTTGCATCGCCTAAAGTAACCAAATAAAAGACACCAGTTGGATTAACAAAATCATTATTCATTTTTGCATCAGATTGAAATGGTTCTGGAAACTGGTCTGCACTTATATCTGTAATTTGTGTTTTCAAAATATTATTAATAGTATCTACTATCTTTTTTGCATTCTCAGTATTTTGTTCTAAAACCATTTGATTAACTAATGAACTGATATTAGTAGGTACTGTACCCATAATTTTTATTTCATCAGGCATACCATACTTTTGGTTAAACTGGTCTCTTTGTAATTT